>SDBS01002849.1_pt1 | contig 17102 bp, 13 predicted proteins | sample 2277091 | NCBI WGS metagenome assembly SDBS01 (sample SAMN10404972, study PRJNA504765) | marine sediment metagenome | isolation source: marine sediment core GS10_PC15, 163 cmbsf | place: Arctic Ocean: Southern Knipovich Ridge | collected 2010 | reverse complement strand
TCTTTCCAATGGCTTTCAATTATATGTGCGAAAACGAGCCTTCTCTCTTTTTCTTTCCATGAATCTCGCAATATGATTTTTTTTGTTAATAATGCTTCAAGTTCTTCCTCACGGTATGTATTCGATTCGAATGTTTCAATAGGAAAATCGATTACGCATAAATCGGTTATAGCACTAAATATTGCTTGAATTTGCCTTCCAATCCGTTTCATGACTTTTTTCTTAATTTTTTTCCACTCAAGCCTTTCTCTGATTTCTAAAACTCCAACAAACGCAATTAAAGTAAATAATAGACCGAAAATCTCGGAGTAGAGATTTAATGCCAAATCCTCAAAAACTATTCCAAATGTGACTAAAAGCAATACTAAGATAATCACAAGAACTATTCCGAAAATAGCGTAGTAAAACCACTTTGACAAAAACATTTTCCGAATATTCAAGGAAACATCAATCTAAGTATTATGTTCCAAGTTATAAATGTGAAAAATGCGGAAAAAGTTAAAGCTTAATAGATTCATTCATCTCTCTCGGATTTCCTTTGTCGTTTAGAAATACACCTTAAATATTCAGTCATTGAGATATAACTAAAAAATAAAAGGGCAACCTTCAAAGATGACAGAAAAAAACCAAAAGGTCCACAATCCAATAGCGAAAATTCATGACAGAATTATGAACTATGTTTTATCTCATTGGGGTGTTTACAACCTTCTAAAACTAACAATTATTTTTGTTTTGAGTCCGTTTCTATTTTTTGGGCTTCTTTTTTTCTCAACTCCTGTAATTATTGTGACGATACTTCTGTTCTTAATTTTCATGTATTTAGACATTAAACGACTGGATGTGGCAAAAACAGACCCATACATATACCTGACTGTAGAAAAAATTGAAGGAATAATTGACAAAACGTTTGTAATTGTTGGGCTTTTGTTATTACCTTTGATTGTTATATTTCTGATAGGATTCAATGACTCCACTTTTGGAACAATACTTTTAACGACTGCTTCTTTTCTCGGGATTTTTTTCATCCTTGGAACAGGTGCAATATTTGCGAGCATCCTTAATAATTTTGAGAAATTTTTAGGGCTTATCATTACTACAAAATCAGATTCCAGCAATAGATTCTATTTTCTTTCACACTATTATGTAAATGAGAAAATTAGAATTTGGTCTAGACTATGGTTTATTCTTAATGGTTACACAGAAGATTTCAAAGTGGATATTATAAGAAAAAAAGCTCAGTTGTTTAAGGAGTCTATTAATATATTCAATGATTTTTTACGTGAAGATTTTAAGTATATAATCCGTAAACCTGACAGATTTTACAAATTTGTTTTATTAACATTATTGTCGAATGACCAACAAAACGTCACCAAGATAGGAGATTGTATAAAGAGGTTAGCAACATTAATGGAAAGCGAAAATGATAACCCATTTGAAGTTATAACTGTGTTAAGAACAATGATTAACAAGCCTACTGACAACGTTTGCGACTGTTATCCTGATATTGAAATTGAACCACACCACTTTAAAAAATGGATTAAAGCTAATTCAGAAATTGTTATTCTTGTTGTTTCAAGCATAACACCTGTAATCGGTGTCAAATTACTCGAATGGTTAGGTCCAATAGTCCTTCAGTTGTTGGAATCTCTCTAACCTTTTGTTACAATTAATCATTAAAATTGAGACCTGCCTAAACAAAACTCTGGTTTTTATCAGGGAAAACAACCTTTTTCAAAGATACAAACAAGCTGTTTCGACACCTTTAAGTATGTAAAAAAGTGACGCTAAATTACAGGTTTGGTGAACGAGATGAACACGCAAAATCAGTCTTCCCACACTTGCGTTTTGAACGCACATATTTGGGGAGACAAAGAAAGACTGCGTTTTGAACGTACCTCTCTAATATGAGGGGTATTCAACGGTATCCATTTAGATTTACGTGTTCTCTGGTTGCAAGCTTTTCTTTTGGGTTACTTCAGTGTTAGATACAGTAGCACAGCTAAGGCTAAACTTGTGAACAGGTCTGGCAGCATTGCGAAGGGCCCAAGACCGAATGCTCGATAGCCAAAGAGCCACTGTAGTAATGGATTAGATGTAAGGGCATAGAGAAGTAAAGTCAGTGAGAAGACTATTAGTCCGATTGTGAATTCTGACCGTAGTTTTTTGTATATGTCAACGTATGTAACAAGTAGGAAAACTAGGAGTGTGGCGTTGATTGATGAAAGTATTGTTTTGACTTTATAGAAAATCTCTATATCGCCTATGATTGAAGAGTATTTGTCGATGTTGATTCTGTCAAAGGGAAGTTGTCTGGGTTCGAACATGGAACTTGTAGGAAATGGAGTGTTTTGGGTGGCTAAATAATCTGCGAACACAGCCACCACTAACAAAATCGCGAAGATTATCCAGATTTTCACGTATTTGTTCATATGTATGTTCACTTCTTTTTCTCCCTTTTTTTGTTTTTGCCACAATTTGTTCACAATCTCTTCAAATATAGCGTAATTTTCTTCCATGTCCGTAGACAAGAAGTAGGTGTTAGCATATCCATCTCCCGCGGAAGTGATTATTCTGTTCTTTTGTAGGATTTTTAGATGGTGCCTTATTGTTCTGTAATCCATTTCAAGAGAGTTCGCCAATTGATTTGCGTTTTGCGGGTTTTCTCGTAAGGTTTCAATTATCTTGGCACGAGTTACGCCGCCTCTAGTTCCCGCAATAAGCCAACCGAGCAAATATTTCAACGGGCGAACGCGAACAGACATCCATACCGCTCCAAGGAAACAACGGACTTAATTGAAGTGTTTTGAAGTTTATAATAAATTTCCCTGTGTTTGTTAGTTATGCTGTATTTTGCTGTTAACTTTGGCTGTTTGTTGTTACTCTTTTTAGGCGTCCCACGGTTTTCATGAGAAAGTAGTTTAATCAGGCATCGATGGGAAACGTGCGAGAATGTATTTCCAAAAAAATGGATGAACTGAAGAAAAGCTGGATTTTTGCTTACGTGAATTCGGTCTTTGCTGTAAAAAGTACAATTCCGCTCAAGATTGAAAATATGAATACTGATACTTCAGAAAACAGCATGATGTCCGTAAAGCCATATTGATATTGAATAAGTGTTATGTAAGTGACGAATACCGAAACCAATAAGGAAACAACTCCTAAAAATGAAATTTTGAGGCGTTTCCTTTTTAGCATAAACATTCCTCCGACTAAGGCAAACGCAGCACCAATAATATCGACAACCCCGAAAATCAGGAATCCAAGAAACTCTGAAGCCAAAGAGGAACCGTAGAAATCAAGTAATGATTTGTATTGGTATACCCCTAGGTATCCTATACTAGCGATGAAAACGGCTGCAATTATTGTCAACATGGCTGCCACAAGCACTAACTCTGGTTGTTTTTGTTGCACCTCAATGGATTCTGGTTGCATCTCCTCTTCAGGTGCAAGTGATTTTCCGCATTTGGGACAAAAAGTGGCATCTTCAGAAACTATTTCGTTATCACAGTATGGGCAATTCAATAAACATTCAACCTTTTTCGTCTTCTTTTATATTCGCCGAATTATAACCCCATTCGTTTTTCTATGTATTTAAATTTTTTTCAGAATTGAAAAACAATCAATCCAACGTTTGATAATGTCCGAGAATACGGTGTTACTTTCAAACTGATGATCCGCAAAAATTTCGCTAGTAGACAAATTTGGGTCTAATTCTGAAAAACTCTTTAATAGCAAACGGATGTTGATTCAAATTTAGCGCATGTTCAAAAGGTGAAAAATTTGGGTGTCTTCACGAGAGCAATAAGGAATGTTTCAAGAAGAAAGATTAGAGCATTACTTGTGATCATTGCTTTGAGCTTATCCGTAGCAATCCTGATCTCTATACCAACCGGCATAATGGCTAACCAAGAAGCTACTGAACAATTAACTGCAAACTACGATGCTTACTTAGAAGACATGGAAACTCAAATCACAACAGCAGCAACATTATTAGAAGTCAGTCTTTCACCCGGATTTACCGCTGCTGGTTTCGGTGGTCGAGGACGACCTGAAGGCGGATTTAGTGGAGGACTACCTGAAGGAGGATTTGTTGGAGGATTCATGAGTAGTGAGAGTTTCTTTAATGAAACAGTCGCCTCTGACATGAACAACATTGAGGGAGTCGCTGCGGTTATTCCTGTATTAGAAAAGTCTGAAGGCACCCTTGTAACTCGGTCAACACCATTTGGTGAGTTCGAATTTCTTAGACCAGACTACACAATTGTTGGCGTGCCACTTGACAATTCTATTCTGTTAAATTATCCTGTATTACCTAGTGACATTATTGAGGGAAGAACATTAGTTGAGGGAGATATTGGCGTTGTTCTCTTAAGTGCGAATAACACCGAGTATTTTGGTGTGGGAGTTAACGATCAAGTAAACATTCTGGGAAAAGACTTCACGGTGGTTGGCGTCTATGAAACAACAGTTACTCAGGAAATGAATTATCTTTACATGAGTCTTTCTGAAGCTCAAGCAATAACTGGAATTGAGGGGAAAATAAGCAGAATTGAGCTTTACGCAGAAAACGAGGATGCCGTAGGTTCAGTATATGCTAATATAACTGCTATGTATGCGGAATTCTATGTTAACACCGCCGAATCGCGGCTAGAATCGATTACTGCTATGGCAGAAATGCAAGTCTCCCTTCTGGAAGATGCTGAAGCAGACCTCATTGAGACACAAGCAGTTGCTTACATGGAGATTGGCATAGCTGTTGTTGCAACAAGTCTAATCGTGCTTTTCACCATGCTATATACAGTACGGGAGAGAACCCAAGAAATAGGCGTGCTCAAGGCTATAGGTTTCAGCAACGGCAGCATAATGAGCCAATTTATGCTTGAAGGAATGTTTTTGAGCATAGTAGCTGGGTTAGTTGGGATTGTAATTGGGACGGTTGGTGCACCAATAATCACACAGTTACTGCTTACAGGATTTGGCACCAATACTGGATCTGAAACACCGTTTGCTAGAAGACAAATTGGTATCCCAGGGTTAACTGTGGAATCTACTATCGCCACTCCAACCATTGAACTTTTGTTAATCGTATTCGCCGGAGCAATACTGCTTGGAGTCATAGGTTCCATTTACCCTGCGTGGCGTGCATCAAAAACTAGTCCAATGGAGGCGTTAAGACATGAATGAATTAGCACTGAAAACTGAAAATCTCGACAAAATCTTCAAATTAGGCGGACGGCAAGTTCGAGCTCTCTCGGATGTGACTCTTGATATCAAGAAAGGGGACTTCCTTTCAATTATGGGTCCTTCTGGGTCAGGCAAAAGCACTTTGCTTAACATCCTAGGCTGCCTAGATACCCCAACCCATGGAACAGTCTTTTTGGATGGGGTTAATGTAACAAAGGTTCCTGAGAAGAATCTCTACAAAATAAGAAAGAACAAGGTCGGATTTGTGTTTCAGACTTTCAATTTGATGCCTTGGTTAAACGCTATCGAAAACGTTGAGCTTCCCATGGAAGGCACAAAGAAGTCAAAGGCTGAGAGACAGAAGAGGGCTCGTGAACTTTTGAAAATGGTCGGGTTATCCAAAAGAATAGAACATAGACCACATAAACTAAGTGCAGGAGAACAACAACGAGTTGCCATCGCAAGAGCCTTGGCAAACAATCCCGCAATAGTTCTTGCAGATGAGCCCACAGGCAACTTGGACGCAAAAACCAAATATGAAATCGTAAAGTTACTGGCCAAATTGAACACTGAACAAGGAACCACAATTGTGATGGTAACCCATGACGGCAAAGTTGCTTCGCGGGCAGGCAGAATGCTTAGTCTAAACGACGGAAAATTATTGAAAAAAGAGAAGAAAGGATCGCATGCTATGAATCTCATATGCTCCCATTGTGGAAAAGAAATCCTAGCAGACGATACGTTTTGTGCTGGTTGCGGCAAAAGAATATGAGACAAGGATAAGGTTACAGTTGGAGATTCCTCGGGAATCAAAAAATACGTGAATCTCAACGTTTCTCGTAGTAATTGTTGTTGTAGCCGGTCTAGTTGCGGGAGGATTGTTTGGTTACTTGAGTTAGGAAGGCGTCCTACTACAAACACATCATAACTGCTGCAGTTAAGATGTTCCAAATCCCTTTTCTCGAAAAACGAGCCCCCATTTCATTTAACGATGGTGTTCAGTATTGCTAAAGAAGCGTATAACGCCTCTTCGGTTCTAACGGTTTCAGTTCCTTGATTTGGGATAGTGTTAATCGTATAATCGGCAACCTCATCCAAACTAAGTTTTTCTTTCGCCACAATCTCCTGAAGTCCCTGAGATGGTGCACCAAAAGCCACCAGAATACTTCTAGCCTTTTTCCAGCGCTCAGCTAGCTCATCCGTGACTTGTGATAGAGTGGTTCCAAGCTTGGATGTTGCAATCACCAAATCGTAGTTACGTGATTTAGTTAGCTGCCCAAAAGAATGTTTTGAAGGCGTTACAGTGTAGCCCCAGTATGTTTCGATGTTTCTGCGGTTGGCTAGGGCTACTCTGGGGTACTTTCCAGTTGTTGTTATATTTATTGTAACTCTCTTGTTTAAGGGAAGCTTCTTGTTAATGATTAGAAGTGGACGTTCGACGCCTATGTCCACAAACGACCCCTTTTCGTTAACTGCTATTATTGCTCCTTCGCGGTGTTCTCCAACTTTGAGTTTTCTTGCTCTTCGTTCTAGGGGATGATGAGGCGTGCGTAGGGGCGGGAGAATGCCTGCGTATTGTAGTTCAGGTTTGAGTTTGAAGAGCCGCTTTCTCAGGTATTGGGGCGTCTCCATGTATGATAGAAGGGTGGCAATCAGGGTTCTATCACGTCTTTGGTTAGGAGCGCCTGTATTGTCTGGAAATATGATGATTTCGTTGACGCGGAAGATGGCTGCTGCTCTGCCAATCAACCCGATCTCCAATGTTTTTTCTCGAAGATGGGGAATGTCAGAGATTATGGAAACGGGTATGGCTATGGCAAGTTTGCAATCGCGTCTTTGCATTATTTTTTTTGTCTCCTCAGGAATTTGACAGGAATCGAATTATGATTACTCGGCGTGGATAAGTTCCAAGCACTGCCTCAAACATGAATCTTCCTGAAAAAACAAGCCTATCTACCACATAATAGGGTTTCCACTCTGAATCAAAGTATTTTTCGGCACCGTGCTCATACAGCAACAGATATTTCACATTCGTGGCTTCGCAACGCTCAATCAGCCAAGTCACATTAAGAGTGGGGCTGTAAACGTCAACCGGTTTTTCAGGGTAATGCCACAGCACTCTGTCACCTGAATCTTGCAAAATCCAGTAAAACTTCACCATGTCTTCGCTAAAGAAGTTTCCAGTGAACAAAAGTACTGTAGATTCATTTAACGTTGAATTTTCAGTTACATACTGGGTTGCCTCTTTCATGGGAACGTAAGCGTGTTCAAAGTCAACCCAAGAATGGGCGTCACCCCAACTGTAAACAACCGAAGTTCCAAGTAGTAACACGAAAACAACGGCGGCAACCTTGGGGATAGAGGTTCGGTGTAATCTGATTTTGTTTGCTTTCAATCCATCTTTCATCTTGTCCCACATGAACAGAATTAGGTCTGAAGCGGAAATTGCCAAGATAGGAAACACTGGTGTAACGTAACGCCAATCTTTGTTAGGGATAAACGTGAAGACGCCGTAAACTACAAAGAACCAGATTAGAGAAAACTTGTCCTCAGCTCTTCTTCTCCACAACCAGAAACCTAAGCCAAGTAAAGCTAGGACATATAGGGGCTCCGAAATCGGATGGACATGAGCGTAAGTATAGGTCATCTCTATAATGTAGAATATTGGAAAAGGGAATCGCCCACTATAGGACACTCTTTCCTCGTTGCCCACCTGAATAGCATACATCCAATCTCCAAGAGCTTCTGAAACGGACTGCTGATACACAAACAAGAACAATAACAGCACAACAGCAACTGCAATTATTGCTATAAACAAAAATTTTCCGACTTTTTTTGGAATCCGTTTCCTCCAAATGAACAACAGGCTAACAAACATAACTATGCCGCTGACAAACGCCTGATACTTGGCGATAAACCCTAAGCCCACTGCCACTCCGCTTAGAAGCAACAGTTTGTTATTTTTTGTGCGAGTCCACAGGAAAAATAGGAATAGCGATGTTGAAAAGAAGAACATTAGCATGGTTTCGATTAACGCCAGCCTGCAAAGCATTATGAATCCGGGCATGGACGCTAACAAAATACTTGAAAGCAGAGCGTTCCTTGGTCCATAAACTCGATAGGAGTACTCGAAAACAACACATAATGAGAGTATTCCAAACGTGAGGGAAACAAGCCTAACTGAGAACACGCTTGCACCCAAAACTAGATAGTACAAAGCAGTTGTAGCGTCGAATAGTGGCGGATAATATAGATACTTTTGAGCGTATTCATGAATTTGTCCACGGCTTAGTAGCAGTCCACCAACTAGGTGAGGTGTCTCATCCCATTGAATTGCCGCATAATCCAAGTACAGCAAAAGAAGAACTGTATAGGCTATAAGAAACGCTAGAAAAGCTAAGCGCCATTTGCCGAAACGTTGCACTATCCCAGATAGAGTAAGAGTCAAAGTGTTAAGCCGTCCATCGATGTATTCTGTCTTACTCTGCTAAAAGGGTGTACTTATTATTTTTCAAGTTAGTGCATAAAAAAGCGACTGGAACAGCCTGTGTTTTCTTTTTGCTTTACACTTTATTAAAGATGAATCCTGCCAGTTTAAACTGAAAAACTTAGCCTAATAATGCCAATCATGTTTTGGATTCCAATGTCGGCGATCATTTTTAGAGATGCTATTCCATTTTTTTTCTCTTTCCACTCTACGGGAAACTCAACGAATTTGTAATTATTATGTATGCTTCGGATGAGGATTTCTGTGTCCCAAAACCATCCGGTGCTATCACATTCACCTAGAAGGTCTTTGATTACTCGATTGGAGAACGCCTTAAAGCCAATTTGATGGTCGAACACATGATCGTTAAACAATATTCTGATGAGCCTGTTGTAAAGTCTTGATGCAATATCCCGTAAAACCGTTCGATGAACTTCAGCGCCGTCTATGTATCTTGATCCCAATGCCACATCATTTCCTTCCCGTATCGAATTAATTAACTGAGGAAAAAATTTCATGCTTGTTGCAAGGTCGCAGTCGATAAAAGCGTAGATGTCTCCCTCTACTTTGCTGAATGCCCGCTTCAATGCTAATCCTTTTCCCAATTTCTGGGGTGAATGAAGATGGATAACTGGTGTGTACATGTGCTCTAGGTCTTGAGCAATAATGTCGGTTCCATCAGTACTTCCGTCCTCAGCTATTACAATGCAGAAGTCCTCTCCTAATCGAGGAGTTACTTTCAGTAGCATTTCTACACATTTTCTCAGATTTTTTGATTCGTTGCAGGCTGGGACAGTTACCACAATCAAATGTTATCTCCCTGCTTGTGTTGCAATAAGCGTGACTCCCAACAGAATGAAGAAGACACCTGCCCCGCTAGTTAATCCGACCTGCTCCTTGAGGAATATTTTGGAGAACAGGAGGGTCCAGATATAGGAGGTAGCAACTATGGGATAGAGTATAGACAGCTGCCCCTTGCTTAAGGCATAAACGTACAAGACAGTAGACACGCAATATACTGCGATTGCAAGGATCAGATGGTAATTTGTGAGCAACAGCTTGATGTCAAACTGGAGGTTATCTGCTCCTCGCTTAAATTCCAGCTGTCCAATGCTTCCTATAAATGCAGCCAATGCTGTTAATAAGATAATTTTCCAATCCACACTTAATCCCTCAATTACCTCAATTCAATTTTCCTAAAGTATATAGATAAAAGCCTTACGTTTGATGGCATGCCTGAAGATTCAGTTTCACGTTTTTTTTGGCTCCGCTTTTTCTTCAGCACAAAAAATGCTGCTGTTAGCACGATTGCCGATCCGATTACTACGTATAGTATAGTGTTCGAGACGTGGATGTTCGAAACGGTTTTTGTGGCTTGCTCAAAGTCTGGATACTCCACCTCAACAAGGAAACTCTGAAAGGGACCCCAACCGTTTATTTCACACGCGTATACTCCAGATTCAATTTCTTTGCATAACTTTCCATTCACCGAGACATCTGCGTCTACAACCGGATTTTCGGTGTAATTATATGCCACGTAGACCTTTACATTCGTCACACCCAAAGCCATTGTCTCAAATTCCATTCTGGTTACCTCGGTTTTATCCCAAGTTATTTCTATTTTTCTAGCTTGGTCTTGAATCGTTGCGAGACCAAACTTTTTGTCGTCAACTGATGTGGCTTCATACACTTGTGGACCAAGGATGTTTGATGTTGCGTTATACTCCCACCTCAAGTTTTGGTTAGACCACATCATCGGCTCGCCATTAAGGAAAATCGTCCCCTTTGAATTGTCAAAGATTACAGAATCATACTCATACTCGGCAGTCAGCCACAAAGTCTGTGACGAACCAGTCTGAACAAGCCTATCGATTAAAATGGAATCCGTCACAACAACCTTGTCCCAAATGGTGAAGGGGTCATTAACGGATTTCGCGTAATCAGTCAAACCATCATATTCTACGCCCGTAACGCTCCAAACAACTCTACCAACAACATCATAACTGCTATCGAAACTGACCCAGCCTGTCTGGTTTGTCACATATTCGGCGCCATTAACGGCAATTGTTGCTCCAGCCGCATCAGAAGCATTGCACATCCACACTAAGTGAAAACCAATAGTCTGGATACTGCCGACATCAGTCCGCTCATCACTAACAAATGCATGATTTATCTCGAGTGGCTTGAAACCGAAGGTGACTTCAACAGTTTCGGATGTAAAAGTAAAATCTGCAGACATAACACCCGTTGAGACATCATAACTCCATGTCGTGGCTTCCTCTCCATTGACCTTAAAGTAGTAAGGTATTGATTCCCCCGTCTGAATTTGTATTGAGCCTTCCTGTCCAGCGGTTCCGTCTGCGGAAACGTTTAGAATCCCACGGGATGCATTCCACGAAAATTCTGTTAATGAAACGGTTGATGCTACCACAGAAACGTCAACTGTATTCTCCCAGCTAAAGGTGATGTTCGAGTTTGAAACTACTGCCAAAATCTTGTTCACCGTGTCATAATTCTGTGTTAAGTTAAAGGGTGCCCCAAGGATGTATCGTGGTTGTTTAAGGTCTGCGCAATAAATCTTGGTCATGTTTGTTGCTTCTTCAAGACCCTTGAGGGGTACTGTCAAGCGCTGGTCAGTGAAGAGTGGAGTCGCAGTTAATAGAGCCTCCGAGTATATCACCTGAGGCTCATCATTATTTTCTAGAAATATGAAGAGTTTTGCTTGGTTGGGCTGCAATGTTACGTTGAGAGAACTCACTGGGCTTTCCGTGACTCCGTAATACTCGTTGTTGAAATAATCAAAGACTATGTACTCTTTATCTGTGCTTAAGCCAGCCTCCGACGCTCTAATGTGATACTTGAAAGTTTTAGCGGCTGTGGAATTGTCGTGCATAAGATAAACCGCTCTGTCAGCCTGTCCCTGACACAACCAGTACTCAGTTTCGGGATATGGCACATATGTCATAGGTCTCACATGATACGCACAAAGGAAGTGAACAAAATCGGTTAGGACATCGGTTAAAACGTCATCCGGCAAAGAATCGGGGTTACGAGTATTGACAACGTAAGTGTAGCCTGCGCCCTTTTTGTTTTCAACAATGAAAGCGTTATGGTCACTTTGAATCCCGTCAACCCAAGCTATCACACTGGTGTTTTCACTAGGAATTAATTCGTATTTGAATTTCCAGAACCAAGAACCTGTTTCATCGGGGTCAGAGTAGATGTAGGTTTTTTCATTCCATGGATACCAGAAAGTGTCTTGCGTGAAGGTAACGTTATGTAAAAGGGCATCAGCCTTTATGTCCAAGCTATTCTCAGCCAGAGTTACCACATGTATGCCGAAAAGAGAATCAAAACTTTTAGTCCACGCAAAAGGGCTTTCAAGGTTATCCACATTTTCGCTATTATGGGTAAACGTCAGGAACGAAAAGAAAATTCCGCCATCCTGAACGTAATCCTCAATGTTGTCTGCTATTGTATCGCTCATCTGGCTCCAGCCCAACGCAATAACGACCTTATACTGTTTCAGTACAGACGACGGAGCGTAAATTGAGATAACATCCACCATTCCAAAGGGCAACCCTGTAAATTCTTTCCCTGTTAAGGCAGTACCAATCTGCCAATTATCGCCAATTCCGGGGAAAAAGAGATTCAAAAGCCCGTAATCAAAATCGCCCTGCCTGCCGGACTGCAACCAGAACCCCCAATCTGATCCTCGGCCACCCCATCCGCTCTGCCCAATCATAACCGCGATAGGTGAACGATAATTTGGCTGATCATATCCTAAGTTCTTCTGGTTTTGCAGGAAGGTATAGAATCTCTGTATTACTTTTCCGTACTCGGTTAGCTTACCATCCTGTCCCAGAATGATGTATTTGCTTTCGATTTCCCAATAGCGGTCAAGTGTTCCGAAGAAGGTGCCCTGCTCAAAGAAGAAGTATTTTGCGCCATAAAACCAGCCCTCATAAAGAGCACGTTCTACGTCGTTTGGCGTGAAAGCTGGAGGCTTTATCCATTCTCTCCAAGTGTCTACCCACAGCCCCCACGTAGGTATGTTATAGCTGCTTGCCATTCCTCGGGTTAAGCCTATCATCAATTCTGTGTTTGGAGCATTGAAGACCTTGGTGATTAAAACGTCGCAATAGGACGTGTTCGCTGAAGCGTAGCTGATAACGTTTTCTTGAAGCAATATTTTAGCGCCGTTATTCTTGAATTCGGGCAGCTTCATCGCTGAAGTAATGTTTTCGATTATTGCTTGTTCTGCTTGAAGCCGGGTTTTGATGGTTCCTGTTGAATTGTTTACCCATGTGTTGCCGTCAATCTGTTTTCCCGTGATTTCTGAAACTAGGATGCCTAAGAGACGGGGATACTTTTCTTTCCATGTTTCAAACTGTTCAGGAGATATTCTTACTTGATGGTCTGAAAAGTTGTAGGTTTCCAAGATCGTGTAAAGTCCCAGATTGTTTGCTTCTCGGATTGCCTCCTCTATTAACTTTGGATCCCATGCTTGATCCAGGGGGTGGAGGATAACCATGTTGCCGAGTTGTAGGTCTTTTACTTTTTTTATGCTGTCCAAGATTTTCTGTTGCTGGCTTTCGAGAATCAAAATTCCCATCAAGTATTCTGGTTCATCTTCAACTGTTTCCTGAGCCAAAACTTCGGAAGCGACAGATGAAAAGGAAACGGTGACAATGAGTGCTGTTAACAAAAAGAAAAACAGCTTATGTCTCATGCCTATTGGTTTCAAGGTGATTTCACCGTCCTTCTGGTTGGTTATGGCTGTCACTGATGAACACATTAAGAAGTGAAACAAAGATAAAAGTAAACGACCCAGCATTGAATCTTCTTATGTATTCACTCATTTTGAAGTATCCTGCCTCAGGAATTCAGCTATTATCTTCATTAGTTCCCATAAATGCTTTATCCAAATTGACCCATTGAATGCACAAAAAATGGAGAACAAAAAGTCGTGTGTTTGCTACAGGTCTGCGTCGTTGGGGTAGCCTCGGCTTTCCCAGTATCCTCGGTAGTCCTCGTTGTCTGATAGCTCAATCGCGGTTATCCATTTTATCCACTTGTATCCCCATTTACTCTCTGCTACAAGCTGGAAAGGAAAGCCTCTTTCGGGGGGAAGGGTTACGTTGTTCATCTTGTAAGCCATCATTATGTTGTTGTCGATTATGTAGCCTAGCGGCAGTGAGGTGGAGTAGCCGTCATAAGCGTAGAATATCACTGTGTTTGCTTCTGGATTAACTTCTGCGTCTGCTATCAGGTCTTTAAGTTGGATGCCTTCCCAAAGTATTGTTACGCTCCAGCCCTCTACACAACGCAGGGTGACAACCTTCTTGAAAGATGGGTAGTTGTATAGAACTTCATCGTACGTGTATTCTAGCTCGTTGTTCACGAGACCCGTAATGGTTAGCCTGTAAGTTTCTGCGTCTATATATTGTGGTCCTTTGATCGAGTTTTCTCTGAAACTGCTAATTGATGAAAGGTCCTGTCCTTCGTATTCCCTGACTTCTACATATTCAAATTCGTTTGAATCGTTTGTTCTAGTCCACCAGATCATAACGCCAACAAAGATTATTGCCGTAACTAGAAGCAGTAGCAGGATTACAACTGAAAGAAGCCGTTTACTTGGCATCGTTACCCCCACCAAATATGACATATGTCATACTTATATGGGTTTCAGTTTGAACTTTTTGGACTAAACAAAAATCGAAAAAGAAACCAAGGTAGGAACAGTAAAATACCTACGTGTATAAACCGTGTAAATACTAGGAGGATAACGCTTTGGACATGGACGAGTTTCAGGGTTTCTTTAAGAAATATTCTCCCCTAGTGATCAGTCTCATAGGCATCATGTTTCTGTTGGCGATAGGCGATTACAGAAGAGCCTTGCTTCTTTTAGTTGCGGGATTGGGTATGCAGTATTTCTGGATACGGCTTCGATACCGGTAGATAGTAGAGCAAAGTCAATATTTCTTGACCAACAAAAATGGGCAGTTGAGGCTGTTTTGGTCAAGGTTTCTTGACAAAAACCCTTTTCATTTCAATTAACTAAGGTATTAACGGTGCCTTTGATGGGAGATAGAAGGACAGCTCTCATTCTGTTACTGATTCTCTGTTCTGTACTTGTTTCGTTTCCAGAAATGGGGATAGTGAAGGCAGAGCCTAAGACGATTGTTGTTCCAGACGATTACACTACAATCCAAGAAGCTATTGACAATGCAGTAGCAGACGACACAATTTACGTGAAGCAAGGCATTTACCACGAAAACATAGGAATCGCCAAACCAGTATCTTTGATTGGAGAAGATAGAGATTCAACCATAATTGATGGAGCACCATCAGAAGGCTATAGGGTGCCTATAAGCATCAAGTGCGACAGAGTCAATATTTCTGGTTTTACTCTTCGTTATGGTTATGCTAGAATACAGATAGGTGAAGTAAAATTTTGTAGCATTTCAGGAAACAAGATAACAGGTGCCACGTTTGGTATAAGATCCTTCAAATCGTCAAGTAATAACATAACTGAAAACATATTCGAGTCAATCGGACTTGGAAGTGCTATCCGACTGGAACATGCGACCCAAAATTTGATACATAGAAACTATATCAGCTCATGTGTTGAGGGCATCCAGATTATGCAAAGCAGCAACTACAACACAGTTTCCGAAAACACAATTGTAAACTGCAAAGATCCGGGCATAAGACTGCAAAACTCTGATTGGAATACGGTGACAAGAAACACCATAAAAAATTCAGGAGTTGGAATTAGTATTTATATTGCCAACAATAATTTTGTGCAAAATAACAATTTCGTTGATAACATCATGGAAGTTGCAGCGGATGAATGGTACGCACGGCAGTGGGGATACGGATATTCTTTAAACAGTTGGAAAGAAAACTACTGGAGTGACTACAACGGCACAGACAATGATGGGGACGGCATAGGAGACACCCCTTATATTATCAATGAAGTTAACCAAGACAACTATCCACTCATGGAACCCATGGAATCCTATGTAATTCCAGAGTTTCCATCATGGATAATTCTGCCGCTTTTCTTGGCTGCCACAGCATTCGCATTAGCAGTTAGGAAAAAGAGGCTGCATAATAGTTCAAAGCCCAGTAACCAACTTTTGTAAAACACATTATTATTTTAGTAAGAGCAGTTCGACAAGTGCTTTATGGTCGACTTCTGCTCGGGTTCTCCAATCTAAGTAAAGCTGATTGTGCTCATCCTCACCTAAGTATCCAGACTTGATGTAACGATTCATGTTCATCTCAACTCTCCAGCCCGGAAGCTTAGTGCGAAGCAGGTCCTCCACTTCGTCTCGGGGAGCCTTTCCCTTCTTCGAGATAATGTAGGAGATAGCCGTAGCCAAACCCGCAAGGTCATCTATTCGCCAGCCCATCATCTTAGCATCCCTAGACGGAAAACCGCCCCTAACCGTAACATAGAATCGAGCCCGGTTCAGCTCTTCAAGGGTCGGCTTTTCAGCAGGTTCTTCTCCCTCAAAAACTGTCTTTACTTGTAGATTCAGCTTTTCTAGATGATTATCCAGCACTTTGAGGATTTTAGGGTAATCAGACCCCAACGCGTTCTTTAGTTCCCAGCCCTTCACGCCCGGCTTCATGTGACGCTTATAAAACAGCAGCTGCGCTGCCCTCTTGATCTTCCGAGCATAGTAAGCTTTCCTCGTCATTGTCGCATCTCCTTCCAGTTCATCCACTCTTCAAAGCTTACCGAGATCGGAACAGAAACCATCCGCTTATCCAGCAGCTCTGACCGCAGTTTCGTGAAGGATTTGATGAAAACCTCCTCTTCTAAAGGATGCAACTCCAATGTCGCATAACCGTAAGTTACCAGAAAACTCGTCATGTAAGCTCTGTCCAACGTTTCTTGGTAGGTGTCGGCGCCAACAAAGTCCCAGTATAGGATTTTCTCGTCTTCGCCCACAGTTTGCTTGAGTTCTTTCCAGAACGTTTCCAGTTCTTCCATGAAGGTTTTCTCGGCTAAGATTTTCAGCATGACCAGTTCTTCCCGTGTAGTAGCTCCAGCCTCCACATGCATGGGACCATCTCTTTGCCATCGTTCGCTTATCGGAACGAGGTCTCGCCAGTATTTCAGGGCTTCAGCTAGGCGGGGAATTGAAAGTTGCTCCATCTCAATTATTGGATTCCAAACCTTCGCAAAAAGCGTGGCAAGCTCTTCTTTGTCCAATCTCTGAATCTTCTCTTCGAGCAGGAAGGGGTCAGTGTAGAGGGAGGTTGATCTGTGTTTCACCCAGTTTCCCTGATTCTGTATTACTGACGCGAGGCATTGAACAGCCTCTGCATCCAGAGCCAGTTCTTCCGACGATTCCCACTCATGGAAATACTTTTGAAGCGTTGCTATTATGTCGTCCACGTCCACGGCAAACGG
>SDBS01002848.1_pt1 | contig 17102 bp, 17 predicted proteins | sample 2277091 | NCBI WGS metagenome assembly SDBS01 (sample SAMN10404972, study PRJNA504765) | marine sediment metagenome | isolation source: marine sediment core GS10_PC15, 163 cmbsf | place: Arctic Ocean: Southern Knipovich Ridge | collected 2010 | reverse complement strand
TTTTATTACAATGTATTTTTTGTGGTTTTTTTCGTATTTTTATGTGAGGGTTTTTGGGCTATTGTAGTACTGATTGTGGGGATCGCTTTATTTGGTATTGCTATCATACTTATTAATCGAAGAAAAGATTGAAGATTATAATTAAATAATTTTTTTTTGTTTTTTTTTTTATTTCTTATTCTACAAAGGTTTAAATTTTGCTTTATCTAAGTGACATAATGAATAGAAGATTAAATAGTGAGAATATGTTTATATTATGCCTTTAAATTTAAATGACACTTTTAATGTGGATGAAAAAAAACGGTGGTTTAAAACTTGGTGGCCAAAGGGAGTCCCCTTTAACACAAGTTTTGCAGAAAAAACAGTTAATGAGTTGCTAGATGAACAAGTTAATAAACATGCTGAATTGAATTTTCTCTGGTTTTTAGACACATGGATAACTTACAAGCAATTTCAGGATTATGTTAATAGATTTGCTTCGGGTTTAACAAATTCAGGTATTAAGAAAGGTGATGTCGTAGTATTACACCTTCCTAATTGTCCGCAATATATCGTTGGATATTATGCAATTACGCGAATCGGAGCAATAGCTAGTGGAATAAATCCTACTTATCAACCTATTGAAATTTTGCATCAACTTGATATAATAAAACCTAAGATGATAATAGTATTGGATTCCTTGTATCAACAATATATAGAACCAATTATTCAGGAATCAAGCGTTGAAATTGTAGTTTATTCAAATTTAGCAGATCTAACACAAATAAAAGGAGTAAAAAAGGCTGTAGGAAAATTTTTAAAAAAAATACCTTCTGGAAAAGTTGATTATCAAGGAGCACTTAAATTTAAGGATTTATTGGATACTGAACCGAATGTCCCTGATGTAAAAATTAATCCACGAAAAGATCCTGCTACATATATTATGACGGGAGGGACAACAGGTTTACCAAAGGCTGCAGTTTTAACGCATTTTAACATCGTCTCTAATGCTAAACAATGCAAATTGTGGTTAGGAGGAGAAAAACCAGGAATTGGAAACATTGGTATTCTCCCCTTATTTCACAGTTTTGCTCACACCGTAGTTATGAACACTACTCTTACTATAGGAGGGTGGATGATGCTTTTTCCAACACCACCATCTCAAAGTGAATTATGTGAGACAATAGAAAGATTGCCATGTGCAGAAGGATTGATTTATGCTGGTACGGAAATATTATTTAAAAGACTTGCAGAACTCAAAAATCTTAAAAGACGATATCCCGGAGTAATGGGAAAACTTGTTCTTTGCATATCTAGCGCCGGACCACTACGTAGGTCGATTAGAGATAGTTTTGTTGAAAATACAGGTGGTAGAATTGTAGAAGGTTATGGTTTGTCAGAATCCAGCCCAGCTGTAAGTGCAGGGAATTTATTCGGTGAAAGTCCTATAGGTAGCATAGGATTACCTTTTCCGGGTACAGAATGGGGTATATGGCCTACTGATGATTTCAATGAGGGGCCAATTTGCCTTGGAAATCCTGAGGATATAAATTTTGGAATCAAAAGCACAGGTGAAATTTGCGTCACCGGTCCTCAAATAATGTTAGAATATTTAAATGAACCCGAAGAAACAAATGAAACTATCTTTGAACACCAAGGAAAATTATGGCTCCTGACTGGTGATATTGGTTTCATGAATGAAGATGGTACCATTGAAATTAGAGATAGGAAAAAACAACTCATAAAATGTAAAGGTTATTCTATTTTTCCCAAGGAAGTGGAAGAGCTCCTAACGAAACACCCAGATATCACCGAAGTTGCAGTTGCAGGAATACCTGATGATGATTGTGGAGAAATAATAAAAGCTTGGGTCTCTATTCGTCCAGATTGCGATTGTTCACCACAAGATATAAAAGTATGGGCACAAAACAATATTACAAAATATAAATGTCCTCAATCAGTTGCTATAATTGGTGAATTACCAAAAAATTTAATAGGGAAAGTTCAAAAAAGGGTATTACAAGAAGCAGATCAGGTTTGGAAAGAAAAACATAGAGTGTAAAGACATTTTTTAAAATGATTTGATAAACTAAAACCTTTTTGAATCTTTTAAATCATTTTAAAAATTATGAATTCATTTCCTTAATCTGATATGTTGTATGTTAGAACCTTTCACAATATCTAATAACATATGTAAGTGACATAGAAAGATAAATAAAGTTAGAAATTCTAATATATTTGAAACATTATTTTTAATAAAAATTACTATTTTTTTTATTAAAACTAAAATTTATTCAAAGAGATTTCTCAATTTGTCAGAAAAATTAGATATAGAGAAGTTTTTATTAGAAAGCGCGAAACTAGAAAGTGCACAAATTACAGATAGTGAACTCAAATTAATAGATAAGGCAGTTCAGAATTTTGCACCAGAAATAGCCTATTTATATCAATATAGAGAAGATGAATCAGAAGAGCAACAAATTAAAACTGGTCGTCTTCATGAAAATCGTATTTTAGGGATTATTTTAAAGTCCTATTTAGAAGGAAAAAATAAAATTGCAACTGGGGATGTTGAGGAAGAATATAAAAAGTACTTTAAAGATATAGCCCGTTCTACTATTTCGACATATCTAAATATGTTAAAGAAGGAATCTACACTATATAAAGAAAGAGATGGTAGAATAGTTTACTATATTTTCCATGAGGATCCCCCAATCGGTATCAATCCATTTTGGTTCACCCGAATATTCTGTATTATTCCAGCATACTTTGGAAGAGCTCTATATTTTGTAAGGTTATATTTGAAAGCTGAGAAACACATAGAAGAATATATTAAAGATTATCATCCAGGAGATAAGAAAATTCTTATAAGAAATTTCAAGTTTATTTTGGGATTAATTATTTTGAAGATTTTTAAAAATAGAAGTTCGAAATGCAGATATTGTCAATTCAGCAAGGGGGAAATATATATTAAATTAGAAGAAATAATTGGAGTTGCTGTAAAAGACAGAGCTGATGTGTTACCTGAAGATCTACTTGAGAATTTGATAGACAGACTCTCAGAGATACCAATGTTTGAAGGACTAAGCATTAAAGATGACAAAATAAGAGAACAGATAATTGGTACAATAATGAAGGCAGGAGATGAATATAAAAAAGATTTAGACTTTCAAATCATGGTTTCACAGAGAAGAAAAGCTTTAAGATTGAAACAAAAAAAAGCTTTAGAAGAGGAAAATAATTGAATTAAAATTTTCCTAATCTAATTTCTACAGAAGTTAATTGTAATAGAAGATGTTATTAGAAGGTCTTATTTCTTAAAGAAGCTTTGATTTTTGCATCATTATTCGTGTCAATGCCTCAAATGACTCTTCGATATTTTCTCCTGTTTTCGAACTGCATTCAATAAAACCATCTACTCCGCGAGATTTTGAGATATTTATTCCTTCTTCGCCAGTAACCTCACGATTATCAATTAGATCCGCTTTACCACCAACTACAATGATAGGAAAGTTATCATCTACGGGAATTTCTTTCCTGATTATTACAAGCCAGTCATCAATATGAGCCAATGAACTATAATTTGTAACATCATACATAAACAACGCACCATTAGCTCCCCTTACATAAGTAGGTAGTAAAAAACGAAATCGTTCTTCACCTCCAAAATCCCATATTTGCAGTTTAATTTTTTTTTCATTGATTTCTAAACTTTTTACTTCAAAATCAACTCCTATAGTCATAGTTGTTGAGGATTTAAACAAGTTGGTAAGAAAACGTTGCGTTAATGTGGTTTTACCACAACCCGCATCCCCGAAAATCACCATTTTATAAGTTGCATCATACATCATAAAACCCCTTTATATTTTTATAGTTTGAGCTGAGATTTTCTTGTTTAACTTTATTAATCGTGAATGTTTGTTATTTTGATTTAATCACTATTAAGATTTCTATGTTAAAAATTTTCTTTAACTTTTTTAAAAATTTGAAGATATTTAATTAAAACATTAAATTATAAGTTTAAAATTTTATTGTAAATAAATTTCATATATAATTCATTAATAGTGTGTGTGATTGTATAAATTTCAGTTACTAAGAGTTAGAAATATTATGGTAAGAAAAGTAGAGTGGTCGAAATATTTTAGAGTTGAAGAAGAGCAAAGAAAACTGTTTTATAATGCTTTTGGGGCGGATAAGGTTTATGCAATGGGATTGATGCCAATACGAGGAAAAAAGGGGTTTAGAAAATTAGATTATGAATTTGCTGAAATTGGACTAAACATCATTAAAATTATGGACAAGCTCGAAGAATCTCATTTTAATGTGCTGGGAGTTGTAATTAAAGATACTGATGGAGCTTGTATATGGGATACAGAAATTGGGTGGAATCCAACGAATCGAGATATATTGGGGGAATTTTGTGATGCTGGTAAGGAAAGAAATATAAAAATAAACGCTTCATTTACAAGCATGAATGATGCTTACCAGGGAAATTTTCATCCTGATAGAGTTAGTATTCATGGAAAAAGTGGAAAAAAACAGGGTGTCTCTTATAGTAGAGGAGAAATCTCAACCCACATCGAAGGTGAAATGAGAGTTGACTTACCTGAGGGGATTCCATTCAAAGTTTATAAGAAAAAAATACCTTTTTTAACTGATCAAGAGGATGAGACAGTTAGAAAATCTCGTGGTGCTAGAGGGAAGGGGTTAATACCATTAACTAGTTTTATGTGTCCAAATAGTAATCATATAAATTATTTATTAGATCTGGTGAAGGAAGTTGTAAAAAAATATCCAATTACGGGATTATTTGCAGATTATATACGATATGATGGGGCATTCACGGATTTATGTACTTGTTCTCGTTGTGTTGATTTATTCAGAAAAAAATTTGGTAATAGACCAAAACTACTAAAAAGTAAGGATTGGTATGAATTTAAGTCAAATACAATAGCTGAGTACGCAGAAAAATTTCACCAGACAATAAAAACTACAAAAAAAGATTGTGTATCCGGTTGGTTTTGTCTCCCTGGATCGAAAAAATATTTTACACGAAAAAGATTAGGACAAGATTGGACAAAACTATCCTCAATTTTAGATGTTGTTTCCCCTATGGAATATCCTTATTTAATGGGTACTCGTGATGATGGTCGATATTGGGGTAAATTGGCTGATTTTTTTTATTGGTATTTTACAAGAAATATGAAAAAGCGAGCTCATGAGTTCAAATCTCCTGCATTAACTGTAACAAATTCAGTAGAGTGTAATGTCCAAGAAATGCTAAAACAAATGAGAGGTTTCGATTTTGGATTTGGAATTGCTGTATTTAAATATTTCGGCACTACTGAAGAACAATGGAAGGCCTTAAAAGAATATGCAGAAAAAGAAATTGGTTTGGAAAATCTAAAATATAAATAATTTACTAATTTAAAGTGTTTCGATTGAAACTGTTACTGCCGCATTACATATAATAATTCTGTCTGATGTATCTCCCAATTCCTTGATAAAAATTCCCTTTGCTATCAAACCCCCTTTTACAATTTCAATTGATTTTTTACCAAAGGGTATGGCTTTTAACACCTTTTTTTTATCAATGTTTTCAGGGTAAGGAGCACCTATCTTAACATGGACTTTCATTTTCAATAGATCTTTTGGTTCTTTTAATTCACAAATCTCTGTCAAACCAATTAAACAATTATTAGAAATTGCGTTACTTATAGATTTTACTGCAGCATTAGTACAATTATCATTGTGACCATGTTGATCGACACCTATACCGATTTGAGTTATAAATTCTTTTTCTGTCATTTTTTATTATCAATTAGCATATTTATTAATCACTGGATTAATTTTATTTTTATAATTAAAAGTTTTTATTTCTTGCTTTTAAATTATATTTAACCTATTTTGATACTTTTTAAAATTTAACTTCATTCCAAGTTCGAATTTAATGAATTACACGAAGGAATCACCGTATGAAATAGATGAGACAATGTATGTACGGTTTAAACAGAAAAATAATATGTTATTTAGGAGATTATGGGATAAATCTCTAACAACTTATGGTAAAATGTTTGAGGTTAATATTGATAAACATATTAGTTCTCATAAAGACGGGTATTCAAGAATAGATTTTGCTTTAGTTTCAGCGGGGTGGTCAATTTATGAAAATTTACCATCGGCTTTTACGTGGAAAAGAAAAAAGCTAATGGATATTGGATATGGAACTAATTGGATGAAATCTAAATATGAAATCGAAGATCCTATAATTTTTTCCTCAATTCTTAAAAAAGTGGCTAAATTTTATGGAGCCTCTTTAGTAGGAATTACAGACATAAATGATAAGTGGATTTACAAAACGGGATTCAAAAGACCAGAACTAGTGAGTGAGTCTGAATCAAAAGAGGAAATCAGAGGGGGGAAAGTTACAAATTCTTTATTAGATCAACCGATTAATTTACCGGAAGGAATCAATAAAGCTATAGTGATAGCTGTTGAAATGGATCCAAACGCTATATCAACAGCCCCAGCTCAACCAGCGGCAGCAGCAGCATCTCTAGCATATTCAAAAATGGCATTTATAATATCGTGTTTAGGGGAATTTATCAGAAACTTAGGTTATAGAGCTATTCAATGTGGTAATGATACTGCTCTTAGTATACCCCTAGCAATTGATGCAGGGCTAGGTGCTCTTGGAAAAAATGGGTTACTACTTACACCGGAGTTTGGTCCGAGAGTAAGAATCTGTAAAGTATTTACAGATTTACCATTAATCTCAAATCTACCAAAATTTAGCTTTATACGAAAAGTGGGTAGCGTTTGCAAGACTTGTTATAAGTGTGCCAAAGCTTGTGAAAGCAATGCAATATCGAAAAAAGGAAGTCCTACGTTTAACCCAGTTACCATATCTAATAACCCTGGTATAAAAAAATATTATGTAAATGGAGAAAGGTGTTTTGAATTTTGGATAGAAAATTCTAGTGATTGTGGAAACTGTATAGCAGCATGTCCCTTTTCCAAAATAAAAGAACACGTATCGCCCTCAGAATTTTGGAAAAAAATATAGAAGCTACTCAATTTAGAAAAAAAATCTATCATATTCAATTAAATTGTTTTGTTGAGGAAGATTGGAAAAAATTAGAGTTGGCATCATAGGCTCTGGATTTATTGCAGAACGCCATTGTTATTCTTATAATTTATTACCTAATGTTGAGATTATTGGAATTTCATCTATTTTGAAAAATGAAGCATTTAAGCTTATGAAAAATTTCAATATCCCCGGTACTCCTTATATAGATTATAAAGATTTGTTAAAGCTAGATTGTGAAGCAATATCTATTTGTGTTCCAAATTTCTTGCATAGGGACGTTACTATTGATGTATTAAATTCAGGAAAACATGCATTAGTGGAGAAGCCTTTATCACGATTTGTTTCGGAAAGCAATGAAATGTTGGATACAGAAAAATCGTCAAATAGAAAGATATTTTATTGTGAGAATAATATCTACGCTCCTACTTTTAACAAAGTAAAAGAAATTATTAATGAGGGTGGACTTGGTCAAATTTATATGGGGAGGGGGAAAGAACAACATTCAGGACCTCATTCAGCATGGTTCTATAAAAAAGATATGGCAGGTGGTGGAGCTTTAATTGATTTGGGAATTCATGATATAGCGTGTCTACTATGGTATCTTGGATGTGAAATTACAGAAGTTTTTTGCCAAACAAGGACGATAATAGAAAATAGAAAGAAATTTGGAAAATGTGAAGTGGAAGATAACGTGATGGGAGTATTATATTTTGAAAACGATGCTCAGGTAGTAATCGAAGAATCATGGACAGCACCAGGAGGTTATGATATGAGATTCGAGTTATATGGCACAGAAGGACAAGTAAAAGTAGCTCCAACATTTAGTAATTTAATTAGTGTATATAGTAAAAGAGGATATGAATATGCTGTTGAAAAAGCAACAACAACAGAAGGATGGACGTTTCCAGTTCCGGAAGAGTCTTGGTCATTTGGTTATCCCCAAGAAATCAGTCACTTTATAGATTGTATTATTGAGAAGAAAAATTCATTTACAAATGGTAAATTTGCCCAAAAAGTTCTTCAGATAGTAGAAACTATGTATAGAAGTGCTGAAACTAAAAAAATTGAAGAGATTTCTTATTAAACCTATTAAAATTTGTTCTTTTTTTAAAAAATAAAAGGAGTATACAAAAAAATTTGTTTTATTAATATTCTTTATATTCACCCTTATACCATTCACGTTGAGATACCTTGATATTGTCAGGCATGTCTTCATAGGATGATACTTCTTCATCTAATTTACATTCAGCTCCATGGCGTATATTCGTATTTGGATGGACATATCCCGTTTTTGATATCCCATTAGCAGCTCTGAGCGCTGTTCTTCTGTCAATTAATGAGGCTCCTTTAATATAAAAATATCTCCATTTATCTTCTTCTTCAAGAAGTTCAATAAAGACTCCATACAGGATATCCGCATCTGAGGTAATAGGTACAAATTGTCCGTTATCTGAATTCCATTTTAGCATTATTTTTTCTTTTTTCTCAGACATTTTCATGACCTACTTACTATTTAAAAATATGAATAATATTTTTAATTCCATCTGATATTAATTATGATAATATTCATATTTAACCTTATTTTAAAGATTTAATATTTGTAGCGATCCAATCTAAATTGTCTCGTGAGGAAAGCAAAACTTCATGGGAAAATTGAACGCTTCTTGAATATATATTAGTAACTACTGGAAAGTTGATATCGCTTTTTAAACATCCCCAATTAGCATTAGAGTAGTCGATTCCTTTTCGAAGATTTATATTTTTAAAACATTCCAAGCTATGAAGGGGAGGATAGCAATCGTCCATTGGAATATCTCTACGATTCAATTTCTCATAAAATTCATTTTTAGTTATATCATTAAAACACTTCGGTTCGAAAAGAAGAGGAAATATATAATAACCACACTCCTCTGTACCTATTGTTAGTTTCATAACTTGTATACCTTCAATATCATTTAATATTTTTCTAAAATATTCAGCATTTCTATTTCTTAAATCATGCTGTTTTGGAAATTTCTTCAATTGATTACGCAAAATTGCAGCTAGAAACTCGCCTAACCTATAATTAGTGCCATAATTATTGTGAAAATATGAGTATCCATTTTTAACTCTACCACAATCAATATAAGAATAGATCTTATCCGCTAATTCACTAGAATTACAGATAATGGCTCCACCTTCCCCACTTGTAACCACTTTTGAAGATTGAAAGCTAAAAGTGCCTGCGTCTCCCCAGTTTCCAACTCTCTTTCCCTTATAACGTGATCCATGAGCATGGGCACAATCTTCGATTACATACAAATCGTGTTGTGATGCAATCTCTATTAACGCATCCATCTCAACGGGATTTCCCCCCAAATGGACGGGAAGGATAGCTTTAGTTCTTTTGGTGATTAAAGGCTCGATTTTATTAACATCCATTACGAACGTTTTGGGGTCAATATCACAAAAAATTGGTACAGCGTTAGTAGCGATAATTGATGAAGCTGATGCGACAAAGGTATAATCTGAGACAATTACTTCATCACCCATCCCAATATCTAAAGCCATTAATGCAGATTCAATTGCTACTGTTCCATTAGTGACGGCGACACAATTTTTACTTTCTTGAAATTTTGCAAATTCTTCTTGAAAAGCCCAAACATTTTCTCCCTGATGCGTTCCAGGTGATCCGCACCACCATTTACCTGATTTTACTACACGAGCTAGAGAATTAATTTCATTATCGTCATAAATCGGCCATTTAGGAAACTTTTTTTTAGGATCTTGTTTATATGACATATATCTCAATCTACTGTTAATTCGAATATGGTAAATTTTATGAGCTAAATTTGATATATTTAACAAAACTGATAAAAGTTACAAGCTTCTTCATAATTAGATTTTTGTTACCATTCCAATTTAGAAAATGTTAATCCTCGATAAGAAAGGTATTGCGGAAATTTTATTAGAGCATATTTCAGTTTTAAAATTAAAGGAAATTATTGATCTACTAGAAATTCCTCCTTCAGAAATCGAATTTGATTACGCATTTCCTTGTTTTAGGCTTTCAAGATTAGAAAAAAAATCACCAGATTTGATAGCTAAAGATTTAGAAAATAAAATCCACCAAACAGAATTTTTAGACAATGTTAAAGCAATAGGGCCTTATCTAAATTTAAAAATTAAACCAAGATTTATTTTAGAAAATATATTTGAATTTGAAAATGATTATGGAAGAATTCGAGAAATAAACCAGAGTCTTAGAATTATTGTTGAATATCCTTCACCAAATACTAACAAGCCATTACATTTTGGACATATCAGGAACATGCTCTTAGGAAAATCAGTTTCAAACTTACTTGAATACAAGAAACATAAAGTATTTCAAGTAAATTTATATAATGACCGAGGAATTCACATCTGTAAAAGTATGTTAGCTTACATGAAATTGGGTAAAAATCAAGAACCTAATATTAAAAGCGATCATTTTGTTGGATATTATTATGTGGAATATGCAAAAATGTTGAAAGAAGATAGCGATATAGAAAATGAAGTACGTGATTTATTAAGGTTATGGGAAAGCGGAGATAAGCAAACAATTGAAATATGGAAAAAAATGAATAATTGGGCTATAGAGGGATTTAATGTTACATATAAAAAATTAGGAATCTCTTTTGAAACAGTATATTTTGAATCAGATCTATATACTCAAGGTAAAAGTATAATAATTGAAAATTTAAACAAAGGTATTTTCGAGAAAGTTGAGGATGGAGCTATTGTTGCAAGATTGAAGGAGAACTATAATCTTCCAGATAAATTTCTGATGCGTAGTGATGGTACTTCAATTTATATGACACAAGATATTTATCTTGCATATAAAAAGAAAGAAGATTTTAACTATGATAGATCTATTTATGTTGTAGCCGATGAGCAAATCCAACATTTTAAATGGCTCTTTGCAATATTGGATATGTTAAGTTTTAAAGAAGATAACTTCCATTTGTCATACGGAATGATTAGCTTACCTAGTGGAAAAATGAAGAGTAGGGAAGGAACTGTTGTCGATGCTGATGATGTAATTGAAGACATAGAGAGCCTTGCTTTTAAAGAAGTAGATAGAAGGTATCCTGATCTTTCAGATAAAGAAAAAATGAGAAGAGCAACTATTATTGGACTTGCAGCACTAAAATTCTTTATTTTAAAATATAGTGCCGTAAAGGGCTTTGTGTTTAGACCAGATGAGAGTATTTCATTTGAAGGGGAGACCGGTCCTTATATAATGTATTGTTTTGCGAGGATTGTATCAATAATATCAAAATCGGATATCGTTATCGACACTGATATTAATTGGAGTCTTTTAAACCATGAAAAGGAGTTGAATTTAATAAAACAATTGAATTACCTTCCTGAAATAATTGATACTGCTGAAAAAACTTATAGTATTCATTTAATTGCTCAATACTTACTGAATCTATGCCAAACATTTAATGTTTTTTATTCAGCTTGCAAGGTTATTAATGAGAATAAAGAGTTAGAAAAAGCTAGATTGTTATTGATTAGGTGCGTTCAGATAGTTATAAAAATTGGTTTAAACATTTTAGGAATAGAAACGCTAGAGCAGATGTAAATTTGAAATAGTATTAATTATGAATTTTTATGATTTTGGAGAAATAATTGACGATAGCACTAAATTTGTTATTTATGGGGTACCTTGGGATTATCTAACTTCAATAGAAACTTCAAATTCCGCAATTGCACCAAAAAAAATTCGAGAAGCCTCATCCAATCTAGGATATACAACAGAATTGGGAATTAAAATTCCTAATTTAAAAATTACTGATCTGGGAGACGTTAATATTATATCAACTGATGTAAAAGTAAATCTCAAAATGATTAAGGAATTTCTAAGGGATGCATACAAACAAAAGGAGGATATTATCCCAATAATGATAGGAGGAGACCATTTTTGTACTTATCCAGTAGTAAAAACAATTGGAAATCAATTTGATAAAAAAAAAGAATTTGGAGTGTTAATATTTGACGCTCATCTGGATCTCTATCAAAAATGGGATAAATCAATATATTCCCACGCAACCATATCTAATCGGATTTTTGATTTAGATTTTATCACTAACAAAAACCTGTTAATAGTAGGAACACGTGATATTGATATTCCTGAGCTTAAATATGCTCAATCAGAAAAAATTAATTTCCTTAATGCCCATCTCTTAATTGATGGGTTAGAAGTTTATATTAACAATATTATAGATTTTTACAATAAGTCTAATATCAAATATTTATATGTTTCAATTGATGTTGATGCAATAGATCCCTCTAATGCCCCTGGAACTGGTTATGCAATTCCCGGGGGATTTACTTATAGAGAAATTTGGAGAATTTTAAGGGAACTCACACTAAATTTCAAAGTTATAGCATTTGATTTAGTAGAGGTAGCTCCAAACTTAGATTCGAAAAATAATATGACATGCAATTTAGCTGCGAAATTGGTTATAGAATTTATTTCATTTATAAATGAAAAACTAAACTTGTGATAATAATGCCTGATAAGGATTTTAAAGGACTTTTAGAAAAGGTAAATCAAATAAAAATAAGTGAAAATACAGATATTGCAGAATTAATTACATCCCTAAAGGGAACTGGATTTAATGCAAAAAGATTAGCTTTAGCATGCGAAATTTATAATGATATGATTAATAGTGTTGATTGCGTTAAATTTTTTGGATTAGCAGGGGCTATTGTTCCAGTAGGATTACAGAGAGTGATTCACGATTTTATTAAAGAAGGATTCATTGATATTTTAGTCACAACCGGCGCAAATTTAACTCATGACGTAGCTGAAGCTCTTGGTTATCATCACTTACAAGGAGATATTAATATTGAAGAAATTGATGATAGAAATTTGCATGATGATAAAATAAATAGAATATATGATATATATATGCCAAATAGTGTTTATGAAGGTATAGAAGATTTTGTTTCCAACCTTGAGATACCAGATTATACCATGTCAGTTAGTTCTTTTTTGAGCTTTTTAGGAAACAAACTACCAAAAAATTCCCATTCAATTCTAAAGATTTGTAGTGAAAAAAAGATCCCCATTTTCTGCCCAGCTTTTACTGATTCTGGTTTAGCTATGCAATTAGGTTTCCATCATCAAAGATTAAATTTGAATCATTTTAAAGATATGCTAGAAATGGTAAATTTAGCTTGGGATGCAAAAGTTGCTGGTATATGTATTGTGGGAGGAGGTGTCCCAAAAAACTTTATTATGCAGTCTTTACAGTTTTGCCCAAATTCAGCTACTTATGCAATTCAAATTACGATGGATCGTCCCGAGCATGGAGGATTGAGTGGTGCTACATTAAGGGAAGCTATTTCTTGGGGAAAAATAAATAAGAAAGCAAATTATTCTACTGTTATTTCTGATGCCACAATTGCTTTACCACTTATTTTTTGGTATTTGAAAAAGTCACGTGAAATTTAGTAAGATCCTCTCAATTATAATATCCCTCGCATTTTTTGATCAATGGTCTGTGTATCAGTACCAAAAATCTTATCAAGATTTTCCTTAAAGTTTTTAAATTGGGATATTTCTGATAAATTTTTACCTTCATAATTTAATTTAAATTGAGTAATAACTTTATTCAATAATGGTTGAATAATTTTATGAACATATTTCTCTATTTTTTTTTCTTTATCTAAAATAGCATAAGAGATAATCATTTCTGGTTCGAATCCATCTTTTGCTTGGATGTTGTCTGAGGTAAATGTGATTAAATATTTCTTTCCCTCAAAATATTCTACATTATCATTAGTAAAAGCGATTTGGGCAAAATTCAATATCGCAGTAAGTAAACCACTACGAAGATCTATATCAATTTTTCCTTTTGAAGTTTTATGATAGCTTTTTCTAATAAGAGTAAAGCCTCTAAATAATAGACCAGTTTCTCGAACAACCATTCTTGTCGATATTTTGAAAATAAAGTAATTTCTGCTCAATCAGAGTTATTTTAATTAAAGTAATCCATAATAATAAACTCTTGGCTTATAAAACTAATAAATTACCAACATACCAATTAATAAGGAATTTTATTTATGCTATATTTTTGAAAAATATGATTACGAAAGAAAAAATAAAACTTTGTGCTAAAAACATTGCTAAAAGCATAAATATCCAAAAAGAAGGTGAATTAGTCCTAATCAAGGGTGGTTTTTACACTCATGAATTATTGGAAGAAATTGGATTAGAGATTTTGAGAAAAAGAGGAATTCCGCACATAACATCAATTTCTGATTATTTCGACAAATCTATGTTTTCAGATGAAGGAATAGAAATCGAAACAATTCAAAAAACACCACTCCATTACTTAGAAATGCTTAAAAAAATTGATGCTTATATTGTAATTGAACCACTTGAGGACCCATCCATTCGTAATAGCGTATCAAAAGACAAATTAGAAGCTTATCAAAAATCAATTTCTCCAATGAGGGAGGTTCTTTATGGATTTAAAGAAGAATTTGCTCCAGGAAAGAAATGGTGTTATGCTGCCTGGCCTTCAAAAAAAGCGGCTGATTTCTATAAAGTTGATTATAACTTATTTGAGAAATTTATTGTTGATGGTATGAGTATTCCCTCCGAAAAATTAAGTGAAATCACTAAAAATTTAGGAGGTTATTTTGAAAACGCAAAAAAGGTTTATGTAAATGATGAATTTGGAACAGATTTTTGGATTTCAATAGAGGATAGAATGGGAATTTTTGATAATGGGATCCTTTCTGAAGAACAAATTGCTTTAGGAGATTTGGGAGGAAATCTACCTGCTGGTGAAGTCTTCTTCGCTCCAGAGGAATTAAAAGGAGAAGGAAAGATATTTTGTCCATTAACTAAAGAAAGATATTCACATACTATTATCAAAAATACAGAACTAAGTTTTAAAAATGGAAAGTTATTGATGAATGAAATTACATCAGATACAAACTTAGAAGTATTAATTGATGCTTTTAAACAAAGCGAAAAGGTTGATAAAATTAATAAGATCCCCGAAATAAGAACCTATAACGTTGCTGAACTTGGGATAGGATGTAACCCTGTTATTACTGAAGCAATAGGATATATTCTTACTGATGAGAAAATAAACGGAAGTGTGCATTTAGCTTTTGGATTCAATAAATCATTTGGTGGTACATCATCTTCTCAAATGCATTGGGATTTTGTTACAGCTCCAAATGCTAATATTACTGTTGAATACAATGATGGATCGAAAAAAGAAATAATGGAGAATGGAAAAATAAAAGCAAATTAATTTTTTTTAGTAAAATCTTTTTTCAACCTGTTCAATTATATATTCCAACACTAATTTTTTAAATGTCAGACGATCCGATTGAAAATTAAGTTTCTCTACAATAGTCTCTTTATCAGTTGAAAAACCAATAAAAACCAATCCTAAAGGTTTTTCTGGTGATCCTCCAGTAGGGCCTGCAATGCCACTAATTCCTATCCCCAAATCAACTTTTGATAGTACTCTCACATTTTTAGCTAGCTGTTCTACTACAATCTTAGAAATTGCTCCGAATTTCTCAATGTCTTTTAAATTTACCCCAACGAGCTCAATTTTTGCTTGATTACTATAACACACGATTCCTCTTTCAAAAACTTTCGAAGCACCAGAGATGTTCGTAATCATATGGGATACATACCCACCGGTGCAGGATTCTGCAATAGCAATTTTTAATTTTCTCTTGGTAAATTCATGAATAAGTTTCTGTATTCTTTCTAAAATTTCCATAAATATTTTTACCTTGATATTTCAAAATTTTTTCCACAAGATTTACAGAAGGTCCCTTGGATAGATATCCCACAGTAGGGACAGTGAAATTTACCCTTTCTTTTAGAGGTTTCTATAGATTTAAAAATCAAGGGTATTCTATCTCCAAATGGTCTATAATCAGTGTTTTTTTCATGTACCATTTGATAACACCTAGGACAATTTTCTTCTTTTCTCAGTCCGTAATAGATTACATACGGATTTATAACCATAAAACCCCACATAAAGAAAATAAAAAGGAAAATACTTGAAAAAATTGAAAATGATACTACTGTTATAATAGTAAATAGAATAAAGAAAACAACAACAAAAAATCCGAATATTTTTACATTAAATTTAGGTCTCGTAGGAAAAACATTCATTTTACAATTTTCGCAAAACCCCATCTCATCAATATTTTGGCTCTGAGGCATTTATCTCAATGTAAAACTTTAAAACAATTTATTATTATGTGTATATAAATTAATAACAAATAAAAATAAACAATAAAATAATATTGTGTCTATTTGCAATTTGATACATTAACTACATAATTATTCGAAATAATATTATACAAAGTGATTAAAATGAAAAATGATAGCTCCCCAAAAGGTTTTGTTTTTAAAATTACTGTAATAGGAGATGGTGGAGTAGGGAAGACTTCTTTAATTAAAAAGTATACACAAGGAAGCTTTCAAAAAGACTACATCAAAACGTTAGGAGCACAATTTAGTAAATATGATGAAGAAATAGAAGGAGATAATTGTAAGTTATTTTTCTGGGATATTGCTGGACAAGATGAGTTTAATTTCATGCGCCCTACATTCTACAAGGGAAGTAAAGCAGCGATTATCGTGTTTTCACACACCAATGAGGAAAGCTATAATCGCATTGTTAAATGGCATGATGATATTAAAAAATTCACGGGAGATCTACCTATTGTGTTATTCGGTAACAAAATTGATTTGGTCGATGAAAAAGATTTACACGATGAGGGTGTTCAAAAAATAGTAAAAGATAGAAATTTCCTGGGATATTATAAAACGAGTGCTAAAACAGGGAATGGTGTTTTTCAAGCTTTTCAAGCTATAATAAAAAACTTATATCAAAAATACAAAGAAGAATAGAAAATGTATGATGATATCAATCAAGGATATCCTAAAATTTTATTTTTTTCATCAAACCACTGCGCACCTTGCAAACCTGTGGAATTAATGTTAAAAGAT
>SDBS01002847.1_pt1 | contig 17106 bp, 10 predicted proteins | sample 2277091 | NCBI WGS metagenome assembly SDBS01 (sample SAMN10404972, study PRJNA504765) | marine sediment metagenome | isolation source: marine sediment core GS10_PC15, 163 cmbsf | place: Arctic Ocean: Southern Knipovich Ridge | collected 2010 | reverse complement strand
GGACGCCCCCATACTTTGTGCAGGAGCAACGTCGTATGGAACTGCCTCGCCGCGAGCGTGGTGATGAATTGTTGCCGTTGGGCGAGCTGACCGACATTCGTCGGCGCTTGCGGGCCGTCGCGCCAAAGCACGACCTGGCGACGGTCATCGTATGCGCGTTCGACCATCGCACGCGGATGCTGCCGTTCATTCTGGCCGACATGCGATTGGCCCCCGCCGGTGTCCGGGCCATCGGATCGGCCATGGTCGATTCGGGGTTTGCCAAGACGCGTATCGTCCTACAGCAGTGGAACAGGAATTTTCGCCCGTCGCGGATGCGGCTGGACGGTCGCATACCCGACCTGTTCATGATCTCGAGCATGCAGCTTCACTTCGTCCAGTGCGAGGCGATGATCCGCGACGCCTGCACGATTGACGCGGACCGGCGCCCGTTGATCATCGTCGGGGGCCCGAAGACGATCTACGAGCCCTGGGATGTTTTCGGCGCCGACCCGGAGAACCCATGGGCCGCGGATGTAGCCGTCACAGGCGAAGAATACGTGCTGCTGAGCCTGCTCGAAGCCGTTCTGGACATGCGGGGAAACGGCGAATCGATGCGGTCGGCTTTCATCCGCGCACGCGACAGCGGGGCACTGGACGGGATTCCGGGGCTGGTTTACGCCAAGAACACCCCCAGCGGCGTCGCCGAGGCACTGATCGACACCGGCATCCAGCGCCTCAACGGCGACCTGGACGAGATGCCCCATCCGGCCCTGGGCTACGCCCTGCTGGAGCCGCCCAGCCGCAGACCCACGCTCAGCAGCCAGGCCATGGATTCGGGCCTCGTCCACAGGCACAGCGTCGTCGGCTCGCTGGTCCTGACGCTCGGCTGCCGGTTCAAGTGCCCATACTGTCCGATTCCGGCCTACAACCAGCGCCAGTACCGCGCCAAGAGTGGCGAGCGGATCGCCGATGAGATCGAGCGCCTCTACCGCGAATATCGCATCCGTTACTATTTCGGCGCGGACGACAACTTCTTCGGTGACCAGGATCGCGCGCTGGATATCGTCGAGACGCTGGCCCGCAAGGTCGAGGCCGGCTCGCGCCCACACCGCAAGATTCGCTGGGGCACCGAGACCACCGTCCACGACACGCTGCGGATGGCCGAACATCTGCCCCTTGTCCGAAGGGCCGGCCTCTGGGCAATGTGGCTGGGCGTTGAGGATATCAGCGGCACGCTGATCAAGAAGGGGCAAAGCGGCGACAAGACGATAGAGGCGTTCCGCCTCCTGCGCGACAGCAGCATCTTCCCCATGCCTATGATGATGCACCACGACGAGCAGCCGCTGCTGAGCCTGGGCAACAACCGTGGCCTGCTCAACCAGGTGCGCATGCTGCGAAAAGCCGGGGCGCTCACCCTGCAAGTGCTGATGATCTCGCCGTCGCCCGGTTCAAAGCTCTTCGTCGAGACGTACACGTCGGGGTTGGCCTACGAGCGCGTAGGCCGCGTCAAGGTCGGGCCGAACATCGTCGATGGGAACTACGTGGTCGCTTCGCGGTATCCGAGACCGTGGCACAAGCAGCTCAATCTTCTCCTGGCGTACCTGTACTTCTACAATCCCCTGCGGTTCCTCGCAGCCCTGATCGTGCCCAAGAGCAACCTCCCCCTAGCGGCCGAAGAAACGCGCGTGCAATCGCAGGATTCCGACAGGCCCCGCCGCAGCCCACTGTGGAGGCGATTCCAGCGAAGGTGCATCGCCCACATGGGTGACGCAGTGGTGCAGGTCTATGGGATGTGGGGCGGCCTGCATACCTTTCGGCGGACGTTTGTCTGGATGCTGCGCCTCATGTTCTGCAAGATCGAACGCCATACCGAAGCCCCGGCAAGCCAAGTCCCGATGCGAGACCCCAGCGGCGACCCGGCAAGCCATGCCCTGCCCGGTACGCCGGTTGCTCCGTGTGATCCCGTTGAGCCTTCCGGCTCAGAGGTGGCAAAAGGCGTGCCGCTGGCTTGAGGGTGCGTACAAACAGGAACTGCGAGGCATACTGACTGCCGACAAGGAATCCCCCCATGAAGCTGTGGAAACGAATGTCACTTGCACGTCTTACTCTTGGATGGTGCTTCGTTGCGCCGCTGGCAGCGGTAATTACCGCTTCGGCCTTCGGCGCGCCCGGCGCCGCCGGTCATAAAGTCAAGCCGCCGACCAGCGAGCAGGCCAAGGAATACAAGCTGGATATCTCATTCTACAAGAAGTGCACGCTGGTTCAGAACATCCTCATCGCCACCTCGGATCGCGTTTCCGACCACGCCCACCTCGAGGCGGCGTACCAGTTCAACATGATCATGAAAGACATCAATCCGAAGATCGCCCAGCGCATCCGCGATCGAAAGGTGCTGTGCATCCTCATCGGGCACAAGGAATTTACTTCCGAACTGCCGCAGTTCACCACCAAGAAGACCGGCAAGGAGCTCGACTTCTACAACTGGCGCCAGCGCGGATTCCTCTCCTGGAAGGGCGGCCGCCCCACCGTCGTCTTCTCCGAAGAAGATGTGCTTGAATACGAGGGCGGCATGCAACTCGAAAGCATTCTCATCCACGAGTTCGGCCACGTCATCCACGGAGCGGGCTTCGACAAGGAACTGCAAAAACGCCTGACCGAAACCTATAAACGGGCAAAAGCAAAAGGCATCTGGAATGACGGCCGCGCTGCCCAGCGTTTCCGCCGGGTCAAGAGCAAAACACCGGTCAGCCTGTTTGATGCGCTGGTTAAATCGTTCCCTTATCAATCGCCTGAATTGATCAAGAAGTGTCTCGACGGCGGGGACATCCTCGTCAACGACAAACCCACCAACTCCAAGGTCAAGATCACCAATCAAGACAAAGTGGTCATCGTGTTCGGAGGCGAGAAGGGTTGTTACGCCGGAAAGAACCGGTCTGAATACTGGGCCGAAGGTGTGCAGTATTGGTATGACACCAATCGGACCATGGATCACGACCACAACCACATCCACACCCGCAAGCAGCTCAAGACTTACGACACGGGCTTGGCCAAGCTCTGCAAGGATGTGTTGGGCGATTCGAAATGGCGTTTCGTTTCACCCCGCGACCGCGCCGGCAAGGGGCACCTCAAAGGCTTCGACCCGGCAAAAGCGCCAAAAGTTGTGCACCCCGAACATATCAAACAGGCTGCTAACGACTACTACGACAAGTACTGGGAAAGCTACTGGCAGCGGCTGCGCCTTAAACACGCGACAAGAGTCGGATCCACAAAGGTAGCATCGCCACGTGCGGCGGCGGCAACCTCTGCGCGAAAAACAAAACCTTCCAGCGACAAGAATTACGAAGTCGTCGATGTGAAGGGGTGGGCGTTTCATATTCACAAGGACTTTCTCCGCGGCGATCAGGGCGTACTCGACAACGCACTGAAAAACGCGGAGATTCAGTTAGGCCACATTGAGACGCTCGTGCCTGAAAAGGCGGTTACAAAGCTGCGGAAAGTTCCGATATGGGTCACCCCCGGCAGGGGAACGGCTGAGTATCACTGGAAGAGGAAATGGCTGATCGATCATGGCCGCAACCCGGACATGGCACATTGCGTTCAGATCACCAACATTAATATTCTGAGAAGAACGCGTCCAAGCGGCCCGTGGGTGCTGCTGCACGAGTTAATGCATGGTTACCACGACCGCGAAGTTGGCGAAGAAGATAAGAAGGCCATCGCCAAGGCGTACAAGAGCGCGCTGGCAAAAGGGCTCTATCAGAAGGTGCTCCACAGCAAGCGCAGACGAGATAGGCGCGTCAAAGCGTACGCCGCAACACGCATGGAAGAGTATTTCTCCGAGACCTGCGAAGCCTACTTCGGCGTCAACGACTTCTACCCGTTCGTCAAGGCTGAGTTACGCGACTACGACCCGGCGATCTATGAGATCATCGAACGGGTCTTTCACGTCAACGAAAAGAAATGATCGCATCACTTCCGTGAAGTGACTTGCCTTCTTGGTGCTCAGGGGTGACCAACTCGGTGCCGGAAGGTATTGGGGCCCGGTATTTTCGATTATGGCCAAAATCGATAATAAGCCCCTTGCTTATTATCGCCGCCGCGAATAGACTGGCAGCTATGAAGAGCCACCCACACGGCGCCGGAAGGATGGTAACATGCCCGGGAGGCCATGAGGCGTTCGTTCCGAACCCATTGCCGCCGGAGGTTGAACTCACCCCACAGTTGCTGCGGGCGCTGTCCGACGCCGACCGCCTGATTGGCCGGCTTGCTGGAGAGGGACGCAGTCTGCCCAACCCTCACCTCCTCATGCGGCCTTTCGTGAAACGCGAGGCGGTGTTGTCGAGTCGCATCGAGGGCACCCAGGCAACTCTCGGGGAACTCCTGGCGGCTGACGCAGGTGCAGTCGTCCAGCGAAGCCCAGACGACCTCCGGGAAGTGGCGAACTACGTGGTTGCCCTGGAGCATGGCATGGGCCGGCTGGCCTCGTTGCCGCTATCCGTGCGACTGGTCCGGGAGCTTCACGAGAAGTTGATGCAGGGCCTGCGAGGCGACCACGCAAGGCCAGGTGAATTCCGTCGCAGCCAGAACTGGATCGGCCCGCCGGGCTGTACGCTGGCTGGCGCCAGCTACGTTCCACCGCCCGTTGAGGAGTTGATGAACTGCCTCGGCCAGTGGGAGGACTTTCTCTCCGACCGCGCGATGCCGCCGCTGATTCAAGTGGGCCTGCTGCACTATCAGTTCGAGGCGATCCATCCATTCCTGGATGGCAATGGTCGCGTTGGTCGGCTACTGATCACACTGTTCCTGATCGAGCGGGAGATCCTGCCCACGCCGCTGCTGTACCTTAGCGCCTTCTTTGAGGCGACGCGGTCGGACTACTACGACCGGCTGGCCGGCGTTAGCCACCATGCGGCTTGGGCCGACTGGCTGGCATATTTCCTGAACGGCGTTGCCCGCATGTCGGCCGACGCCCTAAGCCGTGCCCAGCGAATCAACTCGCTCCTTGCCGGCTGGCGGAAGTCCGTCGCCGGTTCTCCCTCAAAGACACCATCGTCCCTGGTCGATCTTCTGGCCGAGAACCCGTTCTGGACCATCAACAAGGCAGCCGAGCGCCTCGAGGTAGCCTACACGACAGCTCAACGCGCCGTCGAGAAGCTTGAATCGCTGGGCATTGTCGAACGGGTAGGCGACGCCAAGCGAGGCCGGGTTTACTGCGCAAAGCAGATCATGGCCATCCTGGACGAGCCTCCTGCGATCAACACCTGATCTTGACAGCCGGCACACCGGCTGCCTGCCCTCGCAATGACAGTCAAACTGACTACCTATGCCACTTCGGGGCGCGATTGCTGATCGCTTCGGCGAAGGTTGGTTTGCGCCGGAAATCCGCCGGATCGTACGATGGTTTCTTGAGATCCGGTTTCACCCAGGCCGCGTGACGCCGGCCGTAATAGCTGCCGTAGAACTGGTAGTTGGCATCCACCCAGCGGCTCAGGATCATCAGTTGGTGGGGGGTGAGCATCTTGGAGTGGTCGTCTTTGGCGTTCTTCGGATGCGCCCGATTGGTCAGAATGTCGATCATGCGGCTCTTGTAGCACCCCAGGCTCTTGGGCGGCAGATAAGCGCCATTGTAATTGCCCCGATCGCCTTGGCGAAATGACGTGAATTCCGGAATGATGGGCCCGGCCAACTGCTTCCTGGCAAGTTCCTCGTAGGAGGTACTGTAATGGGTGGTCACTTCCCCGGTGAGCCTGAGCTTTCCGTCGGGGTCCTTCTTGCCGTGGCACGAGACACACTTGGCGTCGAATATGGGCTGGATGTCCGTGGGGTAGTGAATGGTCTGTCCAGCCAAGCCGTCGCCGCCGTTGGCCACAAGATCGCACGGTTGCGGCTGGGGTATGCTCGGTGGCCGCCGAAGTGCCAGTGGTTTTGCGTGGACGACCGGCGCACCGAGACGGCGTGATTCCCCGTGACAGCCGGTACAGGATCGGACCTCACCGCCCTTGTAGGTCACATAGGTTCTCTCTCGCTGGAGTTCCCTGAAGTTCTCATCGAGGGCCTGCAGGAAGATGCTGCGGTCTGCGGGGACCTCGAAGTAGGCCGATCCGTCCTTTTCAACGGGTACAACGCCCCATTGCACCCGTGGCCAGAGAGCGCCCTTCCAGCTAGCGCTGCTCAGGGAGGTGCGCCACCTCCTGCCGGTGGACCAGTATCGCGGAATCGACTCGTTGATTCGCAGCCATTTGACCTCGCCCGGTTTGACCCCTGCCATGCCCAGGGTGACGTCGGCCACAACACACAGGGCTTTGCCGCGCTTGGCGCTGGCCGGATCGCGGGTCGGGGCAATCATCGGCGGGACCTTCCGCGCAACCAGCGGCGTTGCGTGCCAGATGGAGAGCTTGTCGTCCTTGTGAACCAGACGATGGTTGCCCTTCGTATCCAGCAGATACAACGCGTATGCATTGGCGACGTTCTTGTAGTGATCGGAGGGCTTGACCTTGTACGAGACGAGGAACTGCGTGTCACTGACAGGCCAGGGATGCGTGTAGAGGTGGCCGCTGCGGCCGTTGCGGTCGTGCACGTAGCGGCCTGCCTTGGTGCGGAAATGCCATCCCGGCTCGGTGCGGCGTTCTATGAATACGTGCGGGGTGAGGTTCGTGACGGCATATCGCTTGTCCCACTGGACATAGCCCTTTTCATCCGGATCGGGGCCTCGGGCACGGTTGCCGCGGTTGGGATCAATGAGCATGATCGCTCCCACGCATCCGCCCTGCGGGAAGTGGCACGTGCCCACAACCACGATGCGGCCATCATTCCCGGGAAGCGGCTGGGGGTACATGTAGACCGTCGTCGTGTCGTCAGCCACGCCGTATACCTCCTGCGGCATGCTCCCGTCGGGATACATGGTCCATATCGACTTGCCGACACGCGCGCCCTTGTCGATGTACTCCCAGCGGTGGTACATGACGCGCCCGTCGCTGAGAACCACCGGACAGAACTCGCTGACCGGGCTGCGGGTCAACTGTTCCACATTTGTCCCGTCCGCGTCCATGCGGTGCATCGTAGGGGCTACCAGGGCCGCCGATCCGCCGCAGAGAACCGTGTGTTCGCTCCGCGTGGAAGAGAACATGATCTTGCCGCCGGGCAGATAGCAGGGATGAACGTCATCGGTGTGCCACCCTTTGCGCCAACGCGCCACCTTCTCGGCTTCATCCTTAGGCGGCTGCGAAACCTGGCGCAGGCCCTTGCCATCGATGTTGACTTCCCAGATACGGAAACCGGAGCGGGGAGTCTCGCGGAAATCAAACAGCACCTTGCGGGCGTCAAAGGACAGCGTCATCTTGCCCAGGAAACCCTTGCCGCCGGGCATCTTGGCTGCCGTCACAACCGCCCGCTCTTTCTTCGTGCGGAGGTTATAGATATAGATACCGTTGTCGGGAAGGAACCTGTCGCCGCTGGTGCCGTTGTTGATGTCCGTGTAGTAGTGGTCCGAAGAGTACTGCTTGCGTTTCACGAAGACAATTTCATCAAAGCCCAGCTCATCCGGCCCGACCGGCGTCGAAACCAGCTTCGGCCCAGCCGAGGGCGGAGCGGAACTCTTGCCTGCATTCTCAACTCTTGCCGCTGCCCATGCGTTGCAGACTATTCCCACCCCAAGCAGCCCCAACATGGAAAGAATAATCCGGGTTCTCGTAGAATGCGACATGGGGAGCCCTTTCAGTCAGTAGCCACTATTACCCATGTAATCTCGGGCCCACGTCCCGCCGCAGCGGGTAAACTCCGATCCGCCGTGGCGGGACCATCGTGGGCCTTGCCAATGATCCTATTATATCATCGGTCGAAGCAAAAAGCAGGTTTCGGGCTGGAGCAAAAGCGGAAGGCCCGATGAATCCCGATGTACATCGGGAGGGGCAACCCTCGTTCCGGCTTACCGACTGCTTCGCAGGGGCCGCATCTGCTTCGCGCGGTAGTCCACGACAACGCCGTCGACCAGGAGTTTGCTGCCCATGAAAAGGCCGCTTTCCACCGTATGGCAGTAACCCCTTCGGTGTCCTGGAACTGTAGCCCCTGAACTCGTCCGACCGGTAAGATCCAACCCACCCAGGCCTGTCGTGACACCTCCAGCCATACGTGCTATAGTGTCCGCCTGCCATAAGGGCATACCAAAGGAAACGCAGATCATGCACATGTTGCTCGCAGCAGGTTGGACGGGTTTCTTCGTGAGGGAGTTTCTGGGCATCGAGTTGTGGCGGTGGGGGGCGCTGCTGGGGATGATCCTGACGGGATTCGTCGTCGGCAAGATCTTCTCCTTCCTTCTGGAGCGACAGGCGGAGCGCCTGCGCCAGCGCGACCGGCTGCAGGTGCTGCACATGCTGCTGTCGAGCATGGCCGGGCCGGTGACGCTGCTGGCGCTGGGCATCGCGCTGCTGGTGGCGGCGGGATTCATGAAACTCGATCTGATCGGCCTGGGCGACGCAGCCCGCAAGGCGGCCAGCCAGCCGCAGATGCAGGCGGCAGAGGATTTCACCTTCAAGCAGTTCTGGTTCGGCACGTGCGCGACGCTGATGACGCTGGCGGCGGCGTGGTTCATCTACCGCATGGCGGACATCGTCGAGCTCTTCCTGGCCCGGTGGACGGCGAAAACCGAAACCCTCCTGGACGACCAACTCGTACCGCTGCTGCGAAAGGCCCTGCGCCTGTTCGTGGTCATCGTAGCCGTCGTTTTCATCACGCAGAACATCTTCCACTTCGAGATCGGCCCGATGCTCGCCGGACTGGGCGTCGGTGCCCTGGCCTTTGCATTCGCCGCCAAGGACCTGCTGGCCAACCTCTTCGGGGCGCTCGTGCTGTTTTCCGATCGGCCGTTCCACCTCGGCGACCGCATCAAGATCGGCGGCTACCAGGGCTGCGTGGAGGAGGTCGGCTTCCGCGCGACGCGCGTCCGCACGCTGGAAGGCCACCTGCTGACGGTACCCAACGCACTGCTGGCCAACAAGATAATCGAGAACGTCTCCAGCCGTACGTACATCAAGCGGGTGCTGAACGTGACGGTCACGTACGACACGCCGCCGGGGAAGCTCCATCGCGGCATCGAGATCATCAAGGAGATGTGCGAGGCCCGGAAAGAGCATTTCGACCCCGAAAGCCCCTACCGCGTGTTTTTCTCGGACTTCAACGCCGACAGCCTGAACATCATCGTCTACATGTACTTCATCCCGCCGGACTGGTGGGAATATATGGCCTTCACCGACGCGTTCAACACCGAGTTGCTGGAGCGGTTCAACGCAGAAGGCATCGAGTTCGCCTTCCCGACCCAGACACTGTACGTCAAGAAGGGAGATACGGAAAAGTAAGGTCGAAGGTCGAACAGTTCCCAGGTGCAGACACCACTCCGCGTCCGCATGTCCGCCGTAAATGATAACCGAAGCGCAGCGGCATTCGCCCCTAGGATTCACGCCGCGCGTTGCGTTTGCGGTCGTTCTCTTTCAGCCACCGCTTTCGCAGGCGTACCGCCGTCGGGGTCAGCTCGACCAACTCGTCGGACTCGATGTACTCCAGCGCCCCTTCCAGCAGCATCGCACGGGCGGCTTTGAGCGTGACCGTCGCCTCCTTGGTGCTGGCGTGGATGTTCGAAAGCTTCTTGGGCCGCACGACGTTGACGGAAATGTCGCGGTCCTTGTTGCACTCACCGACAATCTGTCCCTCGTAAACCTCATCGCCCGGGAGGACAAACATCACGCCGCGATCGGCCAACTTGCCCAGCGCGATCACCGGCAGGAACAATAACAAGGTTGCAAAGGTTTTTTTCATACTTGTTTCTCCCCGGGCCACTATCCCAAATCTCCGTGAAGATCTTAACAAGGTTAAGCCGGATGTGGAGGCTAAAAACCTTTCGCCCTTTGAGTTCGGGGGACGGGAGCAAATACTAAACTAAGATGCGACACAGAGACGCAGAGACACAGAGAAAGATATTCTACCTGTTCCACCGCGACCTCTGCGTCTCGCTCCGTCGCCATAGCTTTGGAGCGTCGGCGACTGCGGCTATAACAACACGCGCGGTTCTCACGAACCGCCGCCAAACGTCGATGGGGCGGGGGGTTTATACTCAGTAACCTTGCTACAGTGTCCTATTCTTCAACTACCTTTGCGGTCTTCCGGCTTCGGCTCGCGCCTTCGCCGAGACGAGCGGTGCCCTTGCCCCAGGTGACTTTTTCCGGTGGGACCATGCTTACCTTGTCCTTGGTCGGAAACTCCGCGGGGATCGGGATAGTGACCTTGCCCGTACCGCAGAACTCCGTGCCCCTGGCAAGTAGCGTCTGGAACCCTACGCAATGGATCGCATCGAGTGAACCGACGTGGCCAAGCGTTATGTGGCAGATACTGCCCTTACCGTATTTGATCAACATCACCATCGGTTCTTCGACTTTCGTCCGCTTACAAGGGGCCGCAGCCAGTACGGTAACGTTCTTGCAAGGCCCGCGCATCGAGTTGTAGAGTTCTTCCTTTGCGTGTTTCCAGCCGTCGGGAATACCCTTCATGATCGGATGATCGGGCGCCTCGTTGCTGATGGGGTACTCCCATCCACCACCGTGGCTGCCGCTGCCACCCTTGGGTGCCGGATCGGCTACCCACTTTCCGTCTTTCTTGCGGAGCAGGGAGCCACTTTTGGCATTGCGTCCGCCCCAGCCACCGACGGCGATCATATCGTTATACGCGGGCCAATCGGTCGACGAGTTGTCAGCCGCGTGGACGGGCACAAGACCACCGCCTTCAGATATGAACTTTTCAAACTCTTTGCGTCTCTCGGCAGGCCAACGGCACTTGCCGCCATCGTTGTAGTTGCTGACTACCACGTCGTACTTGGCGAACTCGGGCTTCCATTCGTTCCACTTTTCCTTGGGAGCCTTGTTGCTCGGAAGCGTGGAGACGTCTACGGTGAACCGCCCGGTGGCCAGGAGGGTGGCCTTCATGGGAGGCGTCATTTTCTTCCAGTTGTGGTTGTTCTGCCCGTCGATGATCAGGACCTTGACCTTTTCGGCGGCGGGGGCGGAAGACACGAAACTCGCCACGAGTACCGGAAGCACGGCAGACAGAATCAGGATTCGCTTTGACATTTTTCTCTCACCTTTCGTTGAATGTTTTCGGTGCGGCCCGGAAAGCCGCCCGATTGTATCGCGGCCGAACCTAAGATGCAACTCCTTCGACGCGCTCAGGATCTGCGACAGGACAAGCAAGCGGCTCGCTCCGCGTCCCCGCCGCTTGCCACGCCGTAGTCCCCGGGGGACGAAGGCGGGTTCAATTGACAATTGAAAATTGGAAATTGGAAATCGGACATGTCCTTACCGTTCGAGATGGAGCGTCACCAGCGGCTTGAATGGCTCAAACGACTCGTTCATGGTCCAGGCCATAGCCCGCAGCAGAATGATCCGAAAGTAGGGATCGTTGAAATTGAAATAGTTGTGGCCGGGAAGCGAGACGAAGACTTTGCCCTTGCCTACCTCCTTTGTCCACATGACCGGCCACTTCTTGCCGTCCAGATCTTCGATCTTGGGAGGACCGGCTAATGGTTTGTTCGCTATTGCCGGGCCGGCGGGCGAAGTCATCAGGACAGTGATACCTGCCGGGTCTCCCCTCAAATTCCAATACAGCTCATCCGCCAGATCGAACTTTGCCTCAAAGCCCTTGAGGATGGGAGATTTTTTTCCCGCGTCAGTAAGAGTCGCCGGCGTGGGCAGCACGCCCCATTTGGTGGCGCCCTTTCTGTGGTCCCACGCCAGGCCAATGCGCTTCGACAACTCTTCACCCGAACCTTGCATCACGGCTATGTGAATAAATACCAATCCTCCGCCGCGCTTCTGATAGGCGTCGATGAGATCGTAATCCCATTTCCCGCGCGGCCACATACAGAAAACGACCAGGTCGGCTTTTTCCCACAGTTCCTTCTTGGGGAAATACATGGCCGGAACGACCGTGACGCGCGGGACCTTGGGCAGAAGCACATTCACGTAGCGGTCCATGACCCAGGCGTATTCGTGGGTCTCTTTCGCGTGGAGTTTGTCGATGCCCCAGACCCAGACGATGTTAAGGTCGCGCGACGGTTCTTTCTTGACAGTCGGCCCCAGGATTTTTGCGATCGCCTCCTTGCTCCTCGGCGCCGGTTTCTGCCAGGCAAACTGCGAGATAGCCGTCGAACAAATGGTCAGCAAAACCATAACGATACAGGCGGTTCGATATCGCATGACAGGACTCCTTAAGCAAGCGGACCCGCAAAACACTGCTGCACGACTCGTGCTACGTCCCGAAGTACGTCGGGACTACGCAGAGCAGCAGTGTATCCCCGCCTCCGGCCGCGATCAAATCCAAAACCCCTCAAGAAGGTCATACCTGCCTGCCCATCTGGCGCTGGCCGGGTAGGCAGGCGTGGACTCAGGCCCCAAGGGGGGGCGTGAACTCCCGCTATTGACGACGCCGATACGTTCCGCCTTCCCAGCGTAGATTACGAAAAGCGCGCGGCTCGGACCAGCGGGTGCTCGGATCGGACGGTTTGCGAAGGGGCAGCTCGACCTGTTTCCCGCCCTGGCTTATCTTCACGCGCCCCCGGATACCGAGTTCCGTAACATGCCGCCAGCTCTTAAGAGGATGCTTTGTGCGTTTGGGGTCCGGCTTGAAGTCAGCGACTGTTACGCCAACTGTCTGCCATTTGTCGGATCCTTTGATATCCACCTGGGCGTAGTACTGGCTATTCTTCCGGCCGGGAAAGGCGCCCCATCTATTGTCCCACAGGTCAAAGAAGAGGGTGACGTCATGCTTAACCTTTACGTCAAGTGTCAGCTTCGCTCCATCGGGGGGGGCGTACACCGGATCCTTGATCTTGCGGGTATAGGCACACCACCAGTGAGGGTTCCCCCAGTTCAGCCGGTACCAGTCCTGGTAATCATCAAAATCTTTTTCGATTACCCTGTTGCGCGTGCTTACTGCTTTGACCTTCGCGTTCTTGAGTTGGTCGGGCGTGTAGCTGATCATTTCCGAGGATATGCCAAAGGTCTTCGGGGCTTCCCTCATCCATGGGTATCCGGCGACGGGGTGATTCAGCGTGTAATACACGTTCGCCATAATGTAGAGGGGCTGGTCCGTGCTCGTAAGAGGGCACTTCGCCTCCCACTTACCGCCTTTTCGTGCGGCCTCGGCGGTACGCCAGAACCGCGTCAGGATATGAGGATCAACAGAATAATAGATTACAACCTTTGCGACATTCTTGACCTGGTCCGGCTTGAGCACAACTGAGGGAACTGAGTCTTTTGTATTCAAACTCGCCGTTATCGCGGGGGTTTTCGGGAAGTCAAAAACACCTTTCAGGTTATCCTCGAAGAACAGCATGCCCGCCACGACGTGCTCGCTAATGGCGCGGTGATTCATGTGGGGAGTGATAGTGTAGTTTACCGTCTTGCTGCCGATATCCTGCCAGTTGGCATACATGTTATCCAGGATCCCGTTGAAATCATTATGGGGCCCGACATACAGCATCGGAGCGGTGATCTCTCTTATGTACAGGGCGTCGTCAATGGTCTTGTGATAGAGCTCGGATTTTTTGGGCCGCACGCCGGCGTTCTTTCGGTTTCTGATACTATCGGGCGCCGTGCCGCTGCCGCCGCAGGAAGGAGCACCCACCTTTATGCGCTTGTCCGCGCCGGTGAGCATTACCGTCAACTTACCCCCCATCGAGTGGCCGAAGGCGCCGATCTTGTCGGGATCAACTTCGCCCTGATCTTGTAGGAAGGTTACTCCGCGCTTTGCGGCAAGAACTAACAGATACCAGTTGTTATTACGGGGCGATTCAACAGTGTCGATCGTAAGCTTATCGGGCATGAGAGACCCGTAGTGACTGTTGTGTCCAGACTGCGTCGCGTCCACCGCGCCCCAGTCGGTGGTCGGGTCGCCGGGCTGGGCTTTCTCCATAGGCCTGCCGCCCCAGTTAATTGAAAGAGTTGCGTATCCGTTATCAGCCCCGTATTTAACACTGTGAATTGCCGCCCTTTGGCCGCCGCCATGCATCTGAATCAAAGCGGGCAATTTACCCTTATGTTTCGTGGGGAACGCGTAGAAGGCCGCCATGGTCGACTTCTTGCCCTTGAATGTCCCAATGGTGTAAGTGATGTAACGGTACGTTACGCCCTGGTCCAGCCACTGGCGCACGACCTTGACTTCAAGCGGCTCTTTTGTTGAGTCATAGCCGGCCCACAGCTCCTTAACGTTCTGGGGAACCTTCCCGTCCTTAAGCGGCGGCACGGAATCCTTCGCTTTAAGGACTCCGGTTGAGCTGAACAGCGCAAGGGCTACAATCAGATCTGTTATCAGTTTCTTCTTCAGCTTTCTACCGGCCATTTTATCGAGGTCTTTCAGATGAACTCCAGCTCACGAGCGGAGGCGATTATTTCAGCAGGAGGCATGTGACGGCGGTTTTGTTGCGCAGGTAGAGGCGTCCGGCCGTCAGTGCCGGGTGGGACCAGACTTCCGTCCCCTCGCCGGCTAAGACTTTCAGCCGGGAGATCAGTTCGTATTTGTTCCTGCCGGCTCGCACCAGGAGCAGTTCGCCGTCGATAGTCATGATCATCACGCGCCCGTTGCCTGCGATCAGGGTTACGAATCCGTAGTACGCCTCATCGCGGGCCTTCCACAGGAGATTGAGGGAATTGGCATCGAGGCAGTAGAGGTACGAATCGTGACATCCGAAGATCATCTGGTCGTACACTACCACAGATACCATGTCCGGTGCGAGATCGGCGAATTCGTGCTTCGGTTTTGTCCTGACGGCCTTGCCCTTGTTGGCGAATTCGTAAAGCCGCGTCGAGTTGTTTTCGGTGGCTACCAGCAGCCTGTCCCCGATGGCGATCGGCGTGGGGACGTTGTAGTCGCCCTTCTTGGGCGGGGTGACCGTCCAGATGCGTTTGCCCGTGGCGATGTCCCAGCCGCCCAGCGAGGTCGCGTCGTACCCGACCGCCTGCCGCTTGCCGCCGAAGTTGGCGTAGATGAACGGAGCATATGCAGCCTCCTGGCCGGGCGTCTTCCAGATAACCTTGCCGCTGACGCGGTCCAGGGCGACCACCGACGCCTTCTCGGCGCCCGGATTCACGATCAGCTTGTCGTCAACGAGCAGTGGGGTGGCGGTCATTCCCCATTCCGGGAGCTTGGCGCCGAAATCCTTGATCAGGTGCTTCTTCCAGAGCACTCGCCCGGTGTCGAAGGCTACGCAGTGCAGGTCGCCAAAAGCGCCCAGAAGATAAACCCTGCCATCGTATATAGCGGGTGTAGCTCGCGGTGAGTTGGTGTAGGGCATCTCTCCCTCGGCGGTGTACTTGAGTTGCCACAACTCCTTGCCGGTCTTGGCGTCGAGACATCGCCAGATATCATTTTTCTCGTCGGCGGACTTATCGGCGACGATAACGCGGCCGGCCGCCACGGCCAGGCCCGCCAGACCGGGGCCCGTTGTCTTCTGCGTCCAGGCGAAGCGGGGTTTCTTGTCGAGCTTGTCGGGCACGTGAGGGCTGATCGCGTCGCGCCCCGGTCCGCGCCAGTCGCACCAGCCGGTGCGGTTGGGCACCGACGGTGCGGGCAGCTTGCGGGTATCGTCGGCCTCTATCACTATGCGAAAGCCCGGTATGAGGTCGCAATACCAGCCTCGCAGTTCGCATCCGGTCCGCCCGGCCGACCGGCATCGCGGGGGGCTGCTCAACCAACCCCCGCCGCGAAGCACGCGAGTCGAGCCGCTTTCGGGCCCGGCCGGGTCGACTTTCGGGCCGGTCTTGTAGTAGTCCCGCGCGTACCAGTCGCTGCACCATTCCCACGCATTGCCATGCATGTCGTGCAGGCCGAACGCGTTGGCCTTGTACGTGCCCACCGGCGAGGTGAACACGTATCCGTCTTCCCACGAGAACGCCCGCCAGCCCTTGAAGCGTTTCTTGGCGGTCGCGTCGGCGGCGTTCGCCCAGCCCTTGCCGTCATCCCACTTGTCGCCCCAGGCGAAGGCTGTCTGCGTACCCCCCCGGCATGCGTATTCCCATTGGGCCTCGGTGGGCAGGCGGACGGGGCGGGAAGTTTTCCTGCTCAGCCACCTGCAAAACGCCACCGTATCGTCGAAGCTGATGCAGATAACCGGATGGGCGTCTGTCTGCTCGAAGCCCGCTTTCCTCCACGATGCGCCGGAGACCTTGTCCCACACGCGTCCGTTCCAGGCGTAAGTCCAGCCCTCCCGCTCGGCCTGGGTGACGTACTTGGCGTCTTTGACGAATGCGGCGAACTGTCCGCGTGAAACTTCACAGACGCCCATGTGGAAATCCCTGCTGATGGTAACCTCGCGCTGGGGGCTTTCTCTGCTGTCGCGCGTGCGATGCCTCTCGGTGGTTGGCGAGCCCATCAGGAACTTGCCCGCCGGGACCTTCACTAATTTCATGGATTCCGTGTCGGACAGCTTGATAGTGATGTGTTCGAGCGGCTTTGCCCCCTGGGCTGAAGTGAACAGAAGCAACGGTAAGGCGATTGCCGAGAAACGCAGTTTCATGGCAGCCCCCATCAATGCCGTCGTTATCCGGCAGTGTTTCATTGTTATCTCCGTTGTCGTACGTTTCGCGCCTTGCGCGAGTTTCGCAGTTCCTATTTCCCTTTCGCAATCGTTTCCATCAGCTTTTTCAGTTCGGCCACTTTTTCGGGGAACTTTGCGGCCAGGTTTGTTGTCTCGCCCAGGTCGGCCTCCAGATCGTAGAGTTCTTCGACTTGCTCTCTCTTCTTGTCCCGGGCGTAGCCGTACATGCAGTGCTTGGCTTTGAGGTACTTCCATTTGCCTTTTCGCATGGCCGTCTGGTAGAAGAAACTGTCGCGTGCGCCTTTCTTGCTCTTGCCCAGCAGCAGGTCGGTCTGGTCTACGCCGTCTATAACGCGGTCGGCCGGAACCTTGTATCCGGCCAGAGTCGCAAACGTCGGCATGAAGTCTATCGTCGCAAAGATCGCGTCGGACGTCTTGCCCGCGGGCACTTTGCCCGGCCAGCGGGTGATGCACGGGGCCCGCAGACCGCCCTCGTAGGATGAGCCTTTGCCATTTCGCAGCGGACCTGACTCGCCCCAGAAGATCGAACC
>SDBS01002846.1_pt1 | contig 17107 bp, 14 predicted proteins | sample 2277091 | NCBI WGS metagenome assembly SDBS01 (sample SAMN10404972, study PRJNA504765) | marine sediment metagenome | isolation source: marine sediment core GS10_PC15, 163 cmbsf | place: Arctic Ocean: Southern Knipovich Ridge | collected 2010 | reverse complement strand
ACATGTCCGCTCTACCGAACATTCCCGCCATCGCGGGTGTGACGCAAACCGCCATTGTCGGATGAAGAATAACATGCCGCCTTTTGGTTCCGGCTACGCTGGTTTAGGAGGTTAGGAGGTCAGCTCACTCCTCACCTCCTTACCTCCTCACCTTCTCAAGCCTCACTCTCCCATGAACCCCGGAATGTGCAGGCGGGACGCCCGCACCACAAGACCGACCCGCAGACTTTGTGGTGCAGGCGTCCCGCCTGCCCATGCCCGCGTTCATTGAACAGTATTGAGGCTTTCTCTCAATCCGTCTCCGGCGCGCCGAATTCCAGCAGCCCGCTCGGTATCTCTACGTTGATCTCCGGATGGTAGGTCGTCACGGTATCGGTGCTGAACGAGTCGTAAACGTTGGACTCATCGACTCTCCTCACCAGGTAGGACTGCATGTCGATCCAGATGGTCGAGGAGTTCTCGCTCAACACGACGCTGTTTTCGCCCGATCCGAGCGTCCGCGGCGTCCTGATGCTCTGGCCGCGAATACGAAAACACTCGAATCCATCCACCTCCGCGTTGTCGATCCTCCGCGCGTAGCTCAGCTCGAGGGCCGATTTCGGCGCGGAGGCATCTGGAAGAAGCATCGAGGGAATGCGGTGGGAGGCCCCCTGTGAGACGCCCGCTGCGTCAGCAATCGCTTTGCCCAGGGAGCCCGGTCTGTTGACGCCCGGCTCCACATCCGACCACGTTCGGACGTCGTCCCCCTCGGCCCAGATGATGTAGGACGGCGGCGGATCGCCGGCGGCCATGTCCTTGTACTCGAAACGGATTCGATCCGGACGGACAAAAACGGTCGTAAAAGGCTTTTCCGCCGTCCACTCCCGATCGTCGCTCAGGTAGGTCGTGCCGGCGACCCCCGAGTCACGGTACGAGTCGCACCGCGCGTACACATTTGTCGCCAGCTCCACGATCTGGGCGGCTGTCAGCGAACCCGACCTGGGTGATGTCGGCGGCTGCTGAGCGAAAACGACAGCCCCAAAAAGAAGCACCATCACGCTCGCCAAGGCTGAGGTGCTGAAGTGTCTGTATCGCATGTCATCCCTCCAGCGACTTCGCCACCAGCTCGATGACGTCGTAGGTCGAGGCGTCCTCGCGGCCGAGCTCGTTCTGGGCGTCGGACAGCATCGAGAAGCAGTAGGGGCAAGCGACAGCCACGTCGGCGGTGCCGCTGGCCTCGAGCTGTGAGAAGCGGGTCTGGTTGATGCGCTCGCCGAGATTCTCTTCGAGCCACATGCGGCCACCGCCGGCGCCGCAGCACATCGCGCGGTCGTGGCTGAGCTCGGCCTCACGCATTTTGAGCCCGGGGATGGCGTTGAGAAGGAAGCGTGGGGCGTCGTACTCGCCGTTGGTGCGTCCGAGATAGCAGGGATCGTGGTACGCCAGGTCGAGATCGACGGCGCCGGTGAGCTTGATCTTGCCGGTTCGCACCAAACGGGCCACCAACTGGGTGCCGTGCACCACCTCATAGTTCCCCCCGAATTCCGGGTACTCGTGAGAGAGGGTGTTGAAGGCATGCGGGCAGTTGGTGATGATCTTCTTCACACCGTAACCGTTCATGGTCTCGATGTTCTGCTGCGCCAGCATCTGGAAGAGGTACTCGTTCCCCAGCCGTCGCGCAGCATCGCCGGTGGATACCTCCTCGGGGCCGAGGATGGCGATCTTGATGCCGGCCGCCTGGAGGATTTTCACCAGCGCCCGGGAGACCTGCTTGCCATGGTCGTCATAGCTGCCCGGCGAGCCGACGAAGAACAGGTACTCGAAGTCGCCCCCGGCTTCCGACGCCAGCGGAACTCCGAGATCGGACGCCCAGTTGCCGCGCTCCTCGCCCGGCAGCTGCCACGGATTGCCGTTGACCTCGTAGCCGCGGAAGGCGGACTGCAGTTCGTCCGGGAACTCGGCCTTCTCGAGGACCAGGTTGCGCCGCATCTCGACGAGCTTGTCGACGTACGTGATGTCGAGCGGGCAGGCGCGCTCGCACCAACGGCAGGTGGTGCACGCCCAGATCACCTCGGGATCGACCACCACCGGCACCAGCTGGTGCTCCGATGCGTGGCCGTCCTCACCGGGATCGGCGAGGATTTCGGGCTGCTCTTTGTAGAGCTGATCGCGGACATCCTTCAGATAGAGCACCGGTTGCAGCGGCTTGTGGGTGATGGTCGTCGGGCAGAGTTCGCGGCAGCGCCCGCACTCGGTACAGGTGTAGAAATCGAGCATGTCTTTCCAGGTGAAATCGGTCACGGTGGAGATGCCGAAGGTGGTGTCCTCGTCGATGTCCTCGAGATCCATGCCCGGCAGCTTGCCCGGCGCATCGAGGTTGGTGAAGAAGACGTTGAAGATCGAGGTGTAGACGTGGAAATGCTTGGAGTACGGGAGCTCGTTGGCAAAGACGAAGAGCGTGATGAGGTGGATCCACCAGTTCACGCTGTAAATCGCCTGCAGGGTTGCCCCGCCGAGCCCCGAGAGCCAACCCCCGACGAGACCGGAGATCGGCAGGTAGGAACCGTCGAGATCCCCGGCGGCAATTCGGGCGCCCTCGGCGGCGAGATCGCTGATCATCAGAATCGCGATCAGCCCGATCACCAACCAGGCGCCGAAGCTCTGAACCACCCTGTCCTTCTTTTGGATGCCGCGTCGCCAGACGGCGAACCCGAGGCCCACCAGCACCAGCAGCTCGAAGATGTCCTTGGAGAACAGATAGGCGTGGCCGACGGGCGTGTGCAGGAGGGGCAGCTCCCAGCCCGCGAAGAGACCCTCGACGACCATGCTCAGGGTGCGCACGCTGACCACCAGGAAACCGTAGAAAATCAGCAGGTGGTAAAAGCCGGCGACCGGATCATCGAACATCTTTTTCTGGCCGAAGGCGTAGACGAGCATGTGCTTGAAGCGCTCGCCGAGGCGGTCGAATCGGTTGTCGGGCCGCCCAGCGCGGAGGAGCTGGAAACGCCGGCTCAGTGACAGGACGACCGCGCCGACCCCGACGATGGTGAGAACCCAGAACCACACGACCCCAGAGATGCCTAGAAACGACCCAGCCGTGGCGTGATGCATGCGACCTCCTTCAAGCTACGATCGCGGATCGACGCAGTGCGGCAATCCACTGAGGAGTATAGCGAGGTGAATTCGGAATTCGGAATTCGGAATTCGGAATTTCCACCCGACGTCTCATCGCAAATTTCGAATTTCGAATTTCGAATTTCGAATTTTCTACCCGACGTCTCATCGCAAATTTCGAATTTCGAATTTCGAATTTCGAATTTTCCACCCAACGTCCCATCGCAGATTTCAAATTTCAGATTTCGGATTTCCGGAAACGCCTCGGGAAACGGCCCGCGTTCACCGGAGACGCCTGGCGCCTCACGGGAAGCGTTCGACGAGCTTGCCGAGCAATGACGAGGTCGGAACACCCGGGCTTCGCGGATCCACCCATCGCCAGCTCTCGGAGGACGGATCGAAATGATCGACCTCGATCCGTACCGGGACAACCTCGATCTTCCGGTGGGTGATGTGGTGGCGAATGGCCGGTCCAGCGGTGACGAAACGGCTTTTCGCATCTGGGAGAAGACGCCTCGCCTGGTCAACGGGATCGGCGGAATCCTCCAGCTCCGCCAGCGGGGGCAGCCACAGACCTCGAAGAATCGGACCCTCATCGATCCGCCGCAACAACCATACCCCCTCGCGATCGACACAGCACGCCGCAACCCACCGCAGCGCTACCTGAGCCCTGCGACGTCGCGGCGGCGGGTAGGCTTCCGGTCGCCCCTCGGCCTTCGCCCCGCAGCGATCGGCGAAAGGGCAAACGGCGCAATCGGGCTCGACGGGTCTGCACACCACGGCGCCAAGCTCCATCAGCGCCTCGTTGACCTGACCCGGGGCCGCGCCGTCCATCAGACCGACGATCCAGGTCTCGAGCCGGCGGCGGCCCGCGGCCGAACGCGGATCGGTCTCCATCGCGAGCACCCTGGTGCCAACCCGCATGACATTCCCGTCGAGCACCGGCACCGCCTCGCCGAATGCCAACGAGGCGACCGCGGCCGCGGTGTAGGGACCGATTCCCGGCAATCGTTCGAGATCGGAGGCCATCCTCGGTAGGCACCCGGCGCCGGCGGCGACCTCACGCGCCAGGCGGTGGAGATTTCGCGCTCGACGGTAGTATCCGAGCCCCGACCAGGCGGTCAGGACCTCGTCCTCGGTCGCTGCGGCGAGATCCGAAAATGTCGGAAAGCGTTCGACGAAGCTCGCAAACCGAGGCGCCACCCGATCGACCTGAGTCTGCTGCAGCATGATCTCGCTGACCAGCACGAGGTACGGATCGCGGGGCTCGGAGCGCCAGGGCAGATCACGGGCGCAGGTCCGATACCAATCGACGAGAGCGCGAGTCGTCACGACGCACATGCTACATTGGTCTCGATAACCTCAATCACGCTATAATGCGCTCGGCACAGCGCGTAACAATTATCAAACGGAGGGCAAAAGCATCCATGGGAGTCGATCGAAAAGCCGAGGAAGAACGCCTGATCGCGTTCATGATCGGTTATCAGAAAGGCAAGATGGATGATTTTGAAGGGCTTTATGCCGCCCTCAAACAACCCCTTCTTCGGTACCTCTGGACCTTTGTACGCAACGCCACGGTGGCCGAGGACCTGCTCCAGGAGACCTTCCTCCAGATTCATCGGGCGCGTCAAACCTACACCCCTCCGCGTCCGGTTCGCCCGTGGATCTACGCGATCACCCGGCACGTGGCTCTGATGCACCTGAGGTCCGGCCGACGCCGTAAGGAGATGCTGGCGAACGATCAGCTGCCGGAGGTCCCGGTGCCGCCGGAGATGGAGAAGTTGGCCGATCACGCGACCCTGCACAAGATGCTCTCCGAGCTTCCTCGCCCCGCACAGGAGGTCCTGATGCTGCACCATCTTCTTGGTCTGAGCTTCCTGGAGGTCGGCCAGGTCTTGGGGATCGCCGCCGGCACGGCGAAGGTGCGGGCGCACCGGGCTCTGAAGACCGTCCGCGCCCGGCTCGAAGAGGAGGGAAGTGCGCCATGAGCACAGACCTGCTTCCCGAATCCCTGCGCCGCTCCATTTCGGCCGATCTCGAACCGGTACGACCGCTGCCGCCGGCCTGGATGCGCACCCTGCAGGCGGCGGCCGTGGCGGCCGTCGGTCTTGCATTGGTGATCTTCGTCTTCAAGCTCTCGCCGCGTCCCGACCTACAGCAGCTCCCATTGTGGCTAAGCTGGGGATGCACGGCGCTCCAGCTCGGCGTGGGCGTGCTGCTGCTGGGCATGGCGCTGCGCGAGGCGGTGCCCGGCCAGGGAGTGCCGCTCGGCGCGGTAGTCCTCGGGATAGGCACGGCGGTGCTGATTCAGATCCTGGTCGGCATCGCGACCTGGATGCACAGCCCAGGGATGCCGCTCGTGAAGGGACAGTGCGTCTCGACGGGCATTGCTTGCACCACTAACGACGCGATCATGGCCCTGCCGGCCCTTCTGGTCACCCTGTGGCTCGTCTTCCGTGCGTTACCGCTGCGTCCCTCGATCGCAGGACTCCTCGGCGGCGCCGGAGCGGCGGTGACCGCCGACGCGGTCACCCACATCCTGTGTCCGATGTCCGACCTGCGCCACGTGCTGGTATGGCACACCGGAGCTCTCATCGGCCTGATGCTGGTCGGATGGTTGGTGGGAAAGCTGTGGGAGCGAAAGCGGTTCGGTAGCTGAGCAGAGGAGAAAAGGGGAAGAGGAGAAGAGGAGACGCCCTCCTATTCACCTTCTCCTTTTCTCCTCTTCCCATTTTCTCCTTTTCCCCTTTTCTCCCCCGCTCCCCTACTCCCTTTCCCCCTGCCCCTTCGCCGTTCTGCTCAGGTGGCGCCGGTTGACAACCGCCCCTTTCGAGGTCAAAGTCTCCCTTCAAGGAACGCGCCCCAGACGGGACGCCGGAGGACAGTATGAGCATCAATTTCGACGGCCTTTCGCTTCGCGATACCCTCGACCTCGCCATCTATGTGGAAGAGGAAGCCAAGGATCGCTACGAGGACTTCGCCCAGCAAATGGATGCCCACCACACACCCGAGGTGGCGGAGTTCTTCCGCTTCATGGCCGCCAACGAGTTCAAGCACGCCGAGAAGCTGAGCAAACAGCGAGCGAGCCTCTTCGGCGACGAAGCCCGCACCGCCGACACCTCGACATTATTCGACGTCGAGGCGCCGGAGTTCGACGCCGCGCGTGCCTTCATGTCGATCCGAACGGCCCTCGACGTCGCCCTGGAGTCCGAGGTCAAGGCCTACGAATTCTACAACGATGCCCTACCCGAGATTTCCGACCCGGAGGTCAGGGAACTCTTTGTCAACCTCCGCGAGGAGGAGGCGCGGCACCAGGAGCTGATCAAGGAGACCAGGGCGAAGGTGCCCGAAGACGACGGTTTCGACCCAGACGATTTCGTCGACGGCCCCGCCGCCCAATAACCCACCCTGTTCCTCAACGGCTAGGCCTGCACGGCATTTCAGAGGGTTGGAATCTGAGAATCTCGTCGCCACATTGGGCGGCAGTTTTGAGTTTTCAGTTTTGAGTCTTGAGTTGCCGCCCCCCGCGCCCACCCAGGGAGCCACAAGGTGGGATGGCCGATAACTCAAAACTCATAACTCATAACTCAAAACTCAAAACTCCTCGATCGCTCCTGCGCCCCTGAGCCCTGCCCCCTGAGCCCTGAGCCCTGCGAACGGGCTACACTGGAAGTAATGCGTTACCCCTGTGAACCCCCCGCAGTCTCGAATCCGCCGCCGGCAGGGGTGCTACTCGTCAACATCGGCTCGCCGGCCGCCACCACCGCCCGTTCCGTTCGCGCCTACCTTCGGCAGTTTCTCTCCGATCCGCGGGTCATCGAGCTGCCCCGATTTCGGTGGTGGCTGCTCCGCAACCTCCTGATCCTGCCCTTCAGGCCGATCCGATCCGCGAGGGCCTATCGGAAGATTTGGACCGACAACGGTTCGCCCCTCATTTTCACCGGTCGCCATCAGGCTTCGGACCTCGAGTGGGAGCTCAGCAGACGCATCGATCGTCCGATACCGGTTTTCCCCGGAATGCGGTGCGGGAAGCCGTCTCTCGCCACTGCCCTCGGGGTCTTGCGACAACGCGGATGCCGCAGGATCCTGGTGCTGCCGCTGTACCCGCAGTACTCGGCGACGACCACTGCCTCGACATTCGACGAGGTGTTTCGCGAGCTCTCGACTTGGCGCCGGGTTCCCGAGATCCGAACCATCGCCGACTACCACGACCACCCGGCCTACATCGGTGCTCTGGTCTCGAGTATTCACCAATTGTGGGGCGATGGCGGCAAGCCGATGCAGCTGCTCTTGAGCTTTCACGGACTTCCCGTTCGCTACATCGAATCCGGCGATCCGTACGAGGACCAATGCCGAGCCACAGCAACCCTCCTCAAAGACCGCCTCGATATCGATTCAAAATATATCTTCACAGCGTTCCAGTCTCGCTTTGGGCGCGAAAAATGGATCGGTCCCAACACCGCTGATCTCCTCAAGGAGTGGGGCCGCAAAGGACTCAAGAAGCTGGATGTCGTCTGCCCGGGATTCTCGGCGGACTGCCTTGAAACCCTGGAGGAAATCGACGTTGCCGGTCGCAAGATCTTCACCAAGGGCGGCGGCGGACGTTTCCGTTACATTCCGGCCCTCAACCACCGTCCCGACCATATCGCCGCCCTCGCCGATATCGCCATCGATAACCTCGGCGGGTGGATAATCTGAACCCATTTCCGTCTCCCATCACACCTCTCACCACCAAGACACCAAGGACACCAAGGACACCAAGAAATTCAATTGAGTTTACATCGCAGTCAGTTACGTCATCAACCCGAATGATCCGGGGTAATTTCCTCGAGGTTTTCAGATGAATCAAGAAACATAGAATGAATCCTTGGTGGGTTCTTGGTGGCCTTGGTGTCTTGGTGGTTCAATACGAAAACCCGGTGCGGACGCGGACTCGGACGCGGGTTTGGAAGCAATGCCGCCCGTCCCCTGTTGCTCCTGACAGCATGAAAATCATCCTCTCCGGCGCCGGCGGCCTCATCGGATCCGCCCTGATGCCCTCTCTCGAGGCCGCGGGCCACGAGGTGGTGCGGCTGGTCCGTCCGCCTCAAGAGGCGGGCCTCTCCGAAGCGACCTGGGACCCCGCCTCCGGGCGGCTCGATTTGGCAACCGTCGACGGCGCCGACGCGGTCATCAACCTGAACGGCCGCAACATCTCCGATGGCAGGTGGAGCGCGGCGGTCAAAACTGCACTGCGCACCAGCCGGCTCGACGCAACGGGGACCATCGTCGAGGCGATATCCCGTGCCAAGGAGCCCCCGCGAGTCCTGATCAACGCCTCGGCGGTGGGCTTCTACGGTGACCGCGGCGACGAGGTCCTCGACGAGGGGTCGTCGCAGGGGGAGGGCTTTCTCGCCGAGCTCTCGCGCGACTGGGAAGCCGCCGCCCTTGCGGGCGGCTCGGACCGCACGCGGATCGTGCTTCTGCGTCTCGGCATGGTCGTGGCGCGGGGGGGCGCGCTCGGCCGGATGCTGACGCCCTTCAAGATGGGGCTCGGCGGCCGCGTCGGATCCGGCCATCAGTTCTGGTCCTGGATCGGCATCGAGGACGTTTGCGGCATCATCGAATACATCCTCGGACACGACGAGATCGAGGGCCCGGTGAACGCCGTCGCGCCCCAGGAGCAGCGCTGCTCGGAGTTTGCGCAGACCCTGGGGCGGGTGCTCCACCGGCCGGCCTTCATGCCGATGCCGGCGCTCGCCGCCCGCTTCGCTCTCGGAGAGATGGCCGAGGCCCTCTTGCTCGCTTCGGCACGTGTACGACCGAAGGTGCTCGAGAACGCCGGCTACGAATATCGCGCCCCCACGCTGGAGGAGGCGATTCGAGTTGCCCTGAAGAAATCGTTCTAACGTAAAACGTTAAACGTCTTAACGTTGAGTGATTGGCATGAAAACTGAAATCAAGAATCAGGTAAGATATCGACATGCGCACTGTGGAATCTATCCTCGATCTCATCGGCAAGACCCCTCTCCTCCGTCTCAAGGAGCTCGAGGACCCGGATGGGGGAGAGATCTGGGCCAAGCTCGAGAGCCTCAACCCGGGCTTCTCGGTCAAGGATCGCATCGGCCTCGCCCTCATCCGCAGGGCGGAGGACGACGGGCGTCTGGCACCCGGCGGCACCGTGGTCGAGGCAACGGCCGGCAACACCGGGCTCGCGCTGGCCATGGTCGGACGGCGCCTCGGTTACCAGATCGTTCTGGTGATGCCGGAACAGTTCTCGATCGAAAAACGACGCCTGATGCGCGCCCTCGGCGGCGAGGTCGTCGTCACCCCGGCAGACGACGGCATCCCCGGCGCCCAGCAACGAGCCAGGGAGATCGCCGACAGCACGCCCGGCGCGGTCTTCGTGGATCAGTTCGGCAATCCCGCCAATCCCGAGGCTCACTTCGCCACCACGGGCCCCGAAATTTACGAACAGATGGGGGGTCGCCTCGACGCGCTGGTTGTCGGCTGCGGCTCCGGCGGCACGTTCTCCGGGACCGCCCGCTTTCTCAAAAAGGAAATTCCCCACCTGCTGGCGGTGGCGGTGGAACCGAAGGGGTCAACCCTCGGAGGTGGTGAACCGGGCGCCTACGAGGTTGAGGGCATCGGCATGAGCGTCATCCACCCAACCATGGATCTCGACCTCGCCGACGAGATCATCAGCGTGCCCGACGCCAACGCCTTCAGATGGGTACGGCGGCTCGCCGCCGAGTGCGGGGTGCTCGCAGGCTCCTCCGCGGGCGCCGTGGTGTGGGCAGCTGCCCAGGTCGCGAAACGTCTCGGCCCCGGCAAGAAGGTGGTGACCGTGATCCCCGACTCGGCCGAAAGGTATCTGTCGAAGGACATCTACGACCGCTTCCTGGAGGACTCATGAAGTTGGCCACCACCTGCGTCCACGCCGGAAACGAGCCGGATGAGGTCACCGGCGCCGTCACCGTCCCGATCTACGCGACCTCGACCTACGCCTACCGGCGGTTCGGCGAGCACCGCGGGTGGGAGTACTCAAGAACCGGCAATCCGACCCGATCGGCCCTCGAACGGGCCATGGCCGAGCTCGAGGGCGGCGCCGACGGTATCGCCTTCGCCTCAGGTCTCGCGGCGATCGATGCGATCACTGATCTTCTTGAACCGGGCGACCACATAGTCGCCGCCGACAACCTCTACGGCGGCACCTACCGCCTCTTCACAACCATCACCGAGCGCCACGGCGTCGAGGTCAGCTTTGTCAGCACGGCGGAGACTGAGGCCTTCGCCAAGGCCTGTTCCGATCGCACCCGGGTGGTCTTCGTGGAAACCCCGACCAATCCGATGATGCAGCTCGCCGACCTCGCCGCCGTGGCAGCCGTCGCCCGCGAGTGCGGGGCGCTGATGGTGGTCGATAACACATTCTTGACACCGGTGCTGCAGCGTCCGATCGACCTGGGCGCCGACCTCGTCGTCCACTCCACTACCAAGTACCTCAACGGCCACTCGGACGGGGTCGGCGGCGTGATCGTCGCCCGTAACGCCGAGCTCGCAGAGAAGCTCCACACGGTGCAGAACAACGTCGGCGCCATCCTCGGCCCGTTCGACGCCTACCTCGTCCTGCGCGGACTCAAGACCCTGGCCGTCCGAATGGCGGTTCACGAGGCCAACGGCCGCAGCCTCGCCGGCTTTCTCGCCGCCCGCAAAGACGTCGAGGCGGTCCACTACCCCGGTCTCGCCGGCCACCCGCAGCATCAGCTCGCCCGAAACCAACAGTCCGGTTTCGGCGGCATGATCTCGTTCGACCTCGGGTCGCTCGAAAAGGCGCGCGCCTTCTGCGACGCGGTAGAGCTCTTCACCCTCGCCGAGTCGCTCGGCGGGGTCGAGTCACTCCTCTGCCACCCGGCCACCATGACCCACGCCGCAGTGCCCATCGAAGAGCGGGAGCGCCTCGGCATCGGCGACGGGCTGTTGCGGCTGTCGGTCGGCATCGAAGACGTCACCGACCTCGAGGCCGATCTCACCCGAGGCCTCGACGCCGCCGCAGACGTTTGATCCAAGATCCAAGATGCAAGATACACGGCCGGCCAGCCATCCTGGTTGGGAACCGGATGCGATGAATCTTGTATCTTGTATCTTGTATCTTGCATCCGAGAGAATGGGCAGCTATCCAGCCAGGGCTTCTACTGGAGTCAGACGTGCCGCACGCAGGGAAGGATAGATTCCCGCCACGAGGCCGATGCTGATCGCGAAGACGATCGCCAGAAAAACGGCGAAGCCCGAGATCGGCAGACCGGCCTCGAAAAACCTCCCGAGGAGCGCGCAGCCGACGACTGCGAGGAGGAAGCCGAAGAGCGCACCGACCGCCGACAGGAACACCGCCTCGATCAGAAACTGAACGAGGATGTCGCGGTCCTCGGCGCCAATCGATTTGCGGAGCCCGATTTCGAAGAGGCGCTCGGCGAGCGAGATCTGGAGCACCGAAAAGATCCCGACGCCGCCGACAACCAACGAGATCGCGGAGATGGAGAAGAGGACGATCGTCCACCCACTGAGCTGCTCGTCGATCTGCTCCTCCGCTTCGAGGATCTCCTGAGCGACGTTTTCGATCTCGAAATCCTCGACCCTGTTGTGCTGCCGCCAGAGCCGGTTCTTGAGGTGGGCGAAGAGCTGGGAGAGGTTGTCGGTGTTGGCGGCTTTCACCATCAGCAAGGGGACACGCTCACCGCCGCCGTAGAGCCCTTGCATGGTGGTCAAGGGAATGGTTGCGCCCTCCATCTCGCGCCGGCTCCAGCCATCGTTGATCATCTCGTTGCCGACCCGCTCGCCGACGCCGATGACCTCGAAGCGGTGGTGGCCGATCCGCACCCACTGCCCGACGGCGTCGCGGCCATCAAAAAGCTCCTCAGCCAGGAAATGACCGATGACGACGACCCGACGCCTCCGTTTCACGTCGAGGTCGGAGATGTAGCGCCCCTTCTCGGCCTTTCGGTCGAAGACCACCGCGTACTGGCGAGTCGTGCCGGTGATCCGCACCGACTGACTGGCATCGCCCCACGCCACCACCTGCTGTGAGAATGACACCGGCGCGGCCGATACAATCTGTTTGCTCGACTGAACCAGCCCGGCCGCATCTTCACTACGCAGACCCTCCGACAAATGGGCACGCTTCACGTCGAGGTTCGAGGTGGGCGTTTCGGTGCTGACGAACAGCACGCCGCGCAGTCCGAGAGAATCGATACCGTTCCAAAGTTCCACCTTGACCGCCTCGATGAGGGTCACCATGAACACCACCGCAAAGGTGCCGAGAACAACGCCGACCAGGGTCAGGGAGGATCGCAGCTTGTGTGACCAGACCTCAGCAAACGTCGTGCGCAGGGCTTCTCCGATGACCATGTATCCCTCACTCGTAGCGCAGGGCGACCACGGGGTCCAGCCGACCGGCCTTGACCGCCGGATACATCCCGAAGACGAACCCCACCAGGGTCGCCGCGAGCAACGCCACCGCAATCATCAACGGGGTCACAACCATTTCCATTTGCATGATGTTCATGATCCCCCACGTGCCCACGATGCCCAGGGCGAGACCAACGCCCCCGCCACAGACCGTGACCACCATGGTCTCGATCAGAAACTGGGCGAATATCTGCCAACCGGTAGCGCCGAGGGCCTTTCTAACGCCGACCTCGCGCATCCTTTCGGTGAACGAGGCGAGCATGATATTGGCGACAACGATGCCGCCCACAAGCAGCGAGATGATGCCGCAGGCGAGGAAGGTGAGGTTGTAGATCATACCCTCCTGGTTGCCCTGGTCGATGCGCTCTTTGCGGTCCCACACCCCGAAGTCCTCGATGCCGTGGCGTGACCGAAGGAGCAGCTCGAGGGCGTCACGCGACTCCTTGTGGACCTCGGGTGACCGGAGACGCAGGTTGAGCTCATCGATGCGTTCGGCGCCGGCTTCCTGGTGGCGCTTCATGTAGGAAGTAATGGGGACCACGACCAGGCGGTTGAGCCACTCGTGGGCGTTGTAATTATCGCTTCGCTGCCAATAAAAAACCATCTCCTTGGTGACGCCGACCACGGTGTAGGCCTTGCCATCGATGTTCACGAGCTTGCCGACTGGATCTGCAGTGCCGAAGAGCTCTCGCGCGCGGGTCGATCCGAGAACCACCACTGCGGCTGCGGTCTCCATGTCGTGTGCGGTGATGTAGCGCCCACTGCCCATCCGAAGCTCGCGCATCTGCATGAACTCGGGCTCGATGGCTGTGATCCGGTATCTCTCCTCGGTCGCGCCCGCACGCACGCGGTGACTGCGGGCGATCTCCGCCACCACCAGGTCGAAGCCGTCGATAGTGTCCCTGATGGCCGCCGCGTCGGAGAGCTTGAGACCGGTCCTCGCCCGCTGGCGGGCGGTCATCTCGAGCTGGGCCGGCGGCTGGTTGTAGACACCCATGAGGAGGGTGCCGCCGGACTCGCGAATGAATTGATCACGGCGAGCGTCCATGCTGGAGGTCATCCCAAGGGTGGCCACAACCGAGGCCACGCCGAGGATCACCCCCAGGGTCTGCAGCAGCGTCCGCCCGAGGTGCTCGCGGATCTCGACCAAACCCTCGCGGAGAAACTGGGTGGGATTCACGCTGCGACTCTCTGCCCGTTTGGCAGGATCAGACCGTCGACAAGGCGAATCGTCTCGCGGGCGCGAGCCGCGATGGTCGGATCGTGGGTGACTACGATCAGGGTCTGACCGCCGGCCCTCAGCTCGTCGAAGAGCTCGAGGATCTCGATCCCGGTCTGCTGGTCGAGGTTGCCGGTGGGCTCGTCGGCCATGATCACCGACGGTTGGCCGACAATGGCTCGGGCGATGGCGCCGCGCTGGCGCTGGCCACCCGATAGCTCGTTCGGCCGGTGCCTCGCACGGTCGGCAAGACCGACCTTGCCCAGTGCCTCATACGCCAGCCGGCGCCGATCCTTGCGGCCCATGCCGCCGTAGAGCAGCGGTAGCTCGACGTTGCGCAACAGGCTCGCCTTGGGCAGCAAGTTGAAGTTCTGGAAGATGAAACCGATCTTCTTGTTTCGGAGATGGGCAAGCCGGCGCCTCGAAAAGGTCGACACCTCCTCGCCGTCGAGTAGGTACGAGCCCGATGTCGGCGAATCGAGGAGACCGAGGATGTGCATGAGGGTGGACTTGCCGGAGCCCGACGGGCCCATGACCGCCAGGTAGTCTCCGACACCGACCTCGAGGTTGACACCGCGCAGGGCCTCCACCGAGAGATCACCTTCACCGTAGACCTTGGTGATACCCTCGAGCTTCATCAGCGTCTGCATCAGGACCTCTCCTCCTGCGGCTTCGACGGATCGGCAAGCGCCACCTTTTCGCCCTCCTCTAAACCCTCGACAATTTCGACCTCGGTGGTTGACGCAATCCCCGTCACAACCTTGCGCTCCTCGAACCAGCGCCGCCACTCCTGCCGGGGGTCGTCGCGCCATTTCTCTTCGTCGGTTTTCTGGGCGTCGACCTCTTCGTCCTCCGCAGCCTCCTCGCCCTCCTCGGATTCGGTGATCTCCTTGGGCAGGGGCGTCTCGCGCTGGATGTAGACCATCTCTTCTTCACCGCGAACGAAGACCGACTCGATGGGCACGGTCAGCACCTGTTCACGGATCTCGCCGCGAATCTCGATGTTGGCGGTCATACCGGTTCGCAGCTCGCGGCCGAGCTCTGTGAGGGCGATCTCGACGTCGAAGACCTTGACCTGGTTGTCGAGCCGCGCGGCCGGCGCGATGCGGTTGATCGTGCCCGTGAAGAGGACGCGCGGAAAGGCGTCGAGAGTGATCCGGACCTCCTGGTTCAGGTGGATCTTGCCGATGTCGACCTCGTTGATGCCGGCCTTGACCAGCATGGTGGCGAGATCGGCGACCGTCGAGATCACGGTCCCGGCGTTGAACGAGCCCGAGCCGGTAACGGTCTCGCCCAGCTCAACCGGACGTTCGATGATCACCCCGTTCATCGGCGACACGATATTCACCACCTGACGCGGGTTGTCGCCGATCGGAATGCCGGAAGCCTCGACCAGCCCGATCCTGTCGCGCGCCTCGTTGAGTGCCTGCTGGGCCTGGCGGTAGCGGGTCTCAGCCCCGCGGTTGACCTCGACCGAGATGAGGCCGTTCTCGAAGAGCTTTCGCTTGGCCTCGTAGTCCTGCTCGGCGTCCTCGAGGCCGATCGCCGCCGCCTCGACCTGATTGCGCACCGCGAGCAGGTTCTGGGCCTGGTTGACGTCGGGCTCGATGCGGGCGATGAGCTGGCCCTTGGTCACGGCATCACCGGCGCGCACCGGCAGGTCGACCACCCTTCCAGAGAGGTTGGACTTTATCTCCACCTTGACCTCGGGCTCGACGGTACCGACTTCGCGAACCACCACCTGGATGTCGTCGATGCTCGCCGCCAGGGTCGGAATCTCGGGACCCTTCTCGTTGTCGCCGTTACCGTTGCCTCTGGTTCGTGCCGCGTACGCCACCGCCGCCGCCGCAATCACGATCACCGCGACGGTGATCAGCCAACGTTTCTTCTTACGGGCCATGAGTTCCTCCTCATCCACCATCAACGACTCGACTCGCCCTTAATTACGTCGTGGAGACTCAAAATGTTCACGGTTTTAAGATTGACGGGGGAAGGGCGCGTTCACCGGAGGTGCCTGGCATCCCGATTCGCAGCGAATCGGCGTGCCTGGCATCCTCTCGCGGCATCGCCTATCCAGAGCACAAGCACGGAGACGGTTACGGAGACGAGATATGGCCTGTGTAGAATGGCGGTCTGACTGGTGAAGGAGGCTGCGATGCACGAGCTGTTAACCCCTGAAAATATCGACTATATGGAGCGGGCGCGTGAGGTGGCCGAGAAGTACGTGCGGCCGGTAGCGGCCGAGCTCGACCGCACCGGCGAGTACGGTTGGGACATCCTCGAGGCGCTGAAATCGGCCGAGCTGACCGGGGTGTGGATCCCGAAGGAGTACGGCGGCAAGGGCGGCGGCGTGCTCGACCTGTGCTTGATAGTCGAGCAGATCTCACGGGCGTGCGGCGGCGTCGGAGTGTCCTACGCCGTCAACGCCCTCGGCTCGTTTCCGATTATCCTCGGCGGCACCGACGAGCAAAAGGAAAAATACCTGCCGTCGATCGCCTCCGGCGACAGCCTGATCGCGTTCGGTCTGTCCGAGAAGGCCTCCGGCTCCGACGCGGGCAGCCTTCGCACGACCGCCATCCGGGACGGCGACGACTACGTCATCAACGGCCACAAGAAGTGGAATACCAACGGAGGCGTGGCCTCGATCTTCACCATCTACGCCCTCACCGAGCCGGACAAGGGGATGCGCGGCATCTCGGCCTTCATCGTCGAAAGGGACACCCCCGGCTTCACCGTTGGCAAGCGCGAGGACACCATGGGAATCCGCACGGCATCGGTCAACGAGCTCGACTTCGTCGACTGCCGAGTGCCCGCTTCACAGCTCCTCGGCGGCCGCGAGGGGGGCGGCTTCAGGAACACGATGATGACCCTCGACCGCGCCCGTCCGGGGGTCGCGGCGCAGGCCCTCGGTCTTGCGCAGGGCGCCTTCGAGTGGGCGCTGCGCTACACCTCGGAGCGCCGCCAGTTCGGCCAGACCGTGATGTCCCACCAGGCGGTCCAGTTCATGCTTGCGGACATGGCGACCCAGATCGAGGCCGCACGACAGTTGGTCTATGCGTCGGCCCGGTTGATCGATTCCGGCGCCAAGAACGTCACCAAGATGGCGGCCATGGGCAAGGTCTTCGCCACCGACACGGCGATGAAGGTAACGACCGACGCCGTCCAGCTCTTCGGCGGATACGGCTACTGCAGGGATTACCCGATCGAGAAGTACATGCGGGACGCCAAGATCACCCAGATCTACGAGGGTACCAACCAGGTCCAGCGGCTGGTCATCGGCCGTGCCCTGACCCGCGAGCTCAAGGAGCTCACCGGCCACCTCGACGTCATCGTGGAGCACTTCCCGGACTACGA
>SDBS01002845.1_pt1 | contig 17110 bp, 13 predicted proteins | sample 2277091 | NCBI WGS metagenome assembly SDBS01 (sample SAMN10404972, study PRJNA504765) | marine sediment metagenome | isolation source: marine sediment core GS10_PC15, 163 cmbsf | place: Arctic Ocean: Southern Knipovich Ridge | collected 2010 | reverse complement strand
CCAAATGAGTAATCGATATTTTGGTGGCTACTGAAATATAACCTTCCGGGAGATTTTTTTTCACTGCATTTATAGCAGCTAAATCCATTAAAGAAACCAACATAGGAGTGGCAAAGGCAGGTGGCATAGGTTTGGCAAATCTTTCTGCGGAATTTTCTTCATTCACTATTGTTTGAGCTATTCCTTTTAAGTCTTTTTTAAGATTAAATTCTATCATTTTTCTTCCCCCTTCTAATTTATTACATCTTGATTCGTTGGTTAGTTATTTAGTTAGCTGGTTAATTGGTTAAATAGGTTTCAAGTTGCGGGTTTCGAGTTACAAGTCAGACCAGTTGATTAAACTAAAAAGTTAAAGCGAAAAGCGAAAAACCATAATCGTTGTTTAAGAATTCGGGAGCCAGTAGCCAGAAGTCAGAAGAATATAAAATAACTTAACAAATAATATAATCTCATAATTTTAAATAATTCTGAATATTGGATTCTGCCTTCTGGGTTCTATTTTATATACGAGATAAAAAAGATGAAAATCAATAGATAGTACAATATATTTAAATTTTAAATTGAGTTTACTCTATCATTACTTGTCCGGCTTAAGAATTACTTTAATAGAATTTTTGTTCTTTGCTCGCCTGAAACCTTCTTTCCAATTACTTAAGGGTAATACATCACTAACCAATTCTTTTAAATTTACCTTCCCTTCGTTTGCCAGATTTATTGCCTTGTCCCAAGAAGAAGGTTTCTGAGTACGAGAACCAATAATGCTCAGCTCTTTGTCAAACAAGATTTGGTCAAATCTAAGTTTAACCGGTTGGCGAACAATTCCTTCCTGAATATATCTACCTCCCTTCCTTATAAAATTTAATCCATACTCCACGGCTTCAACGGAACCCGAACATTCAAAAACCACATCTACGCCATACCCTACTGTTAATTTCGACAAATAGTTCTTAATATCCTTCTTTTTTATATTAAAAATTTGATTAATTCCAAGTTTTTTTGCTATAGATAATCTTTTTTCATCACCTTCAATTCCACAAATAATTACTTTTGCTCCTAGAGATTTGGCAATTTGAGCTGTTAACAACCCCAGAGGTCCCGGTCCTAATATCAAAACCGTTTCATGGGGTAATAAATTGGCCTGTTCTATTACTGCATGAACAGCGCAAGATAAAGGTTCAAAAAGAGAGGCGGAATTAAAATCTATATGGAGAGGAATTTGGTGAATGCTTTCTTTTCTTATTACAAAATATTCAGCAAAAGCTCCGTTCACAGCGGATCCCAACCCTTTACGATGAATACATAAATTATAATCTTTGCTCTGACAAAATTTACATTGACCACAGATATAAGCAGTAGTTTCAGTAGTAACCCTATCTCCTACTTTTATATCCTTTACTTCTTCCCCTACCTCTACCACAACCCCTGCAGTTTCGTGTCCTAATACCATCGGAGGTTTTAAGGCTGAATAACCATAAAGATCGGTTCCACAAATTCCCGTAGCCTCCACTTTGACTTTTACTTCATTCGCTTGAGGAACAGGTTCGGGAATTTCTCTCAACTCTATATCATTTTCACCTTTTCCATATTTTACCAAAGCTTTCATATCTTCTTTTTACTCCATTTGCAAGACTACCCATCCTGCTTATCTTTAATTAGTTAGCTGGTTAGCTAGTTAATTGGTTAATTGGTTTAATGCAAATTACCCAAAACGACTATCTTGACCAGCTAACTCTTTACTTATTACGGTCAGACACAAGGTCTGCCCCTACATATTTTTCTTTAATCCTAAATTCTGAACTTCTTTTTCTTTTCTTTGCTATATATTCTTCTATTCGCTAGAGTAAGAGATACGAATTTGACTTCTTTTTTTCTATTCTCTTAACTAGCTAACCGAGTAACCAGGTAACCACGTAACTAATTAACGATATACCTCTTTAGGGTATCACCGCTATTTTAATGCCTTTATGTGCCAACATCAGCTCTATTACAGTAGATATTTCACTAAGAGGAAATTCGTCGGTAATTAGCGAATCAATATCAATCGCCTTATTGCAAATTAAATTTAAAGCTCTTTTAACATGTTCGGGTGTATGATGAAAAACTCCCTTTATGTTAATTTGGGAATAATGAATTAAACTGGTATCAATAGAAATTTTCGTTCCTCTTTTGCATCCTCCAAAAAGATTCACCGTTCCTCCCTTTCTTACCATCGATATAGTCTGTTCCCAAACCTCTGGTAACCCGACTGCTTCAATTGCTACATCTGCACCTCTCTTATCTTCAGTAAATTTTTTTACTTCTTCAACAGGATCCTGAACTTTAGAAACATTTATTGCCTTATAGGCCCCCAACTTCATAGCTAATTTTAATCTCTCCTCATGTGTATCAGTTATGATAACTCTTGCTCCCTTTAATTTAACTAGTTGTAAAAACATTAAACCTATCGGACCTGCTCCATTTACAACTACTGTATCACCTAAATTGATTTTTGATTCCTCAACTCCATGGACTACACAAGAGAGAGGTTCCAATAATGCTGCCTCTTTATAGCTTACTGTCTCAGGAAATAACAATAAATTTTGCGAAACAATTATCCCTGGAATTTTTATATATTCTGCGAAAGCACCACTTAATTGAATAAATAAACTATCACACAAACTATGTTCACCATTTTTGCAGTAAAAACAGGAATTGCAAGGGGCAGAATTAGCGGCCACTACTCTCATTCCCGGTGTAAAATACTTGACCTTATTACCTACTTTTACTATATCACCGGCAAATTCATGTCCAAAAACAAAAGGCGGATTAAATAAGTGATGCCCTCTTAAGTAGGTTTTACGATCTGTTCCGCAGGTAAGTGCAGCTCTCACTTTTACTAAAACTTCGTCAGGACCCACGTCGGGAATATTAATTTCTTCTAATCTTACCTGACGAGGTGCATAAAATACAGCTGCCTTCATGGTATTATTTTTAAAATTTAAATTTTTATTTTTCATATTTTTTAATATTACAAGTCTCCTCTCGTTTTTATTTAACTTTTATAGCCAAAATAACTGCTAACTCGTATTGACTACCGGGTAAAGAAAAAGAACTAAATTTTACACTAACCTAATTAAATTATAAAATTAAATCTTATGTGATTTGGTAACTAAAATATTTCTTTTTAAAATTACATTTATGGTATAGGTATAGATAAATATTTGAATGGGCTCTGCCACTATTCGCGGAGGTATTAACACTTCCCAGGGAAGTCCGAATAAAATATTTAAAAAATATGGTATTAAAATAATAGAAGTTATCACCTGCCCCGCGGTAATAGCTATTCCCAAATCAAAAACATTAGGTTCGTTTTTTTTCATTAAAACTAAAATAGTCGCCGGAATTATTCCAGCCAAGGCAGAAGTTAGGGTAAAGTGAGGCATATAAACCCCTATAGGATTGATGAAATATCCTAACAGATCAGAAAAGGCTCCTATCAACCCTCCGGCCAATGGACCAAGTGTAATGCCTCCTAAGATTATAGGTAATTTCCCCAAGCCGATTCTGATTCCCTCTACTCCTCCAATAGCAATGCGCAAACTAGCTATTCGAGTTAAAATCACACTTAAAGCAATTAGAAGACCCATAGTGGTAATTTTATGGGACGATATTTTCATTTTTAATTTTTCCTCCTTAATATAGCTTTATATTATAGATATAATTTATATCTGCTACATCAAGAAGAGTTTTTAAAAGGCATTTTTTCGATGTAGCAGCGGACGCGATAACCTACCGCAGGATTAAAGAATTTTCTTATAAAAACTTTTATCCTTTCGTTTAGAGACAACGTCCCATTCTCTAACACTTAACGCAGGCTACCTACTCTGACAAAAGATTCTATTTGTTTTGTATTCGGCTCACCTCCTTTACAAGTTACAATTGTTATTTATTAAATTAATTGCTTTTCTGTATCTATAACTTTTAGAAAATATAAGTCTATCTTCTTTGGTAGATAACGGAAACTATAATTTTTAATCATTCTTTTTCTAAAAACACAGCGTTCTTTAAAATTCCAATCCCCTCAATCTCTACCTCTACTATATCCCCTTCTTTTAGTTGCCCAATTCCAGAAGGAGTTCCGGTTGCAACTATATCCCCTGGAAATAGGGTCATTATTTTAGAAATAAAACTGATTATCTTATCAACTTTAAAAATCATATTACTGGTGGAAGAATTCTGCATTAACTGGCCATTCTTATAAAGTTTTATTTGAAGGTTGTCAGGACTTAAATCAGTAGAAATAAAAGGTCCAATGGGTGCAAAGGTATCAAATGATTTAGCCCTGGTCCATTGTCCGTCTTTTTTTTGTAAATCTCTGGCAGTTACATCATTAAAGCAAGTATACCCCAAAATATTTTTAAAGACATCTTCGGGTTCAATACTTTTAATTTTATTTTTTATAATTACTGCTAATTCTGCTTCAAAATCTAATTGTTTGCTCATCTTGGGATAAACTATATTATCATTATGGGCAATGAGCGTACTTGGAGGTTTCATAAATATCAGCGGTTCCTCGGGAATTTTCATCTGAACTTCATCCGCATGATCAAAATAATTCAATCCCACAGCTATTATTTTAGTTGGTATACAGGGGGGTAAAAAAGTTATTTCTGATAAAGAATATACATTTTCTGTATTTTTATGATTATTAAAAATATCACCAACTATTTCTCTAATTATATTATCTTTTTCAAATAATCCGTGTCTTACATTTCCATTTTGTAAAAATCTCAAATATTTCATAAATGCTCCTTCTATTTTTAAACTAAAATAATATTATTATCCTACCACTTCCTTAAATACTCTTAAAAAATTTTCTCCTAATATTTTTTTGATATCCTTTTCTTTATAACTTCGATTGAGTAACTCTTCAGTGATATAAGGAATTTTTTCAACTCCCTCTAAGCCTAAAGGAAGAGCACCTGTACCATCAAAATCAGAACCTAATCCTACACAATCTATTCCTGCTTTTTCCACCAAATAATCAATGTGTGTTACCACGTCTTTTACGGTAGTTATTCTTTTTTCTTGAGTTAAAAAATTAGGTACAAAGGTTATCCCTATTACTCCACCCTTATCAGCTAAAGCTTTAATTTGCTCATCTTTTAAGTTTCGAAGGTGGGAACATAAATTATAACAATTAGAATGAGAAGCAACAATGGGTGCTTTACTTCTTTTAATCACATCCCAAAAACCAGTCTCTGAAAGGTGAGATACATCAATTAACATCCCCAGGTCATTCATCTCATCTATAACTTTTAAGCCAAACTCGGTTAAACCACTGCCAGTTCGGGATTCACCAATTCCGTCTGCAATCTGATTTCTTTGATTCCAGGTGAGAGTTAAGAGCCTGACTCCCAATCTATACAATACTCTTAATACTCCTAAATCACCTTCTAAAGCCTCTCCCCCTTCGATGGAAAGGATAGCAGCAATCTTATCTGCTCTATTTGCTTCTTTTATCTGGTTATAATTAGTAACTAAGGATATATCGTCCTGGTTTTTCTCTATTTCTCTATAAAAACAATCAATTAGCTGCAAGGTTCTTTTTAATGACCTATCCGGTTTATAAATGTCTTCTATAAAAACAGCAAAAAACTGGACATCAACCCCTCCTTCTTTCATTCTGGGAATATCCAGGTGACCGGTAGTTGATTTTTTTTCCAAGGTTCTTTTATGGTTCATAAGCTCTAAAATAGTATCGCAATGCCCATCAAATACTATTGCTTTCTGGTTTATCTGCTTTGCTTTGTTTAAATGCGTATTAGTTTTTGGCAAATTACTTCCACCTACTTTCACGATATATAAATTAATTATTACCCGGTAAATTTAATTTTTCAATAAAAGCCATAAGATAATCAAGCCGGACAAAATTAATATAAAGACAACAATATTATTTTTAGTTTTTGTTTTTATCCTAATTTTCTTGATTTCCGATGCAGGGGATTTCCTATCAATTTCAGCAGCATTTTTAAAGTGCTTTACCGCTTCATTAATTCTTTTTGTTCTTTTATAAGCTAAACCCAGATTACTATGAGCAGCGGCATAATCTGGATTTAATTCCAAGGCTTTTTTGTATAACTCAATTGACTTTTCATATTCTTTTTCTTCCAAGCAAATATTTCCTAAATTATTATAAGGTTCGGGGTATTTTAGATCTAATGCTAAGGCTTTTTCAAGATACGATTTTGCTTTTACAAAATCTCTTAAGCTGGCATAACAAACTCCTAATTTATTATAACACCTGGAATCATCCGGCCATTTTTCTAAAACCGTTTCAAACTCTCTGATGGCTTGATTGAAATTACCTTTTTTTAAACAATTTTCCGCTTTCTCAAAATTAATTTTGTATTCTTCATTATCCATAAATCCGTTCTCCAAAATAAATTAACTATCCTGTACTTATTCTATCCCGTAATTAGGCGCCTCTTTGGTAATGATTATATCATGGGGATGACTCTCCCTTAAACTAGCAGAGGTAATCTGAACAAATTTAGTCTTCTCCTGTAATTCTTTAATATTTCTCACTCCACAATAACCCATTCCCGAACGTACTCCACCTAATAATTGATACACGCAGGCTGAAAGTAGCCCTTTATAAGAAACTCTTCCTTCAATCCCTTCGGGAACTAATTTGTCGTCTTCTGCTTCTTCCTGAAAATATCTATCCTTACTACCCTTCTTCATTGCTCCAATCGAACCCATTCCCCGATATTCCTTATAACTTCTCCCTTTGTAAAGCACTACCTCTCCCGGGCTTTCTTCTGTCCCGGCAAATAAACTCCCTATCATTGCCGAATCAGCACCCACTGCTAAAGCTTTAGTTATATCACCGGAGTATTTTATACCTCCATCGGCAATAAGAGGAACGTGATATTTTTTAGCTGCCCTTTTGCACTCCTGAATTGCTGAGACCTGGGGCACTCCTACGCCGGCAACCACTCTGGTAGTACAGATAGAACCCGGTCCAATCCCCACTTTTATGGCATCAACCCCGGCTTTTATCAAACTTTCTGCTCCCTCAAAAGTTGCTACATTACCTCCTACTAACTCTATACCAAAATTCCGTTTTATATCTTTTATAACTTCGATAACCCGGATAGAATGTCCGTGAGCGGTATCGACTACTATGACATCTACTTTGGTATTAACTAAAGCTTCTACTCTCTCCATTGTATCTCGAGACACACCTACAGCAGCACCCACCCTTAGTCTTCCTTTAGCATCCTTGCAAGCATTAGGAAATTTCTTGACTTTTTCGATATCCTTTATGGTAATAAGTCCTTTCAAAATGAAATTTTTATTTACTATAGGCAATTTCTCAATTCTATTTTTATGCAATATTCTTTTAGCCTCTTCAAGGGTAGTGCCCAATGGGGCAGTAATCAGATTTTCTTTAGTCATTATTTCTGCTATTTTTAATCTCTTGTCTTTTTCTTCTAAAAATCTGATATCCCGGTTAGTTAAAATTCCCACTAATCTTTCTTCTTTATTTACAATAGGAATCCCAGAAATATGATATTTAGCCATCAGCTCAATTGCTTCTCCTGCGCTTTTCTCCGGCGAAAGAGAAATGGGTTCTACAATTACTCCACTCTCTGACCTCTTAACCCTATCTACTTCTTCAGCTTGCTCTTCTAAAGACATATTTTTATGAATAATACCAATACCACCTTCCCGGGCAATGGCAATGGCCAATCTGGATTCGGTGACTGTATCCATAGCAGCACTAACCAAAGGGATATTTATATTGATATTTCTACTAAATTTTGTGGAGAGATCAACTTCTTTAGGGAGAATTGCTGATTTTTCGGGTACTAATAAAATATCGTCAAATGTTAAACCTTCAAAATTTAAAAATCTTTCTTTTTCCATAATTTTCCCACCTTCATAATTTAATTTACCGATTAAATTAGTCGTTAGTGAATAAGTCTAGCGTGGAGCGTACAGCGTTTAGCGTATAGGTGCGGGTAATAAGTGTAAGAAAAATATAAAATATAAGAGATGTTAATCGTTAGTACTAAATACGGTCTTCAGTTGAAAGTTTTAGCTTATCAGTCTACTTTATTCCATGTCATTGCGAGCTCTGATTTATCAGAGCGTGGCAATCCCCGTATGAGATTACTTCGGTCGTTTCATTCCCTCGCAATAACAAAAAAGGAACCTACCGTAATATGCGATACAAATTTATTCTGGCTTCCTTCTTTTCTCTTTTTCTTCACTATCCGCTACACGCTATCCACTCTACGCTATTTTTATAATATTACCCTTCTTCAATATCCTTGTCAATTAATGTATGAATAATGTAGTATCGGGTATATAGTATCGAGCATCGAGTCAAGAAAGAGAAAAAAAAGATAGAAACAAAGTAACATTCTTCTTTTTATCTAACCACTCCACTAAATTTTACACTAATGTATAAGTTGAAGAATGGATGTCCTTTTCCCTTTTTTTAAAAACAATTCTATAAAAATATTTTCTCTTTACTTTTTTATAAAATGTACTACAATAGAAGAGTTATTATATCTAGGTTTTTTTATGATATAATGAAAAATACCTTAGAATAAAATAATAAATAATCGAATAGTTTATTAAAAATCTATAATATATAAATTAGGAGTAAAAATGGATAATGCAACTGGTAACCACCCAGAAAATAATTTAATTAAAGATATATTAGCCTGGAAGAAAAAGAGAGGGGCAGTAATTTTAGCCCATGTTTATCAACCAGGTGAAATTCAAAATATTGCCGATTTTACAGGTGATTCGCTCTTCCTCAGCCAGCAAGCAGCTAAGACTCAGGCAAAAGTTATAGTATTTTGTGGAGTTCAGTTTATGGCCGAAACTGCAGCTATTCTCTCTCCGGAAAAAATTATTCTACTTCCTGAAATTAAAGCGGGATGCCCTTTGGCTGATATGGCACCAGCTGAGAAAGTAAAAAATAAAATAGAAAAACTACCTGAGGTGGTAGTAATTTCTTATGTAAATTCATCCGCAGTTGTAAAATCTTTAAGTGACTATTGTTGCACTTCTGCCAATGCAGTTCAAATTGTTCAGACAATTCCTGCCGAAAAAGACATTCTGTTTATTCCCGATAAAAATTTAGCTGATTTTACTGCCCGAAAAGCAAAACGAAATATCATCCCCTGGCAAGGTTATTGCCCTGTCCATAACATTTTAACTAAAGAAGATATAATAAAAATTAAAAAACTCCACCCCAAAGCCTTACTATTGGTTCACCCTGAATGCCGCCCTGAAGTATGTAATCTGGCTGAATATATCGGCAGTACCAGAGGAATTATTGAATTTGCCAGTAATAATCCGGCCAAAGAATATATTATTGGTACAGAACTGGGAATATTTCATCCTTTAAAAAAGAATAATCCGGAAAAAGATTTTTTCCCAGCCTCTGAAAAAATGATTTGTAAAGATATGAAACTTGTTACTTTAGAAAAAGTTCTACACTCTCTAAAAAAATTAGAGCCCCGGATAATAGTGCCAGAGAATATAAGAAAAAAATCTCTAAAAGCATTAAATCGAATGATAGAAATTGTTTAAATTAGCGTATAGCGTACAGCGTGTAGCGGATAGTGAAGAAAAAGAGAAAAGAAGGAAGCCAGAATAAATTCGTATCACATATTACCTTAGGTTCCTCTTTTGTCATTGGAAGGAGTGAAACGACCGAAGCAATCACAAACAGGGATTGCCGCGCTCTGATAAATCAGAGCAATGACATAGAATAAATAGACTGACAATCGAAAACTGATAACGAAAAACTTATATTTTATGGATAACGACTAATATGAAAGGATTAATGTAAATGTTTCCACGATATTTAATTAATTTTGACCTATCTAAAATTAAAAAAATTTATACCGATTTTTTGATTGTAGGCTCCGGAATAGCTGGTCTATACACTTCACTTAAACTTTGCGATAAAGGAGAAGTTGTCCTTCTCACTAAAAGCAACTTAAAAGAAAGCAATACAGAATATGCTCAAGGAGGTATAGCTGTAGCTTTAGGAGATAAAGATTCACCCCAATTGCACATGGAAGATACCCTAAAAGCCGGTGCAAATTTTTGCGACCTTAAAGCTGTAGAAGTTTTAGTAACGGAGGGGCCAAAATGTGTTGAAGAATTAATAGAATTGGGAACCAAGTTTGATAAAGTTGAAGGTAAATACAAAACTGCTTTAGAAGCAGCTCATCAAAGACCCAGAATCTTGCGTGCTCGTGGGGATGCTACCGGAGCAGAAATTGAGAGGGCTCTTTCTGAAAAAGTAATTAATGAAAATAAAATAAAAACTAAAGAAAACATTTTAATAGTAGATATTATAGCCGAACACAATGCTTGTTATGGTCTACTTGCTTTAGATGGTAATACTAATGAAATTGTCGCCTATTTAGCGAAAGCAACTATTTTGGCCAGTGGTGGAGCAGGACAGCTTTTTTCCAATACTACTAATCCTGACGTAGCTACTGGAGATGGAATTGCTATGGCCTATAGGGGAGGAGCAAAAGTAACAGATTTAGAATTCATTCAATTTCATCCTACTGCCCTCTTCCACCAAGGAAGCCCCAAATTTCTTATTTCTGAAGCGGTTCGAGGGGAAGGGGCTATTTTAAAAAATATTAATGGCGAATCATTTATGCACTCTTATCACCCTCTGGCCGAATTAGCTCCCAGAGATATAGTTGCCCGTGCCATTATTGACCAGATGAAAAAAACTAAAAATGATTACGTTTATTTAGATGCTACTAAAATAAAAGATAAATTTTCCCAACGCTTTCCCACTATCTATAAAAATTGTTTGGCCTTAAACATTGATCCAGAAAAAGAATATATCCCGGTAGCCCCAGCGGCTCACTATACTATGGGAGGCATAAAAACCGATACCTGGGGACAAACTAATTTAACCAATCTTTATGCTTGTGGAGAGTGTACTTCAACGGGAGTGCATGGAGCCAATCGCTTGGCCAGCAACTCACTTTTAGAGGGGCTGGTTTTTGGTAATAGAATTACCCAAAAAATTAAAAAAAACAATACGTATTATTCTATTGAAAAATTAAAAGAATTAAACCTTTCTTATAATTTCCCTCGAGAAAAATATAAAGAATATGACCTTCTAAAATTAAAACAAGATTTACAAAAACTTATGTGGAATAAAGTAGGAATCATTCGAAACCCCTCTGATTTAAAAAATGTGCGACAAAAAATTAGCGAATGGAAATTTATTTTTAAATCAGAACTTAAAACTACTGAGGATTTTGAATTGGCTAATCTTATCATCTTAGCTGATTTGGTCACTAATTCAGCTTTACAGCGTGAAGAAAGCAGAGGAGCACATTACCGCGAGGATTTTCCTGATAGAGATGATATAAACTGGAAGAAACATATTGTGTATTGACTTGGTTAGCTGGTTAATTAGTTCTCTATCTCTTTAATTGTTTTTAACTAGCTAACCAGATAACCAATTAACTGCCTAACTCAGCGAAGCTGACAAAAGAGGTGCTTTAAAGATGGACTTTTCAATTGAAGAAAATATTCTGGTAGACAAAATAATAGAACAAGCTTTATTGGAAGATATCGGCACCGGAGATATTACCACCGAATCTATTATTCCTTCCAAATTAAAAGCCAAAGGGATAATTAAAACCTCAGAGGAAGGTGTAGTTGCGGGTTTAGATGTTGCCTGTCTGGTATTTCAAAAATTAGATTCAGAGATTATTTTTCAAGAAAAAATTAAAGACGGTACAAAAGTTGCTCGGGATAAAGTATTAGCAGAAATTACCGGTCCTGCCAGAACTATTCTGAAGGGAGAGAGAGTTGCCTTAAATTTCCTTCAGCGAATGTCCGGTATAGCCACCATTGCCTCTAAATTCTGTCAGGAAGTAAAAGATCTCCCGGTTCGAATTTTTGATACACGTAAAACTACTCCCGGATTACGAATATTAGAAAAATATGCTGTCCGCATGGGGGGAGGGCATAATCACCGCTTCGGCTTATATGATGCTGTATTAATTAAGGATAATCATATAGCAGTGGCTGGGGGAATTAAATCAGCAGTAAATTCTGTCCGAAAACAAATCTCCAATACAGTAAAGATTGAAGTCGAAGTAGAAAATTTATCTCAGCTTCAAGAAACTTTAGAGATGAAAGTTGATATAGTAATGTTGGATAATATGAGTTTAGATATGATGAAGGATGCTGTAAATATAGCAAAAGGTAAAGCCTTAATTGAGGCATCAGGGGGGATTACTTTAGATAATGTAAAGGAAGTTGCCCAAACAGGGGTAGATTTAATTTCTGTTGGCGCCCTCACCCATTCGGTAAAATCGTTGGATATTAGTATGGAAATTTTAAAATAGCGTAGAGCGTATAGAAAAACAGTATATAGTATTTATTAGTATATAATAAAGAAAAGAAAGAAAACAGAAGATTTGTTAATTGATTGGCCCACTAATTGTAGGACAGGCGTCTCGCCTGTCAAAATCTCGGGTCGAATTTATTCGACCCCTACATCAGAATTGGGGAAATAACATAAAACACAATAAACTGTAAACCGAAAACTGATAACTGAAAACCTGTATTTAAAACTAGCGACTATTTACTAACCACTAATTTAATTGGAGAAATATTTTATCATTCCAAAACTATACGCTAAACGCTGTACGCTATACGCTATGTTAAATTCACTTATTCATCTCATAAACCATCCGCAATCCCTGCAAGGTTAAATAAGGATTAATTTTATCAATCAGTTTACTTTCGTTTCCTATCAATTCTGCCTGACCCCCGGTAGCCACTACTACAGAATCTTCTCCCAGCTCTTTCTTAAATCGCCGGATCAATTCATTAGTTAGTCCTAAATAGCCAAAAAATATTCCCGATTGCATAGCGGAAATAGTATTACTTCCAATAGAATTTTTAGGCTTAATTATTTCTATTTTAGGCAATTTTGCTGTCTTTTCAGCCAAGGCTTCTGCTGATATCTCAACCCCGGGAGCAATAGCTCCTCCCAGATAAACTCCCTCTGTATTCACCGCACAAAATGTAGTGGCTGTTCCAAAATCTACAATTATTACCGGCCCTCCATACAATTTATATGCAGCAATAGCATTAACAATCCTATCTGCCCCTACTTCTTTGGGATTGTCTGTCTTAATATAAATCTCAGTCTTTGTCCCCGGTCCTACAACAATAGGAGAAATTTTAAAATAATCTAAGGACATCTTTTTTAATATCCAGGTTACCGGAGGGATAACACAGGAAATAACCATTCCTTTAACATTCTCTAAGGATAACTTGGAATCAACAAGCAGACTCTTCACTAATATGCCGTATTCGTCTTCGGTTTTTTCCAAATTGGTGGAAATTCTCCAATGACCTAATAACTTCTCTCCTTTGTATACTCCTATTACCGTATGGGTATTACCTACATCAATTACTAAAATCATCATATCCCCTCCCCCTGACTACAAACAATCTATAACCTTCCACTAAAAATATTTTAAACTTAGATAATAAAAAACAGAGTAGAGAAATGTTTAGCTTTTCTACTCTATAACTTTCCTAATAACCAGCTCTCTTTAGAGCTTTGACTAATATAAATACCAATAATATTGCTACTACCACTTCCGGGGTACCATGAACAAAAGCAATGGTCAGACTTACTTTGGCCGGAAGATATCCTCTTAAGGTAGCCAATCCTAATACCCCGATAGTGTTGGTAAGAGTTCCCAAAGCTGCTGCTATTGCACTGTTTTTCCAGAAATATTTGTAAGAATAATAAGCCGCTACTCCGATAAATATTCTGGGTAAAATAGCGATTAAAGGGTCGGCGAACATGGGGTTAGTGGCATTTAAAAAACTGTAAACTCCGAAGATTAATCCTACTAATGCACCTACTACCGGACCTTCGAGTATTCCTCCTAAAATAGCTGGAATGTGCATAATGGTGGCATGACCAGCTGGGGTAGGGACAGGAATAAACCCTAACCTGGTTACTCCTAAGATGATAGCTATTGCCCCCAGCATACCGGATATAGCCAGCTGCCGGGTAGTAAGTTTGAATCCTGATAAAGCAGAATCTCTATTCATTTTTTTCACCTCCGTTCTAGTTCTATTTTAAGATACCAGACGAAATACTATTAATTCTATTTACTCCTGGTTTTGTTCTTATACAAGATACAAGCCCTTCGGTAAAGGACTATCCTTTACGCCCATAGTGTAAAATACTTTAATAAATATGTCAAGTCAAATAATATAGTATCGAATATATAGTATTGAGTATCGAGTGAAGGAAAGAAAAGAAATAGAAGAAGAAATAGCGGATAGAGAAACAAACAGTATCGGGTTAAGAAAAAGAAAGAAAAGATAGAAAAAATTACAGGTTTATTTGGTATTCTTTAATTTTGTTCTGCAGGCTTCTGCGGCTTATACCTAAAAGTTCTGCTGTTTTAGTACGATTTCCCTTATTTTGAATTAAATATTTTATAATTAACTCTTTTTCTGCTTCTTTTAAAGTTCCTTTTTTTTCAATGTATGTTTCCTTGTTTATAAAATTGAAATATTTTTCATCGATTATTTCGTCTTTTGCCATAATCATACTTCGCTCAATAATATTTTCCAACTCTCTTATATTGCCCGGGTAATTATAATCCAGCAGTAATTCCATTGCTTTTTCAGAAACTTTTTTAACTTTTTTATTCAATATTATATTATATTTAGCGATAAGATGCTCCACAATTAAAAGTATGTCCTCTTTCCTTTCCCTTAAAGGAGGAACATCCACACTAAAGGCATTTAGCCGATAAAATAAATCCTCTCTAAACCTTCTTCCTTCTACTTCTTTTTTTAAATCTTTATTGGTTGCTGATAATATTCGTACATCAACTTTAATTGTCCTTGAACTTCCTACCCTTTCAAACTCCCTTTCCTGCAAAACCCTAAGTAATTTTGTTTGGATAGTAAGGTCCGTCTCTCCTATTTCATCCAAAAAAATAGTCCCTCCGTTTGCCATTTCGAAACGGCCTATCCTTCGGGCAATAGCTCCGGTAAAAGAACCTTTTTCATGACCAAAGAGTTCACTTTCCAAGAGGTTAGAAGAAAAAGCTACACAATTTACCACTACAAATGGACAATTTTTACGCAGACTGTTTTTGTGTATTGCTCGGGCTATTAATTCTTTTCCGGTACCACTTTCACCGGTAATGAGCACGGTAGCAGTAGTGGGAGATACACTTTTCACCATTTCTAAAACTTTATTTATGGAATTACTCTTTCCTATAATTTCGTCAAAGTTAAATCTCTTCTCTTCTTCCTCTCGATAGTAAATATTTTCTACTTTTAAAGCATATTCTTTAATAGCTCTTTCAACTATGATTTTTAATTCTTCGATGTCGAAAGGTTTTACCAGATAATCTAAAGCTCCTAATTTCATTGCTTCCACAGCTTCTGAAATACTCCCATAAGCAGACATCATGATAACCGGCAGATTTGAATCATTGTCTTTTATTTTCTTTAAGGTTTCAATTCCATTTAGTATGGGCATTTTAAGATCTAATAATACCAAGCTGTAATTTTCTTCCCGTAATCTCTTCAGAGCCTCTAAGCCATTAACGGCTTCTTTAACTATAAATCCCTCCGAAGACAGTACCCGGATTAACATTCTTCTAATGCTTTGTTCGTCATCGATTACTAATATTTTTCGCAAAACTACTTCCCTCCTTTTTGGGGTAGAAAAATAATAAACTTTGTTCCTTCCCCTTCTTTGGATTCAACTTTAATCTCTCCCTGATGAGCCTCTATCAGCTTATACACTATAGAAAGACCCAATCCGGAACCTTTATCTTTGGTAGAAAAGAAGGGATCAAATATCTGGTTAAAATCTTTTTCGGGAATGCCAATTCCGCTATCTTCAATAATTAATTTTATAGCTGGTTCTCCCCTTAAAAGACATTTTTCAGTTTTAATTTTGATTTCCCCTTTCTTGGGGATAGCCTGAATAGCATTAATAATTACATTCATTAAAATCTGCCTTACCTGGTCTTCATCAGCTTGAATTTTAGAAATATCCGAGGAAAGTTCCTGACTAAATTTAATCTGCTTATCTTTTGTCTCTGATTTAAACAATTCAGTAATCTTCTTTATTAAATCATTTAAAGAAAAAAAGGTTAAATTTAGTTTTTTCAATTTAGCAAAATCCAAAACTTGAACCACTAATTTATTTAATCTATCTACTTCCTGAATAATAGTATTTAAGTCTTCTTTTCTTTCATCGATCTTGGAGAATGAATTATAAACAAATTGGGCTAACCCTCTGATCGAGCTTAAAGGATTCCTGATTTCATGGGCAATCCCGGCAGATAATTTACCCAGAGCAACTAATCTTTTATGACGTGCCACCTCTTCACTTAGGTCCTTGATCTCGGTTACATCTCTTATCACCGCTACCACACCGGTTATTTCTCCGGATTCATCTGTTAAAAATGAGGTGTTAAGGTCTAATATTTTTTTCTTCAATCCCTTTTCTTTTAAAATTATTTCCTGAGTAATATTTTTTTTCTCTAAAAGACATTCCTTAAGGAGGCATTTTCCGTTAATATTTAAATTCAAAACTTCCTGGCAATCTTTGTTTATTACTTCTTCCTTCTTTTTGCCAAAAATTTCTTCACTCTTACGATTAAAAGTCTTAATGTTACCATTATTATCTACTGAAATTACCGCATTATCCATGGTCTCCAATAATTTTGAAGTATATACTTTCATTTCATTTAAGGTCTTTTTTACTATATAGGTCTCCTGTAATTTAAAAATTACATAAATCCCCAATAACACAAGAGCCATTATAATACTGTAGTTTAAAATGATTCTTCTTCTGGTTTGATTCAAGCGGGTATAGTATCCTTCCAGGTTTACACCCACCACCAAATAACTATTTCTAATAGGTAATATCTTCCAGACATCAAAATTAAATGGTTTTATTACTTGAAGTATTCTATTATCTTTCTTGTCTTTAGTATCTATAAAATTGATCTTGTCAGGTTTAGGGATTTTTATTATATTTTGC
>SDBS01002844.1_pt1 | contig 17114 bp, 12 predicted proteins | sample 2277091 | NCBI WGS metagenome assembly SDBS01 (sample SAMN10404972, study PRJNA504765) | marine sediment metagenome | isolation source: marine sediment core GS10_PC15, 163 cmbsf | place: Arctic Ocean: Southern Knipovich Ridge | collected 2010 | reverse complement strand
TTCCTTTGTTTTGCTCACCTATTTCGGGTTTAGCTTCTTTTCTTTCTTCTATGAACAAAGTTGTATAGCCGAAACTGGGAAGCTTTGTCTTGCACAACAGCAGGGATTTGTTCTCGCTTGAGGTAAAATCTTTCTCTTCAACTACCTGAGAAAAGCATTTATTTCCTTCGCTGTCACGCACCACGTAGTCCTTGCTGAGAGAAGCAGGAATACTCACTATGGCTTCTCTGGGCCAGGAAAGAGAATTAAATACAACTACAGGCTGACCAGGTACCCCTGAGGTATCTATCCGGGAGGATATCTTATCCAAACTCTCCTCAATTATATCTCCTCCTATCTTTTTCACTCTCGCATAATCCTCCTCTGAGTCCTGATATACGGACCTGATACTTGACCCAGGAAGGATATCATGAAACTGATTAAACATAGCCTTTTCCCAGGCTTGGGCAAGACGCTTTTTAGGATATGCATTACCGTATAAACGGGCAAGAGTAGACATTTTCTCTGCATCTATGAGTAAAACTTCACTTTTGCGGTTATTGTATTTTACCCGGGCTTGCGTAGTATAAGTCCCACGATGGTATTCCAGATAGAGCTCATCTTTCCATACAGGCAAAGTATTTATATCCATCTCTTTTGTTATTCTACTAAAGTACTCTTCTGCTGTTCCATACTTTACTTGAGGATAGATGAATATGTCCTTTAACTTCTCCGCCTCCAAAAGCATTTCCTCGGTAGGTCCTCCCCCATGGTCTCCTATACCAAAAAGAATCATCATATCCTTTAAGCTGGTATTGAACTCGAACTGTTTGAGAATGTCTATAAACCGGTAAGGTTGAATGGTGAAGTTATACCTTTCATAGGGAAAGTAGGTAAGAATCCGAGAGCCATCTGGAGACTGCCACCAGAAAAGATGATAGGGAAAGAGATTAGTATCATTCCACTCTATTTTCTGGGTGACGAAAAAATTGAAGCCACTCTTTTTGTAGATTTGAGGCATATTCCAGTTATATCCGAATGAGTCAACATTCCACCCTATTTTTGCATCCTGTGCAAATCTCTCTTTAAAATACTTCTTACCATAGAGAATCTGCCGCACCCAGGATTCTCCATCAATGAGATTGCAGTCAGGTTCTGTCCACATCCCACCGACAATTTCCCACTTTTTTTGTAAGACAGCTTTCTTAATTTTCTGGAAAAGGTCAGGGTATCTTTCTTCAATCCATTTGTAGGTCTGAGCCTGGCTTTGGGTAAAAGTAAAAGGATATTTTTGCATTTTCTCTATTACCGAGCTAAATGTGTCGTGACAAATTTGAACAGTTTCCCCCCATCTCCATAGCCAGGCTAAATCAATATGCGCATTGGCGGTAAGATGGATAGTATATTCTTTAACAAACGCTCGTATCGGCTCCAATTCCTCAAGAGAAGCCTCTATAGATTTTTCGAACCTGGCTAGTTTTCCCTCTGTCAGACTCCTCATATCTATCTTCTCTACACCTGAGGAAAGAATTTTCCTTAAACTGGATAGGCGTTTTATGGGAACTAGCGATCGATTAACTCCCGGATCTTTTCTTAAAAAACAGGAAGCCTGGTAAGTCTGACTGCTCAATAGCCTTTTGGCTACTCTTATACTTAGTATGTAATTTTCAATCTTTTCTAAAAGAAGAGGGTTTTCTTTTAGAAGAGTCTTATCCTTAGCTGACTCCATTTTTTGTATAATATGACTGGCCATGCTGAAGCCTGGCTCTTCTTCATCTTTGACCAGAAAAGCGACAGATGCCTCTGCTATCTTTTCTTTTCTTTCATTTTCAGCAAAAATGTTAATATTATAGGTCACTGAAGATGCAAAAGAAGGAATCTGCATACTCAGACTGTACTCATTCTTTTTTTCTTTATTAAGCTGCCAGGAGTCCTGATCGGTTCTGGCATAAACGGATTTGATTTGTTCTTCTATGTGAGCAAACTGAACTCTAAGTATTACTATATCGCCTGCTTTCCCCTCGCAAGGTTCAATCGACGTTATGATTTGCATCCTATCTGCTCCTTTTCAATTAACTCTTTCAATTTCGCTTGATATTATTAAATTATTTTTTCTCCAGCTCTGCAAATCTATGAGCAATAGCAAGTGCAGGGTCAAGAGGCACCTCTACACCTTTTGTTCCTTCAGAAATTTCGATGATTGGCACTTTCTTTATTTTCTTTTCATTAAATTGCGGTAAATACTCTTTTTCTGCCTCGTACATTTCAATTGCCATATCTCTTGCTTCTTTTAAAGTTAGTACAGCTGAAGTTAAGGGGTCCATAGCAATCGCCTGAACTACATACTCAAAGTCTCCAGTTAGGGCAGCTTTAACAGCTAAACCTTGTGGAATTACATTACTCATACATAAAGCAGCACACTGCAGTGGCAAATTACCAACATAAGTAGGATGTAAGCCTACTCTATCCACATATACCGGTACTTCCACACAACAGCCTGAAGTTAAGTTAGTAATTAAATTATCATTTCTTACATTGCCACTAAGCTTGAATATTTTATCTGTCTCCATAGCTTCAATGATGTATGAGCAGTATTCATTACTTCTTTTTCCTATTTTTGTGGATTCAGATTTCAGGTAATTGACCTTTTCAAATTTCTCAGCTACTTTTTTGCACCACTTATAGTAGGCACCTGTCTCACCACCAAAAGCTGGCTCATCGCAGTATAGATTGAGGGCTTTTTTGTTCTTTCTGAACCAGGGAAGGTATTCGGAAAGATGGCCTGTGCTTTCAGTCATAAAATAGCCGAAATGCCTCATTACTTCCCCTCGTACCTTTTCATTTATGTAATATTCTGGTTTTTCGATATTTTTCTTTAATATAGGATATAAATCTTTACCATCTTTTTCTAGTCTTAAGAACCAGTCCATATGGTTTATCCCGGCACAAAGGTAATCTATATCTTCTTTATTTACTTCAACATAGCGAGATATTAAGTCGAGAGTAGTTTGCACCCCATGGCAGAGCCCAACAAAATTAACATTAGTGGCCTCTCCCAGTGCCCAGCAAACCATAGCCATTGGATTGGTATAATTTAAGAGTAAGGCCCTTGGACAAAGCTCTTCCATATCATGAGCAATGTCGACTGCAACAGGGATGGTTCTCAGTGCTCTAAAGATTCCACCTGGCCCCATAGTATCTCCAATGCATTGATCAACCCCATATTTCATGGGAATCTGATAATCTTTGTGAAACGCATCAACACCACCTACCTGAATCATATTGATTACATAATCTGCATCTTTAAGAGCCTCTTTTCTATCTAATGTTGCTATAATTTTTGTGGGAAGATTATTCTCTTTAACTACCTTTTGGGCAAATTCCTCTATTTTATCGAGCTTATGATTCCGATTGGTACGATTCATTAAGACAACGGTGCTATCTTGTAAGGCTTGACTAGCCATAATATCCATCATTAAGGTTTTACAAAAGACAATACTTCCTGCTCCAATTATGGCTATCTTGGCCATGGTTTTTCTCCTTTCTTCTTAATTTATTCCCCAGATTTTCAAAAAGATATAATCCCTCTTTGCCCGGGGCAACTATATCCAGCCAACCGTTTTGATTAAGGTCGGCAACTGCAAAATAGATTCCTGCTCCGCTTGCCTTTTCTGCTGGGCCATAGTCAATAATGTTTTTTTGAAAGTCTCCTTTGTTGATTTTGAAATAGTAAAGCCCTATTGCATCATTACCACCGGGATCCTTACCACAATGAGCTCTATAACGTTTTCCGGTAATTAGTTCAAGCTCACCATCGTTATCTATATCAGCCATTTCAAGAATATGGTATTGTGAGGATTTAAGGTCAATATCGTGCTTTATCCAGGTCCTTTCTCCGTCACTTTCCCTTTTTTGCTCCCACCAGTGAAGTCCATAGGCATGAGCCTGTCCAACAATTAGGTCAGCAAGTCCATCATTATTTACATCATAAACAATAATGGGAATACTTGCACTTTCTAAATCAAATTCTTCATGAAAAATCCACTTTCCATTTAGTCTATCCCGAGGTGCCTGGAGCCAACCTTTGGCAAGTACAATGTCGGCCCGGCCATCTCCATTGATATCACCAAAACCTAAGCCATGTCCACTGGGTTTATCCATAATAGTAAATTTTTTGAATTTACCGGTGCCCTTTCCCTGGCTGTCAATGACTAGTTTATAAAATGCTTGGGGCATTCCCGGAGTATTGGGAATAATCTCCAGTGCTCCATCACCATCTATATCAAAAGCACGAGTGGTTTCTATCTCGCCGCATTTATCGATGTCATGAACCTCCCATTCTCTTGATTTGCCTAAAGGATTTTCTCTCCAGCGTAAAGTCTTTCCCCACCATCCTCCCGTTATGATGTCCATATAGCCATTACCATTTACATCCATAGGAATATCTGAGAAGTCATCATAGTATTCTCCTTCTCGCTGAACATCACAGATTTTGTGCTTTTTCCAATTAGGAGCTTCATACCAGCATTCACCCGAGACAATATCAAGTTTTCCATCATTGTTCACATCAAATACTGATGCTGCTTCATAGGAGGCTTTGTCTATTAATTTTTTCTTGAATTTAATGCTCATTATCAAAATCTCCTTTTTAATTCTTAGTTTATTCGGTAATGATACTTATGATTCATTCATTACTGAAAAAATAATTTAGTCTATCTTTTCTGGACATATTTTTTAAATATTTCTTCTAGGATTTTCTTTAATGCTCTGGCTGCTTTCTTGAAAAGCTTTGCTCCGGAAAAGCCACTCATCTTTCCAGGGATTGCCAGATGGGGCTCTAAAGAGAGAAAACCATCAAAATTCCTCTCTTTAAGTTCTTTCAGTATCTCCTTAATCTCTGCATCTCCTTCTCCAGCAGGAACTATCACTTTGTCAAAAAACCTGACATCTTTGATATGAACGTATTCAATATATTTTATCATTTCAGGGAAGGCTGCTCTATAAGGCTTTACTACTGCCATAATAAAGTTAGCTGGATCAAAAGTAGAGCGAAGATAAGGAGAATCTATACTCTCTAAGATTTCCAGAAAGGATAAGAGCATTAATGAATTCGGCGCTCCAGATACCTTCTTCTCCGGGAGCAATAAGCTTTTCTGTAAAGAGAATGGAGCGGCAGAAGTTTCGAATAATCTCTTTGAAAAAGGTATGGCTCTCCAAGGCCGTTTACAGCAAAACTATAAGATTCTCTCATTAAACCGTCACCAGGTATTTTATCCTCTATTTTATTTTTCTTTCTAATAAGTCCATCTTTATACCATCTCTCTTGCGAAATATAGCCATCTTCTTCTCCAAATGTGCAAAAGGCTTCAGAGACAATATATACATTTAACCCCCGGGGTCCAGCTTATTACCAACACTTATGTTAATTGGAAGCAATATTTATGTCATCACGTGATTTTGCAGTAGCCTCTACTTTTTCCCTTTCAATTGGTGGAAAGTAGATAAAAAGATGGCTTATTCTGTCACTTTCACCAAAATATATTTCCCCAAATTCTCCTGTTACAGCAGATTCAATTTCGTAGGCATGCCAAAATTTCTCTGAAGCCGAAAAGAGAATACCAAGATCTTTGAGATCCCGTGTTTCCGGATTATAAACAAACAGATGACCCATCCCTTCTTCGTTTCCAGCTACCCCATAAACTTTTCCATCATTCCCTACGGTTAAAGCTCTTACCCGTGGTTCAGCAATTACTTTCCCAATACTGATAATTTTTTCTTTTTGTGGATCAAAGGCAAAAAGAACACCGTCTGCCTTTCCTCCTCCATAAATCATCTGTCTTGATTCATCAAAAATCATTGAATCGATAGTATTGTAAAGTCCACGCCCAGCAACCGATGGAATCCTAACCTTTAACTTACAAATTCTTTCTAAATCTAAATCATACCTAAAAATTCTGCCCAGATGCTCTCCCCCATAAACATTTCCATAGTCATCTACTACAAGGCAACAGGAAAAATAACCTCTTTCCTGGACTTTTCCTTTTAATGTAATTGTATCTTTTACTATATCATAAATGAAAAAAGTACCTGTTTTTGTGCTTATTCCATAGATTCGGTCATGTTCATTATCGATCACCATCCCACCAATACCTTCGTTTTTAACAGGAACAAGCCTATTGTATTTAATCTCACTTTTACTGGTACCCCATTCAACCATTTTATCTATTTTCGTCTCATAGTAAAAAAGACCTTCGTCAAATATATTTTTGGATAAAGTGGTGGAAATACCTCCAAAAATTCGACCATCCTTATAGGAAACAAGACTTCTGACACTAGTAGCATTATCAACAACTCCGATATCGCAAACTCCATCAGCGCCTGGAGAAGGGTCATAATAGAAAAGATGGGACTTTTTTCCTGAGGTTGCTCCATAAATTTTCCCATTAAAGCCACGACATAAAGAAGTTATCGCACATTCTCCCGCTGGAATTGGCTCGGATACATTTTGAAAGTATTGGAGTGCCCTTGAAAACACTCTTCCTTCTCTAACATAGGGATCATATCCTCCCACTTTTATATTCGGTCGTTTTGGCCAAACTCTGTTCTCTAAATCAATCATTTTATCTCCCTTCATCCCCACTGTTTTATATCCTTCCGGTTGAAAACTTTAACTCCTTTTTTTGCCGCGTCGGGCCTATAAATATATATCTGCGTGGGAGAACCACCGGCTTGAGCAAAATATAGATTTCCATAATAATCCTGGGTAGCGCTTGCTATTGTCCGAGTATCAAAATTATGAATATCTCCTGGAACCAGGTTAAGTATTTTAGATATATTGGAGCCGTCGATGTCAAAAGGAGCAATAACTTCTTTTTCAAGCGTTTCAACATTGAGCCTGATTAAATATCTGATGGAAGGTGTTTCCCACCCTGCTATCATTGTATAATAAAGCTTTTGGTCGTGACCAAAAACAAGACCTCTTACTTGATAGCCTTCCAGGGAACTATCAGTTTTAAAACTTTCTGGTCCAAATGCTCTTCCTAAATCATAAATTTTCCCACATTTTCCCTCTTCAGGATCAAACTTCCATATTCTTGATTCATGGCCCCAGTCAGTTCCGTAAAAACTTCTTCCATCAGGAGAAGGAACAACATCATATAAGACATTATGCCACCCCCGTCTGTATGGTTCATGGGGAAGTTGAAGATTTAAGCGAAGAAGTTCATCAGATTCTGGCTCACATTTCAAGATGAAACCATAATCATCTGTAGTATAAGCGTTACCTTTTTCATCTAGAAACACAGCCTGAGGATTTATATCACCAATTCGACCTAAATCTTTGTAATGACGAGTATTAAGGTAAAATACAAAGAAATGATTTCTTGGCCAAGTAATTCCATAAAACTTTTGTCTTTTCTCATCAAAGGCAAGTGCCCTGCAGCCCTCTTTTTTAAGATAGATACCAAGATCATCAATTTTGTTAATTGTAGGGTCAAATATGAAGAAATGTGAACCATTAAATCGCTTTATGGGATCGTCCCAGGTATTCCACGGTATCCAATAAGGATCTCCCCAGGGAGGACCAGAAGCATGAGTTGCACAATAGAATTTTCCGTCGCTACCCGGGATTATACAATAATGTATCTTACATTGGGTAGCGTGTCCGGAATCTGAAGGTTCACCAAGATGAGGTGCAACTTCAACTAGATAATCAAGTTTTTCGGTATCAGGATCGTAAGAAAGAATGAACACACTGAGCCCTCCATGACCTTCTCCACACACAGCAATATATATACGCCCATCCCTACCTGTAGTTAACCCCCAAACAGAGTCATGATGAGGTAATTTATCAAAAACTATCTCTTCCAGCACCCCATCCTTAACCCTCATAACGCTTTTTCTGGAGTGTGCTTTCTTTTCTTTCTCCATTTTTTTCACTTTCTTCCTTTTTTTAGAAAATAATTTCTCCTTCCCGAATGAACTCAACTCCCGAAAATTACCTCAAATCGAGCCTGTTGCTTTGGACCCAACTTTATCTCCAACATTACAGGATATGAAAAGATTCAATTGATGCAACCGTTACTACATTTCGCTAATAGAGATCTAAAACTATAATATGGTGTACGTCTGTTACATCAGTGTGAACGATCATAGTTTCCCCATGCTTTTCCAGAGGGAGAAATCGTTTTCTTGGAAAAACTTCTTTCGCTTCTTTTATAGGAAAATACTGGGAGTTAATGCAGATACTGGTCGGCCCCAGGGGAATGCACATGCTCTTTAAGTCGATTGAGGTAGAATTAATCATATGTACAACAATACGATTTTGAGCAGGTTGTCGCATGAAGCTACATTTTAATCCTTTATGTCCCTTTACAGATATTGGAACTCCGGGTAATAACCACTGTAGAATATTCACAGAGAGGGACTTAGGCCACCAGCAACCTTTATCAGCATGAAGAAAAATATCATAAGCGATATATAGACAGTGTCCCTGACCAAATTTGTGTAGATGTAAGGCAGGGCGTTTAGTTTTCCTACCGGGAGGGGGGGGACCCCAGCAGACAAACTCATCGTAAGTCTCCACAAGACAGGGTAATTCAAAAGTGGCAATTGTTTCCCCTGCTATTGGCTTAACCTTAATTGTCCGCGGCCCTGTCTTTAGTGAATTGCCCTGGAATTCTCCAAACATTTCATGCGAACTGCATCGTATCCAGGCACCGGTTCGATTAATTGCATAGGTCTCATCCACATCTGTGAAGTCTAACCCAAAAACATCTGCCAGGGCGAAGTTTGTCCTTTGTTTCCACTTATCATCAAAGAGTCCTGTTTGTCCTGTAGCTATTAACTTGCCTCCTTTGTGGACAAATTCACGAATCTGTCGTGCTTCCCTCTCAGAAAGGTTAGTGCATTCCGGTAATACAATGAGATCATACTCAGATAAAAGTTGTGAGGTTACATTATAGCTGGTGATAATATCCAGTGGAACGTGTGCGGGCACAAAGCAATTTGTCGCTCCCCGAAGGGCACCAGTAAGACCATTTGAAAGATGATGACAATGTCCTGGTCTGTGCATACTATACCAGCTAAAATACAGTCCCAGACAACGGATTGCATCCGCTTCTACCAAATATTCCCTTTTCTGGGTTATCTCTTTAAAAACCTTAGCCAAACGAGGAAAATTCTGTGTTTCAAATGATCCATCTGCTTTTTCTGCCTCAAAGTACATTGCCGGTAAACCACCTTGGGCAAGTATGCCAGAAATCACCGTACGCGTAATATCTATGGGCATTGGGTCATAAGTCTCTGGTACACTATGAAAACCCACCTGATAATATTTAACTCCGCTAGAACGTAATTGCATCGCCTGCTCAAAGCCCGTTTCGAAATATAGAAAATCTCGGAAAGTATAATCTAATAAATTCATAAATTCTTTCCCAAACAGAAACGAGTCGGCATTTGCAGAAACTGACATATCTGGCTTGATAGACTTTATTGCATTACGAATCTCCTTCATCATTTGTAGTTCTAGCTTATTCCACCACCAATCTACAATTTGTTCCCATGGAAGGTCTTCTTTCATAATATCCACACCATATATGGAATGAATTTGCTTTCGGCAAGAATCACAGTAGCAAAAGCCTTCTGCATGATGAGCCTCATTGATGTCAATAAATAAACCATCAAAATCATATCGCCTGGCTATTTCTTTTATATGGGCAATGACATAATTTCTGTAGGGAGTGGCGAAACATACCCAATACCAGCGCAGTTTATCCGGCCCAAGCATTACCCTTATCGGTCTGCCTAATTTATCTATGGCTCCCCATTCGGGATGGGTGATTACTCCGATATTGTCAAAGCCTAAACTGAAATACCCATAGGCCTGGATCCCTTCTTTATGAAGAAGTCTCACCATTTCTCCAGTGTAGTCTCCGCGTAATTTAGGATGAGGTACACCTACTTTTGTCGGATAGTAGGAATAGCCCCAATGATCCTTAGCCCACACTGCGGCCACATTATCTATACCGGTAGATTTGTATGCGACAACCTGTTCTGACGCATCTAACTTATCTAAGGGAACCGCCGGATGGTTACAACAGTGCATATCAGAATATGCTCCACGAAAACGTGGCTTAAATTCTGAACATTTCTGCATTTTAGCCCTCAATTCCATCTTTATTCATCCATCCCTTCACTTCATATTTAACATAATAGAAATCACGAAATTCTATTAAATCATTCTCTAATAAAGTTAGCTATCCCTAAAAATGGGGGGTAATTAGTTGAGTAAAAATCGGGATTAATCAGTACCATCCTAGTGGGATTCTAACGGGCTTACTGAGTATCTACGGCAAATAGTGATTTAGCAAAGGCAATATCTTCGGAAATCAGACGATTGGCCAAATGTTCATCACTATCATACTCAGCTGTTAGACAGATAACTCCCTTATAGTCTCTCTTCTTTAATTCCGCAGCTACCCTTGGCCAAGAAGCTAATCCTTGCCTTCCTGTCGTCCAATAGGGTCTCCACTTAACATCTTCTGCTTCAGGTCCAGTTGTACGTCGCCAAAATGCATTCTTTAAGTTAACCATGCGCAGATGCGACCATATAATATCTATGGCCAGCTCAGGGTCTTCTCCATTGAGAGCATTGTGAGCTGCGTCCCATACAGCACCAATATGTTTAGGGTCATATCTTTCTATTAGATGCCTGATACCCATTGCATTGCACACAGAATTATCACAATGATTTTGAATACCCAGTGTTACGTTGTATTTATCTAATAATGGTACCAACACATCAAATTCCTTTTGAACCTTTGCCTCCGTAATCATGTAGCCTTCCTCGCCAATCTCCACACAGATTCGGATTATCGGAACCCCAGCTTCAGCACAAGCAGAGATTGTCGCCTCATCAGTTGGTCCGGCAACACTGGTAATCTTTAAACCAAATTCGGCAAGTTCTTTGGCCGCCCGGGGCAGGTCTTTAGCAACCTTTTCTGGTTCAACTTGACGCCCTGGCCTTACCGGAAGTTCAATTCCTTCGAAACCCAAGCCACTAACAAATTCTCCAAGCTTGGGAATTGACATTTCATACCATCTGTTTGTGAAAACAGAAAATACGATTTTCTTCTCATCCATGTTTACCTCCAATGTAGTTTAAGAGCAATGTCAAAAGTCTTTGACATTGTCCGATCTATTATTTCTTCTTTCCTGTCCCGCTTTTTGGCGGTGAATAGCATCCTTTCAGGGCCAGTTGACGGTCACGACGAGCACGAGCTAAATAATCACGCATGGTCTCTATACCGAATTCTGAAATTATCTCATCAGTGGAAATATCGGGCAGGTTAGAGCCAAATATGAGCATACACTCATCAGCAAGCCATTCAGCATATATAGCTTCACTCCCGTATTTCTTATAGACGCCTATCAGCCGCTCTATGTTGTCGTCATGATGTAAGAGGCGCCGATCCATGTCGATCTGGGCTGTAGTTAAGGGTGCAACGGCTCCGTTGGTATGATCATGGAGGTGTTTACTAAGGCTAAGGACGGTGCGACCAGAGAGGTCAACGAGCGTTGAGCGACTAACACAGATAGCTCCTAAATGAAATCCGAACTCAATTACCCATTTACTTAACATTCGACCGCCTTCCCACATCGATGACCACAGTACCAGCTCAGCCTTGTGAGCACAAAGACCTGCACCAACTTCCCAGTAGTTTAAATCGAAACACAAGCACATACCTACTCGTCCAAAATCGGTCTCAAAAACGGACGTTTCAACACCAGGGAGAATGCCCATGTCCAATTCACCATGGGTGGGAAAGTTCTTATGATAGACTCCAACAATGCTCCCATCCCGAGAGATTAGCACAGAACTATTGTAATGTTGCCCGTCTTCAAGCGTCGCCAATGGGCAGACAACATAGATTCCGTGTTTTCGGGCTTGCTTGGACATGGCCGTGATGGTTGGCCCGTCGAGTGACTCAAACTGCCAGGAACCGGCTGCGCCCATGTAATTGCATATCTCCGGGAAGGCTACCAGGTCAGAGTTACGGCGTGCTGCCTCTTCGATATACTTTCCCATCCGTCGCAAAGTTTTGTTAATTCGATCCACTTCTTTATCTGGCAGGTAAGGAAAATTTACCAGGGAAATAGTTGCTAATCGAGACATTCGATCCTCCTCATGTTCGTATTGCATGTTTTGCACCGATTAATCTGTACTAACCAAATTACCAAAGATGGACTCAAGTATTCTGCCAAGGGGTAAATATTCAGTGAAGATTTGCTATCTGCTGCTATGCCGGCCGAAGGTGAAAATTGAAACTCTCGCCTCACTTCACTGTTTTTGGAATATGTCCCGGTTAACTTTCTCAATCTGAAACCCCAACCCGGTGCCTGACAGAGACCCAGTTTTAGCTACTCCGTTTCTTATATCATAAAGCTCAGAGTGCACTTTTGACTCGTGTGTATTTGCCAGAGGAAAGAACTGACGGGAGTTAGCCTCGACACCCTTGATGGTGTGTATACGAGCTGCCAAACCCACAGATTCAATAAGAGCGATAGAGGGATTTGTGAGATCTTGCACTGTATAGGGAATGCCGAGAAGCTCAGCCATAGGGATAAGAATTAAATCTGAGGAAAGGCACTTGCAGCTCTTGAGGGCTATCCCTGACCATCCGTATTCTATGGCTAGTCTAAAATCCTCAATGGAAGTCAGGCTCTCATCAATAATAACCGGTTTAAGTTTCGCGATATCTCGCATGTTCCATGAGTGAGCCTTTAGATCACGTTCTGTAGGTTGCTCAATATAAAGTATTTCTTCAAATACCCCGTTCTCTCTTTCTCTTAATCTGTGAAGGTATTCGACTATATATTCTGGTGACTCGCAGAGTTCATTAGTATCGACACTTAGAAAGGGATGCTCAAAAAGATCTCCTCGGGCTCTATCCCGCATATAACGGTAAACACTGGAGACCTCCAATGTTCTTTCGATGTCCCATGACAAATCTCGACCACGGAGCTTGATCTTCAAACAAAACACGCCATCTCTCATAATCCACTCATCGAGAGAATTGGGAATCCCATCCTGAGGAAAGTCTGAGGTGACCTCCTCTTTGCGTAAGAGGTCGAGCCCTCCTACGAGATGGAACACAGGTATTTCCGGTAAATAATTCTGCCTTAAGAATTGTGATGGGTAAATCTTTTTAAAGCGACTCCCTAAATAGCGCGAGAGGTCAAAGGACATGTGGTCAGGACCATAGCCGCGATAAGAATCTATATCGTTCACTTTCCCAAACGCATCATGCAGTGCGTGATCTATGGGACTGGCACAAACTAAAGCTCCAAGAAATGGCATTATCTCGCCGGGGGTGAGCTTCTTACAAATTTCACCATTAAGTCGCGCTAGATCTTCCTTGGTCTCCATGAAGATCTCTATCGGGTGGCTGAATTCTTTGTATGCACTTAACAGCTTAGCATAGGCCTTAGTTATTTCACACATAACTCTATTCTTCACAGGATGGGAGGCTTTTGATATGGGCCAGGCCCAAAGGTCCATCAGGAACATTGCTCCCCACCCACTGGCGACCTTTCCTCTTTTGTTTTCCACGGTAGCCTTGGCGTAAGCAATGGGAAGCTCGTCAACAACCACTCTTCCAAATTTCAAGGGGCTGCGACAGCACGCATCTATTTCAAAGATATCAACATTCCTTATTCTTATATCGCTATCCATTCTTATCCTTTTTTTAAGGTAGTCTAAGAACTCCTCTTGTTGTATTTTTGAGCTACTTCGACCCGCTAAGATTTCAACAACCCTGACACAAAGTCTCGAAACTCTGGGAGTGTCATTTGTACACGCTAAAACTCCAACTTTATCAGTTACGTATCAGAGTATCCCTTTAAGGCTGAGTTTATCACTAAGATGACAGGCCACAAAATGCCCTGGTTTCACCTCTCTCTGTTCAGGCTCCTTTTCTTTGCAGATATCTTTTGCATATCTACAGCGAGGATGAAAATAACAACCCGAGGGGGGATTAGCTGGGCTGGCTACTTCACCAGATAAGATAATTCTTTCCATTTTTACGGAAGGATCGGGCTTGGGCACCGCCGATAAAAGGGCCTCAGTGTAAGGGTGTTGAGGACTACGAAATAACTCTTGGGTTTCAGTCATTTCCGCAATTTTTCCCACGTACATTACCGCCACCCTCTGAGAGATATGCTCGATGACCCTTAAATCATGCGCAATAAAGAGAAGGCTAAGGTTAAACTCTTTTTGTAGATCCTGGAACAGATTGAGGATCTGAGCCTGGACCGAAACATCCAGAGCGGAAACTGGCTCATCAAGAACAAGAACTTTAGGGTTAGGAGCCAGGGCCCGGGCAGTGGCAATCCTCTGTCTTTGCCCTCCACTGAAAGCATGCGGATAACGGCCCAGATACTCCGGATTTAGTTCTACCACTTCCATTAAGTGCTTCACTATTTCCTTGAGCTTTTCACCCTGAGCGATCTTATTGACTATGAGCGGTTCCCCAATTATATCCAGAACACTCATTCGAGGATCTAATGACCCGTAAGGGTCCTGAAAAACCATTTGGATGTTCTTTCTGATAGAGCGAACCTCTTTCTTATCTAACTTGAGAAAATCTACCAGCCGGTCATTCTCATCCCGCAAAAGCACTTCTCCCTGGGTGGGCTCAATACCCCGCATAATACATTTGGAAAGGGTCGTCTTACCACAGCCAGATTCTCCCACCAGACCCAGAGTCTCTCCCTGGCGAACAGCAAAATCAACACCATCTACCGCTTTAACCTGGCCCACTACTCTTTTCCAGAATCCTTTCTCAATGGGAAAGTATTTCTTAAGTGATTTAACCTGGAGCGCAATATGGTTGTTTTCTTTTCTCAAAGTATGCCTCGGGACAATTTTCTTCCGTCGCTGTATAGTAGCTTCTTATTCTTTCTACTCAGCTTCTACGTTGAGGAAAAACTTTTTTGTATTTTTCAGAGTTTTTTGAAATTCCTTTACTTCAAAATAGAGCCTCTTCAGGAAGATTACCTTCTCTTACCGCGAGGTGTAATATTTCTCTTTCCTCACCCCTCAAGGAATTTGAAAAGTTTGGGCTCATCAGGCCGCAGTTTATTAAATCAAGCATAGAGAAAACACCTAACTCTATGTCCTTTATCTACCTCGATTACCTCGGGACGCTCTTTATTGCAAGTTCCTTTTATGGCCCGGAGGCATCGGGGATAGAATCGGCACCCTGGGTCAAGAGAACCAACCCAGGGAAGAGGTGGAATTCCCTTGATGCCCTGAAGACGTTCTTTACTGCCTAATCTAGGGAGAGATTTCAATAAGTTTACGGTATAAGGATGCCTAGCATGATGAAAAATATCTTTGGTACTTCCGTATTCTATCTCTTCCCCCAAATACATGATTACCAGATTCTCGGCCATCTCGGCCATAACCCCCAAATCGTGAGTAATAAAGAGAATGGACATTCCAAATTTAGCCTTCAGTTCCTTCATCAAATCCAGAATCTGCGCCTGTATTGTTACATCTAAAGCAGTAGTGGGTTCATCAGCAAGAAGCAAAGTAGGACGGGTTACCAGACCCATAGCAATCATTGCTCTTTGGCATAACCCTCCCGATAGTTGCCAGGGATAGGCATCAATTTTCCTTTTAGGATCAGGAAACCCTACTCTATCCAGCATATCAATTGCCATCTCCCGTGCTTCCTTTTTATCCGAGGTTACATGAAGGTAAATTGCCTCTATAATCTGATTAGCAATAGTATGAAGAGGAGAAAAAGCTAACATGGGTTCTTGAACTATCATGGAAATTTCGTTACCTCTTATCTTCCTGATCTCCTCTCCCTTATCGTCGAGTTTAACAATATCTATAGTCTTTTTTTTATTGCCAGAATTTTGGTGGAATAATATCTCTCCTTCTAATTTTCTGCGAGGAGGGTTGGCTCTCAATATGGCTGCCGCAGTAACGCTTTTACCACATCCACTTTCTCCTGCCAGACCCAGAGTTTCGTTCTTCCTCATTTCAAAACTAAAACCATCCACTACCTGGAGCTTGCCCTCGGTCATAATAAAACAAAGCCTCAGGCCTTTCACTTCTACTAAGAGATTATTACCTTCCAAATAAAGGCTCCTTATTTATAGGGATCGGCTGCATCCCGCAAGCCATCACCCAAGAAATTGAAGCTGAGTACTGTAACAACAACAAAAAGGCCAGGAATCAAAAGCCAGGGATGTGAAATAACGCTTTGCAAACTTTGCGCATCTTTCAATAACGTTCCCAGGCTAACTGCTGGTGGTTGTATTCCTAAGCCTAAGAAGCTCAAGGCAGTTTCCCCTAAGATCATCCCGGGTACGGATAAGGTCACACTCACTATAAGATAACTAAGAAAAGAAGGAAGAAGATGCCTACTTATTATTCTTGCTTCGTTTGCCGCGCTAAATTTGGCTGCCATAACAAAGTCCTCCTCCCTCAATTCTAGCAACTTTCCTCTCACCACTCTCGCTAAACCAGTCCACCCCACAACAGAGAGAACAACAGTAATACCAAAGTAAATCTTAATCGCTGACCAATATGGCGGCAAAGCCGCAGCTAACGTCATCCAGAGAGGAATAGTTGGTATACAGATTAAGAAATCGATAACCCTCTGAATAATCATATCAGCAATTCCACCGTAGTATCCCGAGATTCCTCCTAATATGCATCCTAAGACAAAACTGAGAGCTACGCCGACTAAACCTATGGATAGAGAGATACGCCCAGCGTACAAAATACGGGAAAATAGGTCTCTACCCAACCTATCTGTTCCAAGGAGAAACATTGTTCCCTCTTCAACCCCAAGAAAATGTATGTTTCCACGAAACAAGTTCCATAATTTATAATTGTCACCATGAACAAAAAGCTGAATAGAATGTTTCTTAGTTTTGTCCTCGGTATATATTGCCTCCCAGGTTTCAGGATCAGTTTCTCTTTCCAAGCCGTAGACAAAAGGGAAAAAGTGAAATCCTTTTTCGTCGAAGAAATGCACTTTTTGTGGTGGACAATTAACATACTTTCTATCAATGTTATCTACCTCATAAGGGGAAAAGAACTCACAAAATATACT
>SDBS01002843.1_pt1 | contig 17118 bp, 17 predicted proteins | sample 2277091 | NCBI WGS metagenome assembly SDBS01 (sample SAMN10404972, study PRJNA504765) | marine sediment metagenome | isolation source: marine sediment core GS10_PC15, 163 cmbsf | place: Arctic Ocean: Southern Knipovich Ridge | collected 2010 | reverse complement strand
CTAGCAATGATTTGTTTAGCAATGATTGGTTTGGTAGGTCTAAGAAGCTTTCAATTTGGGATGATACTAGTAGTGGTTGCTATAATTCTAATATTGCTTGGGGTGAAGCAATAGAGCATGTGGACAGTATTGATGAAGATGCTAGATTCAAGAACTATTATAGAGATTATACTGATTGTCATCAATTAGTTATTATAACTTATCCAAAGAAAATCTTATTTTATAACATGAAACAAAGAATTGAGTTTAAGGGAAGTTGCAGCAGGAAACATCAGAGACCCAGGAAATTGAGAGGACAAAGATTATTCTAATGAGATTAGCACAAATTACAAATTGGCTTTATGTAAGTGATAGAGATATTTGTGATGTTCGAAGATTAGATTTCGATAACGTAATTCATATATGGAGAAATGATCATCCAGATAATAGCTGTCATTATCAAATAGAGAATCAAACAGGTGATGGTAATAATTTAATAGTTGATTATAAAGATGGTGAGACTTTAACAGAAAAAACGTTATCAGATATTGATGAATTTATAAAAGATAAGTCATTTAAGAATAAGATTTTAGTTCATTGTCACGCAGGCATGACTAGATCACCAATAATAGCATTATTTATATTTTCAATGATAACAGGAAATCATCCTTTAGCTTGTATAGGTACTATCTATTATAATCTATGGGTTCAGAATAATACATTAGCTAATATTTGTCGGACACCTTTAGAAGATATTATTAAGTGGTATGAACGGAATGGAAATAGAGTTTAAATTGCCTTCAGGTTCAATTTGAAACATCACCTAGGTGGAAATATAGCATAATAAGCAAATGGATGCAACCTCGTGGATGTTAGGCGTCAAATCACGACTAATGGAATAAAGAATGGAAGATATTTTCAATTATGATGATATGCAATCAAATGAAGTGCTTATTAATGATTATCATCTTATGCTAGCATATAATTCAAAGCTAGAAGAATATCCTGATAAAGCTCATTTCACAAAGAAGCAGATTAAGGATATGCTCAAGCCTATTATGCTAGAAATGTCTGATAGAGAGATGATGTTTGATACTAGTGAATATGAATTAGGTGCTAAAGACATCTTTGATGAAGTAGCAGAAGAGATTGAATTAAGCGCTACTTTAATTGATAAGTCAATTAAGGCTCCATTTGGTCATCCTGCAGGTAAAAGGAACTTGAGAAAAGAGATAATTCCTAGATTGCCTGAAGGTAAGCGCTATATAGAACCATTTTGTGGCGGTGCTAGCATTCTTTTTGGCATTGATTCAGATAAATATGAAGAAGAAATAATAAATGACTTGGAAACAGATTATATAAGTGCTTTCAAGTTCTTCAAGAGCATGACTGAAGATGATCTTAATAAACTTAAGCGGTATAATTGGACATCATCTAAATCATTTTTTAATGAACTCAAAGATAAGCAGTTTAAAAGTAGCATTGAAAAGGTTGGGAGATTCTTATATTTAAGTTGGAATTCATTTAATCGTATGCGAAAGAATTATTCACCAATCATAGGTGATCCGATTAAGAGATTAGAAAGAATTTGTGCTCAGGTTAAACATAGACTTAAAGATGTAACTATTCTCAATAAGGATGCTCTTGAAGTTATCAAACAATATGATTCAGCCGATACGATACATTATATTGATCCTCCGTATCCAGGCAAGTGGGACCAAGGTTTTGGAAAAGATGAGTTTGACATTAAAGAACTAGCACAAGTTCTTAAGAATTTGAAAGGTAAATTTCTGCTTTCTCTTGAATATGACAAGGAATATGAATCTTTATTTAAGCAATATAACATAATCAAAGTCGATGTTCATGCTGCTTCAGCAACTTGGGTAGGTGAAGGAAGACGCACAATTGGTAAAGAACTGCTTATTGCTAATTATGACATAAAGAAGCCAATCAATAAAGTTTCTCGTAACGAAGAGAAGAGGCGAAGCAGTAGTTCTCAACAAGAGAGACTTGAAGCATTAGAAGAAACTGAAGGTTCATGGTACTTAATTGAAGAGAATGGTAAGAAGCATCCATTTGTCATTCAATATCATGTTAGAGGTATTTGGCATACTACTAAGCAGATTAAGCCGATGTTTGTAGCGCTAAAGAATAACAATCTAGCACTAGCTAAGAAGCATCTAGTAGATTATATTAAAGCGCTACATCCTGAATCTAAGGTGAAGTCCACATTGGATAAAGCGCTACAAGAAGAAGAGATTGATGCATTTTATAGTAAGGTATTTAAAGCGCTACAAGCAGTCATCATAGAGAAGTCTTTAGATGAACTTGCTAAGATTATGCAACCAATTGATGATAAAAGAGGTGATGTATCTGGCACTTTACGTAAACATGTTGAGTCAGCACCACCTGAACTAAGCAAATTAAAGCTAGACCAAGTGTACAACATTGGTAATATTCATAATGATTTTCGTATTAAGCATCCTACAGAAGATTATTTAGTTGGAATAACTAATGATGTTGTTAAGATAGCTATTCAAGATTTAGATGATGAGATTCATTATGTGTTGAGGAATGGGCTACTGGAAAATCAAGCAGATGATAATTGGTTAAGCCAAAAAAAGTTGACTCAGCCCACTGCATGGCTCAAGGTTGTTAGTTCAAATAAGCCTATTTGGTCAGTACCACCAACTGAAATAGGTGCTACTATTGAAACAGCAGGTAGATATATCTTTATGGCTTCAGGTCATGGTTACTTCGGCGTGGCTAAGAGTGATTTTTCGGAATTCTGGTTATTCTTTGACCAGAATAAATATAAGCATTTAAATGGAAGATTTGATTTTAAACTTATACCTTCTTCAGCTAAGACTACTAAGGTTTCAGAAGAACCTTTTTGGTTGGTGAATCGACCTCCAAAGTCTCAATTTCCTTATATTACTACACATGATAAAGAAGAAGAAGAGGCTAAAGCGAAGAAAGATAAGATTGAAATGATATGGAATGAAGCGCTACTAGAAACTTCTGAGATTAGCGCTATGCTTAATAAGAAGCGCTTACTTAAAGGCTCTGATAATGTAGCGCTTATTGGTAGCATTCTAAAGGTTAAGAAGTATAAGCAAGTTATTATTACTCCTGTGCTCATTCCTAATGAACCTGATTATGCTGGTGATGGGATTAGCATTGAGGAAGTAGAGAAAACTGCTTATGATTATATGGAAAAAGGTAGAAAGATAGGCTTAATGCATAAAGGGAAGCCTATTAACGCTACTATAGTTGAAAGTCGCATTCTTAGAAGAGATGAAATTGAGAATGGAATTAGAACTCCTAAAGGTACCTGGGAAGCTGGAATTAAGATTAACAATGATAAAGTTTGGAAGATGATCTTGGATGGAACATTGAAAGGTGTTTCTATTCAAGGGTATGGATACAGAAGGAAGGTGTAACATGAGAACTAATCCTAAAATTATTTCAGATGGTGAGCTTGACAAGGAATATAATCTGAGTGCTATTACTGTGGAAAGGATTGATTTGGTTGATGAACCATGTGTGCCAAAGGCTGTTATTAGGATTATTAAAAATAAGGAGGATATTACTGTGGCTGAAGAAAAAGATAAACTTGAATTGACTGAAGAGGAACAGGAACAGCTAGAGAAGTCACTAGCTGATGCTGCTAAGTTGATTCAAACAGAGATGGGTAAAGTTAAAGACGAAAAGAAGAAGAAGAGGCTTAATCTGATTCTTGCTAGCCTAAAAGGGCTTACAAAACAAGAAGATGATGATGATGAAGAAGAGGAAGAGGATAAAGAGAAGAAGAATAAGGTTAAGAAAAGCGATGGTGATGGCGAAGAAGAGACTGAAGATTTAGAAACAGTCCTCAAAAACGAGTTCCTTGCTGAAATCAAAGAAGACCTAACTAAGGAATTAAAAGAGGAAGTGGAGAAAGCAGGTCGTAGCATTTCAAGGAAAACTGCTAGTGAATTAGAGAAGATTGTTGCTACTATTAAAAATGCCCTGAGTTCTCTTGAGAGCATTACTAAACCAGGTCAGCAGCATGATGGGCCTAAGAAAGATGAGTATGAAGATAAGTATCCTAAGCCTAAGAAGAAGGCTACCAAAAAGTCTAGAGAGGAACTTGACTTAACTGACCTTCAGAAGCAGGCAAAGAAGACCTATGAGCTTTTCAAAAATGACCAGATAGATGATGCGGGAAGAGATGAATTCGTAGATGGTCTTTTTGATATTATGAAGAGTTTGCAAGAAGAATATATAAATGAAAATGAAGAAGGGGGGGAATAATAATGGCTGAACTCACACAAAAACAAATCGACACATTGGTAGCATTAACTAAACCAGCCCTTGAGAAAGAAGCACAAGATAAATTGGCTAGTGATGTGCTAGAAAAGGTTAGTAAGCAGATGAAAGACTTATTCAAGAAATATGGAGATGAAACTAATTCTAGTACTACTAGCTCTTCATATGAATATGATTTGGATGATGATGAACCAGCAGGTGCTGAAAAACGGGCTATTCATAAGATGCTTTACACACCTGCTCAAGATGAAGAAACTAAAAGATACCAAATGGAAAATGATAAAATGCTAATTGTTTCTTCATTGCTTAAAGTTCATCCCGCGCGCCTTAACATATATCGTAGGTTTAGAGAAGGCAAAACAGAGTTAAGTAAGGCAATGGCTAAAGTCACAGGTGTGGGCCTTGACTGGGTGCCCGAGCAGTTCAGTTCTGATTTCATCGAACGAATGGAAGGTGAATACAAAGTAGCAGGTCTTATTGATACTATACCTATCTCCAACAAAGTGGGAACTTTAAAGGTTCCTGCTGCTGATACTGCTGCTTCCTTGTATCGCATTTCTGGTGCTTCGTCCAATGACGATATCGATAAGATTCCAGCCACTACGCCTGGGACTAGGGTGATAACAATTGACCCTGATAAACTAGGTGCTAGAGTTGTCCTTGATGCAGATTTGCAAGAGGACGCAGTTGTGGATATGGCAGAATATATCCGCAAAGAACTGTTCCTTGCTGCTGCTAGAGGCATTGATGATATTTGTATCAATGGAGACACAGCTACTACTCATCAAGATTCTGATGTTACCGAAAGCACTGACCATAGAAAAACATGGAAAGGTTTCCGTATATTAGCACCTTCTGGCTCCAAAGTTGATGCTAGTGATGTTATTAATATTGCTACTTTCCGTAAGTTGTGGAGTAAGATGTCAACTAGTACTGCTGAGTATGGCATGCCTGAAGATTTAGTTATTCTTGTCAACCAGTTGGGTTATCTAAGGATGATGACTATCGCTGAAGTCTTAACACGCGATAAATATGGTGACAAAGCAACTATTTTAACAGGTGAGATGGGTAGTTTGTTTAACATCCCTATCATTCCAACTAGTATGATTCGAAGGAATCTAAATGCTAGTGGTGTTTATGATGGTAGTACTACTAACTATACAGAGTTGTTACTAGTAAATAGACGAGCTTTCTTAATGGGTATGAAGAGGGAAGCTAAAATAGATAGCGAAAAAGATATAGATTATGACCGCACAAAATTCGTTATCACTATTCGACAGACAATGGTTCCTAAATATGAAAGCACTGAACCCATTACAGCAGTCCTTTATGGACTTAATGTTAACACATAAGCAGATTAAGCATAGTAATAAGCAGATTGATTGATATGATTTGCTTATTACATTTTTTTGACAGGAGAAAAAGAATGCCACAATTGTTGATGAGGGAGAATTCACCTATGCCTGAATATCATGGTGAATTTGATTGTTTAATAGGTGAGAAATCTCCTGAACTGAATATTGATATTGCTCTAAAACTAGCTAGAAGGTTCCCTGAAGTATTCGAACCGATTGGTTTTGCAGTGGAAGATTTCAAGGAAGATACACTAGCGGTTACCAAAGAAAATTTGATGAATATCAGATTTATTTTTAACCCTTTATTTGAAGAGTATCACTCAGCTTCAGGAATAGATTTTGACGAAGTTGGTGAAGAGAAAGCATTAACGTTTAGTGATGCAAAGCAATTACTAGAGCGCTTTCCTTCTGCATTTGAGCTAGTTGATAGCACATTTCAAAACAAGAATGCTGAAGCTGAAGTTGAAGTTGAAGCAGATAATTCTATACTTGCAGAAGATATTCTGACATTGCTAAAAACTAAGCATGTTGCATTTGAAGAGTTAAAAGAGCATTTTAATGAACATGCTGATTATAAGCAGTTACGGTCATTAATAATGATATTATCAAAGAAGGATAGCATTAAGAAAGATGAGGATGGAAAATGGATGCTAACATAAACCCAATCCAAAGAGGGATAAACCATTCTAGAGTGAATCAACGTTTCCTTCAGGAGATAAGCGAAGAATCGATTCAATCAGCAGCTAAAATTGTACAGAATGTAGCTGATAATCTTCAGATACCAGAAGATGTTATCATTCGAAAAATCAAAGCGCTTAATGCAAATATATTTTCCAATATGGATGATTTAACAAGAGTAATCTTGAATTCAATATTAAAAGATGAAAACACTTTGAATTATGTAGAGGATTTTGATAAAGGTAAAAAGAAGATAGTCAAGAAGGAAAAACAAAACCAGATATTCCTTTCTTAGCGTCTCAAATGAGCCTCGGATAGTTCCTATAACTATCATCGCCAAGAAGGAGCTAACATGTGCTTAATACATATAGCATATGTTTTAGCGGAAGGCGTACAACTTTTGTTGTATCGCACCGCGAGGGAGGATAATTAAAATGAGTCAAAACATAGCAAACGCTATCAAAGACTTTATTGGCTTAGGTAGCCAATTTGGTTACTATGATAGACAGACAGGTAGAAATAATGGACTTAGAGATGTGTTGGATGAGTTGAGGTTGTCTGCAGGAATAGGCGATGAAGTATTGATTAATGATTGTGAAACAGTCGCAGATTGGACTGAGAACGACGACGGTGATTTGGATGTAGCAATTGATTCCTCTGATTATAAAGTTGGGTCCAATGCAATTCAACTCACATCTACTATCGCTGCAACTGGTAATATAAGCACTGATGTTATAAATGCTGGAAATGCGGTTATTGTAGACCCATTCACACAAAAAAGTCAACAGGACTGGAACAACAGTGACTTTGTAATCCTATGGGGAACTGCTGTTGATTCAAGTGGTGATTTTGCAACTGCTGGTGATTTGAAACTTAACCTACAAAATTATGCAGCGGGCAGTTCTTCATGGGGAACTGCTGTTAATATACCTGGTGTGACTTATGATGCTACTGCTATATGGAGAAGTCTTGCTATTGAGATTACCTCATTTACTAGGGATAAGATAGAGCAGATTAGATTTGAGAATAATGAACCTACAGGTAGTCAAACTATAAACATTGACCAGATAATGAGATGCAAGTTCTCAGATGGGAAAGGTCCACTTAGGGGACCTTGTATACCATTACCAATTCTCTCAGGAACCGCCATCTTGCAAGGAAATATCGTTAGTTATGATTTGACCACTCGAAGAGCCACCAATGCAGCAGGCAGTACTGGACGAGCTATTGGCCCTTGCGTCATTCCTGGAACTGGTAACGCTGCTGGAACAGTAATGGCATGGATGGTCCATTCTGGAATAGCTAGAATGCGAACTGCTGCTAGTTCTAGCATTGCCCAAGATGATAGCATTAACTATGCTTCAGTGAACACAATAGGCGACGTTACTAATGCTGCTGATGAGAAATATGGTTTTGGCTTTGCATTAGAGACGCCTGCCGAGGATTCAACAGGTGGACATGACATCGACGTTAGAATATTCAAAGTCGGTGCAGGTCATAGTTCCTAATAACTGTTGTTGATGAAGAAGGGTTTAATAGCTCTTCTTCATTCTCTTAATAAGGAGGAAATTAAAATGGCAAGAGGAATTAGTATTACTCCTTTAACTGATATATTTCCGAGAGATATACAACAGTTAGAAGGGGAAATAGGTACGACATTTCATGGTTTTATCAACCAATTTAAGACAGGTAGTGCCATAAATACTGGCGCTATTATTTCAACTGTGATTGGTACTGCTGCTGTGACTACTGAGAAGATTAAAGATGATGCAGTTACCGCTGGCAAAGTTGGTGCTAACACTTTAACTGCTGGCAATATAGCGGCTAGTGCTATAGGGACTTCTGAAATAGCTGATGATGCTGTAACTTCAGCAAAGATTCTAGCTGATGCTATTATTGAAACCCATATTGCAGCAGATGCTGTATCTGGTGTTCATATTGCTGCAGGAACAGTGAGAAGTTCTAGCATAGAATCAGGCGGCGTTGATACCAGTCATTTAGCTGCTGATTCAGTTACAGGCGCTAAGATCGGAGCTGGTACAGTAAGAAGCTCTTCAATCGAATCTGCTGGTGTCGATCACTCACACATAGCTGCTGATGCAGTTTCTGGAGCTCAAGTGATAGCAGGTACTGTTAGAAGCTCTACTCTAGAAACTGGCGGTGTAGACCAGTCACATATTGCTGCTGATGCAGTGTCAGGCGCTCAGATAATTGCAGGAACTGTCAGAAGTTCTAGTATTGAATCTGGCGGAATTGATACTAGTCATTTGGCTAATGATTCTGTTACTGCTGGTAAACTTGCTCCATTAGTGATAACCACGGGTGACATTGCAGCAGGTGCTGTGACAACAGCTAAAATAGCGGATGCTGCTATACATAATGCTGCTTATTATGTGATTGAAGGTTGTAGAGTTGCTATCAATGGTGGAGGCAATGGTAGTACAGTGACGGTAGGTGTTGGTTATATAAATGCAGGTGGAACATTTGTCACCGTAGCCGGAGGTTCAGTAGCATCTGCTGGCATTACTGCTGCTGGTTCTTATAAAGACCTTATTGTTGCTGTTGCTAGTGGCGCACTTAAGATTGTGCGAGGAACAACTGCTGTTGGAAGTGTTGATGCTACAATGGTTGTATTAGCTTCAATTATAAATACAACTGCTGATGCGGATATTACTGCCGCTGATATTGGAAATAGTGCTAGAAATGCTATGGCTAGATATTAATATATGAATTGATGTAGCATTAACATTGATGTATATCGATACAATTTGAAAATGCTACATCAACATCATATTTCACATTTAATTAAAGAGGATAAATTGCCAAGAAATTTAAGTAGAGAACAAAGACAGAATCAAATAGGTACTATCAGCCAGACTACGATACTACATCGAATTGGCGAGTGGACTAGGAATGTAATTGCGAATGAATTTAAGATAAGAAATAGCAAGGGTGTTAATTGGTTATTTGAAAAGATGAAAGGTATACCAACGATACTAGTGGGGGCTGGGCCCTCACTAGATAAGAACATTGATTTATTGAAAGAATGTAAAAACAAAGCAGTAATTATTGCTTGCTCATCTGCTTTGAAACCAATGCTAGAAAAGGATATTATACCAGATATTGTATTCGTTACTGATTCAAAGCCCAAAGAAATGAGATTGATGTTAGAAGAATCTGGCTTTTATTCAAAAGACTACGCTGAACAAATGATATTAATTTGCGATAGTTTTGTACATCCAAGTGTATATGAGGATTGGAACGGTGAAATATTTTTCTATAATATAAGAACTCTTGAGTCTTGTCCTTTCACGCATTCTTTGATAGAATTTACAGGTCAAATTGGTCAACTAGGTGCCGGAGGCTCAGTAACAACTATCATGCTATGTTTTGCTTATGGCGGACTTAAATGTGAACCAGTTATTTTCGTTGGTCAAGATTGTGGATATTATGAACCCCCAAAACATCATGTGTCTAATCATAGTTCAGGTGTAGCAGACCTTACCAAGGCTTACGCACCAATTGAAACAACTGATTATCAGGAAAGAAAGTGTTTTACAAATAAAGCATTATTATCATTCTGCTACTGGTTTGAAGACTTCTGCTTAGGCAATCCTGGCACCTACATTAATGCTACTGAAGGCGGCATTCTAACCGTTGGTGTTACGCATCAGCCATTGCAATCAGTGCTAGATAATCATCTCAAGCAGGAATATAATATTAGGGATTTGTTACTGAACCCTGACACAGTGATTGATGGTGCTAAACCAGAAAATAGATGGATTTATAAATCTACTGACCCAGCGGGGAAATCTGCTCCGATACTGAAGCGTGAAACATATTTCACTGGAGAATTATTGGACCACATTGTTTCTACTATCCCACCACCGGATTTAATTACCAACATATGTAAGCATACTTCTCTCGTGTCTAATCTGATTAATCCTGAATCTAAAGATAGCCAACTGAAAGCTTTTATAAAAGATATTGTTAATGAAAGTTCCATCGAAATGTTAATTGATTTAGATACTACCGAATGGGCAGACTTAATTCCTGATTCTGCTGATATGATTTATTCTATTAACAAAACAGAGAATGCGAGTGAGGACCAAATGATTTACATTGCTTCGCAAGCAGAAAGAACACTGAAAGATAATGGGATGTTCATTTGCTTTGCTACTGATAAGAAGGCTATCCCAAAAATCAAGCTATTTTTTGATGATGTTTCGGTTGTTGGAGTTGGCTTTTTTACTGATGCTTCTTATGAAATAATAGATGCTAATATAACAGGAAGTAAGAAAGCAGAATCTTTTGGAGATTATGATTCTTTTAGCAAGGAACTGATAATTTCTGGGGATAGCTACGCTAAGATAGTTAAAGAGGAAGAAGCAGAAATATTTGCTTGTGTAGCCAAAAAAAAGAGTAATAGTAATGAAGAAAACATCCCAGATATTGAGTGAAGTAAATAGTTTTTGGCATAGCGAGAATAATCCTAGTGATTATATCAGAAGTTTCTCTCATTTCCAGGATTACGGTAAATGGAAAAACAAAGAGTTATGGGATAAATTAGGATTAGATAACTTGGAAAGATTGGAAACTCTCAAGATGCTATCTGGCAAATCCGAAGTGGTAAATATGATAGAGTGGGGTGTAGGTGGAGGATCCAATGCTGTTAAATTTAGCAAGGAGATTGATTTTTATGGAGTTGATATTTCAAGAGATAGTATTTCTGAATGCAAGAGGCAACTGAAATTAGTACATAATCGCAATTTTGATTCCCAGTTGATACACATTCAGATTGAGAACCCAGAATTGGTTCCTGAACTGATACCTAAGGTTGATTTCTTTCTCTGCACTTCAGTATTCCAGCATTTTCCTTCTCCAGAATATGGTGCAAACGTAGCAGAAATTGCTTATGATATATTAAAAGATGATGGAATAGCATTGATACAAATTAAATATGGTGAGCATCAAAACTATTTTAATTATAATGAGAATTTTGCTAGGTTTACTCTTTACCCTATACCACTTTTCTGGGCTTTAATGACGCAGATAGGCTTTAAGGTACTCGCAATCACGTTAGAAACTAAAACATTTTATGCTTATTATTACCTTAAGAAATGAAAACAATAGCAATAATACCCGCTAGAGCGAACAGCAAGAGAATTAAGGATAAGAATATTAAGGACTTTGCAGGAAAACCTTTGCTGTTTTGGTCAATAGATATTGCAATAGCATCAAATAAAATTGATGAGATTTATGTTTCAACTGAAAACATACAGATTAAAGAACTGGTTAAAACAAATTATCGTTTGAGCGAAGATATTTATGGTAAACCAATTAGTATTATTGATAGACCTGATACATTATCACAAGATAATTCTTCTGTTATAGATGTTCTCAGACATGCTATCAATTATCTAGATTATGAAGAGTGCTTAATAGTACTTCTCTATCCTACTTATCCTCTAAGAACAGATAAATTACTCAATGACGTGATTGACTTTGCTATAATGCAAGGTTATGGCAATACAATTACTGTTGTGAAAGGTGATAAGAAAGTTTATTGGTATGTTGATTTTACCTGTGGAAATAAGATACAGAAGATACTTCCTAATGAGATTTATAGAGAACAGGATATGCAGCAACCATACAAGTTAGCTGGTGCTGTTCATTGTATATTCTCTGATGACTTGACAGATATGGATCAGAATGGGATGAGTAAGCATAACTTTGGATACGTTATAGAAGAAGAAGCACTATGTTTAGAAGTCGATGATGAAGAAGCATTCATTAGGGCTGAACAAATAAAACAGTATAGAATATTATCAACTATTTGTTATTATTCCAATAATTCTCATTATGCAAAATGTCATTTTAATTACAATTGATACTTTAAGATATGATGCTATAAATAAGCACATTACTCCCAATATATGGAAGTGGAGTAAAGATAAATTAGTATTCTCAAATTGTTATGCTCAATCATCTTGGACTAGAACTAGTTATGCTTCGTTATTAACAGGACTTTATCCTTATCAGCATAAAGGATTGAGGAATGCTAGAACATTGACAGAATTGAAAGATAAGCAGATAGTTTATAATACTAGCATCGATGAAAGCATCAAAACTCTTCCTGAAATACTACAAGAAAATGAGTATTATACTATTTGTATTCAAGGTAATCCTTTCATATCATGTCTAGTATCTGATAATGCTTATGGTTTTAAGCGAGGATTTAATGAGTATATTTATCCTGAACAAACTTCAGCTCGTAAATTCTACCCAGAGGCTGTAGGCGTTACTAAACATGCTATTAATAGCTTAAGCAGATTAAAAGACCAACCCTTATTTATATGGATAAATTTCATGGATCCTCATTGCCCTTACTTTCCACCGCCTGAGTTTTTGCCTAGCATAATCAAGAGTGAAGCATATACAAATCTTAAAGTTGACTTTGATTATAAATTAACATATAACGATAAGAAGTTGATTTATGCTAACTATCTCAAAGAGATAAAATATGTTGATCATGAACTTAAAAAAATACTTGAATATATTGCCAAAGATGATATAGTTATTATAACTAGTGACCACGGAGAAGAATTCTGGGATCATGGAAATAATAGAAGTGATAATAACTTCTACACCAGAGGTGTGGATCACGGTCACACGCTATATAATGAGTTAATTCATGTTCCAATGATAATTTCTCATCCTGAACTAAGCGAGCTTGAAACAGATAGTTTGATTCAGCAGAAATCTTTTTTCAACATGATACTAGAGCGCTTTCTTGAGATTGACATTGGAGATAAGTATATTGAATCTGATTTTATATTCTCGGAAGCATTATTGTATGGTAAGGAAAGGAAAGCATTTATTTTCCAAGATGGCTATAAAGCAATAATATCTCAGAGCGAAGAAGAAATATATGATATTAATAAGAATGAGCATGTTCAGATAAGCAATGAGAAAGTAAGAAACAGAGTTTTGGATAGAATTGAAGAAGCTGATATTGAGATTGATTGGCTTGAAGATACTGATAACATTGTTGAACCACAGTCAGAACAAGTCATTGAAAGGTTAAAGGGATTAGGTTACTTGTAAACTATGTCTAAAATATTATTCATAAATCCACCAATTAGAGAATGGGCACAGCCTAATAATCCACCGTTAGGCTTATTATATATGGCTTCTTATCTAGAAGCACATGGACATAAAGTTGATATTTGTGATTTGAATGCTTTAAGAGTACAATCTCCTGATACTGTATCATGGATTGATGCTCACTTGGTCAAAGGTTATGATTATGTTGGGCTATCAGGATTGATTTCCACTGCTAGTAAGCAGAAAGAAATACTAGCTCATGTAGCACAACGAAAAATGTTATGGAAGCATGACTTCAAGGTTGTGCTTGGTGGTGGACTAGCAACTGCTACTTATGATTTTGCTATTAGAAACTATGGAGAACATTTAGATTATATTATTGTAGATGAAGGCGAAACTCCAATGCTTCAATTAGCAAATGGGGATAATCCTGATGTTATTAGCAATTTAATCTACAAAGATGAACAGGTATGGAAGAAGCATCGAAATAGGACGTTGATAGAGAATCTAGATGATCTCCCATATCCTGATTATGATAAAGTGCCAGTCGATACTTACCTAGCCAATCCAATTTGGGGTAGAGATACTGGCAATTCTTCTTCAATCAATTTTGATATGAAGCGTTCATTGAACATGGTCATATCAAGAGGATGTCCCTATAAATGCAATTTTTGCTTGGGGCAATTCAAGACGGATAAATGTTCCTACAGAATAAGGTCTGTTGATAATGTAATAAATGAAATTCAGGAATTGTATGATAGATATAACCTAGATTTTATTGGTTTCATCGATGACAACACTTCGTTTAAAAGAGCATGGATAATGGAATTTTGCGAACAGATGATGAGTACAGGCTTGAGAAAGAAGGTACATTGGGGTGGAAGTGCTAGAGTTGATAGATTAGACTTAGAAATGCTTCAAGCCATGAGATTAGCTGGTTGTGAATTCCTAGGAATTGGTTTAGAATCGGCATCTCCTTACATTCTTAAGATGATGAATAAAGCAAAAGATCCTGAAGGTTACATAGATAAAGCAAAAGATGTGATTGCATGGGTTAAGCAATCCAATATTGTTTGTAACTGCACAGCTATGGTTGGATATTATGGTGAGACTTGGTCTACACTGAGGGAAACGGCTCAGTTTATGAAAGACCAAGATATTTTAAATAATCTTTTTTTCTCCGCACCATATCCAAGCACTGATTTATTTGAAAAAGTTAAGCATAAAATAATTGATAAGTATGGAACTATTGATAACTATATCTTTGATCTAGCAGATGCAACTGAATTTAGAGTTAATTGTACAGAAGAATTTACAGATGAAGAGTTGATTTATGCTAGAAAATGTGCTATTGGCGGAAGACCAGATCTGATAAACAGAGAATCATTCAAGAAATTAAATGGAGAGTTTAAGGGTGCTACTTTAGACCCACTTTTAAGCAAGTGAAATTTAAACAACTTTGTAAATATGCTAGACTTTATTTTTACTTCTCGAAGAATTATTTCTTGAATGCAATTAGAAGCACAGAAAATAATGGCAAATCAATTGCTATAGATTTTGATGGTGTGTTAGCACATTATAAACCAGGTATGGCGTCTAGAGATGAACAGGGGTTGCCACTTACTCATGCTAGAGTAGCGCTAGAACAACTCAAGCATGTTCATGGATATAGTATTATCATTTGGACTTCTAGACCAATAACAAGGAACTTGAAGAGATGGCTTAGTAAATTTAGTATCCCTTTTGATAAGATTATTCAAAAACCAGATTGTCATATGTTTATAGATGATAGGGCGATAAAATTTAATGGAGATTGGAATGAAACAATCCAAGAAATCAAACAGTTTAAAGAATGGTGGAGATAACTGTTTTTTATGTGAAGATAAAGGTGTTATTTTAAGTTATAAATATTATACAGATACAGATGGTATTGGTACACAATTTATTATTAAGACGGATTGCGTATTATGCAAACAATAATAACAGCAGATTGCTGTATAAATCACAATGGGCAATTTTCACAACTGATAGATTTACTTAATATGATTGTGAAGGTGAACGAATTTACCGGCGAGACTGTATTGTTTAAGCTACAGAAACGCAATCCGGAAGTTTATTCTGATAAACCTTATCAATCATGGTTACTTAATAGAGAAGTACCATATAAGGTACATAAAGCATCGCTAGAGTTCACACTCCAGCAATATAAAGACTTTGATAGCATCGCTAAACAAAAGAATGTTGAGTGGTATGTTTCAGTTTTTGATAGCGATTCGTTTGAGTTAATGGCTGATAATTTCGATTTCAAATATTGGAAGATAGCGTCTCCTGTAACTGCTGAATTGCCAGAATTAGCGGTTGATATTACTAGACAACCAGGACTGAAATTTGTATCAACTGGTATGTGTTCAGTAGAAGAACTAGATTATGTTGTTAATAGAATATTGATGGCAAGCCCTCAAGATGATATCATGTTAATGCATTGTGTTTCAATGTATCCAACCCCTGCTAATAAAGTCAATCTCAAATCAATTGATTGGTTGAAGAATAGATATGGATTAAAGGTTGGTTTATCTTCTCATGACACAGGAGTAGCATTAAGTGTTTGTGCTGTTGCTATGGGAGCAGAAGCTATTGAAAAACATATTACTCTAGATCGAGGATTACCAGGTCCAGACCATGGATTATCATTGGAACTAAAAGGACTAGAGACGCTTGTTAGACATATATCTGATTTAGAACTAGCACTTGGAGAAGAAAAGAAAGTATTTTATGAGGAAGAGCGGTTCGTGAGAGATAAGGTTAGAGTCACCAATAGGAGGTGATTGCATGGCTTTTGAAGCTGATACTACTCAAGATATCCTTAAACGGTGCTTTAATACTTCATTAAGTACGCTGCAGGTTACGTTGAAAGGTGGAGCTGCTATTTCTTTAGGTGCTGTTAGAATTCTGGGCACCGCTAGTGCTGTAATACAAGGAACTACGACCTATGGGTTAGAAGTAGATGTGCAAAGACTGCCTAATAATGTGAGCCCTAACATCAGCTTAATGCAGAATGACATATCTACTATTCAGCCTGATGTTAGTTTAGCTAGAGCGTATCTTAGCGTAGCACAACCTGATATAAGCATTATTCAAGTTGACGCGTCACAAATCCAGCAGAATATGTCTACTGTTCAACAAGATATTTCTGTTATACAAAATCATACTTCTCTTATTAGGGTATACACTTCAACTATTGCTAGCGCGATAGTAAATGAGAATGTAAGCAGAGTTAGAATAGCAGATACATGGACTTCAGGAGTGCATGGAGTTAGGTCTGCTGTTAGCACCGCTGCTATTAGGATAGCGCATGGCGCTAGCAGTACCGCGCTTAAAAGAGGCTTGCTTTGTAGAGCACACAAGGATAATACAACTACTGTTTATGTGGGATTCACTGGGGTTACTGGTGAAACAACTGCTTCAACTTGTGGTCAACCTTTGCAAGCGAATCAATCATTCCTAATTGAAGCTAACAATGCTTTTACTCCCTATGCAATAGCTAATGCGACAGCTCAGAAGATGCACTATTTTGGAATATAAAAGGAGGGTGAAGTTAAATGCCTAAGTTTTTTGAAAGCATAAGAACAGAAGTGCAGACAATAGATAATGAGGTTTCAACAATAGCACAGGATATTAACTCACTTTC
>SDBS01002842.1_pt1 | contig 17118 bp, 14 predicted proteins | sample 2277091 | NCBI WGS metagenome assembly SDBS01 (sample SAMN10404972, study PRJNA504765) | marine sediment metagenome | isolation source: marine sediment core GS10_PC15, 163 cmbsf | place: Arctic Ocean: Southern Knipovich Ridge | collected 2010 | reverse complement strand
AGTGATCATAATCAAAAGTGTAAAAACCTAAAAAAAAAGATCACCTCAAACCATACCATTAATTTTCCAACTCCAATCTTCAAAAAAATTATTTAACTTTTTTAAGATGAAAAAAGGTAAATCTGAACTAATTCTTTGAAGTTTCATATTTTCAGACCATTTTTTCTTGTTAAAGTCAATAATGTAGCTTTCTCTGGCTCTCGATGTTACCTTTCAAGTAGAGAATGTTGATAAATACGCTTTTTTCGACCGTAGGAACCATAATTAGTAATTAGATAGAGCAAAGGTAACAAATTTTGTTTCTTAAAAATATGCAATATTTACATGAATAAGCATGCTTCATCAATCAAAAAAAAACCTATCATTTTTTTAAAATGAAATAAATGTAAAAAATATATTCCAATCCCTTTATTTTTCATAGATGTAGACTAAATAATACTTGAACTGGACTACTATTCTACTCTTTATCTTGATTTAATAAAAAAATAGTCAACGTTTTATGATTAGAGAAGTTGATTTTCCACGTCTTTTATGTCTTGAAGCGTGTTAACATTTAGAAAAGTGTTGAGTGTGCTATTAAAAATTTTCAGGATTGTAGTAGATACATACATTAGCTTTGTCAAATTCATAATCATATTTTTAAGCCTATATTTTTTTTCTTCAAATGCTTGTAACGCAGCTTCGTATACAGTTTCTGTCTCATATATTGCTTGAAGAGGCTCGATGTAGTTGTTTGGCCATATAGGGATCACGGCTTCTAAACCAACTACTAATTGTAAAAGAAGAGATACTACTTTGGTTGAGATCAACGGGGTATCATTAGGTAAAAGTATAGAATACTTTCCGAGAGCATATTTAAACCCTGTTAATGCACCAACTAGTGGGGATCTGATAGAATATTCATCAATAACAATTCTTATAGGATTATGTAAAATATTTTTTAGCACTCTTTTTTGTTCTTCAGAAGCGACTACAACAAGCACTTCATCAACTAGAGGCCTTATCCTATCAACAACGTGGTTTATTAGAGGTTTATCTAGTAACGTTGCTATACTCTTATTTGTTAAAAAACGTGATGATTGGCCACCTGACAAGATTATTGCTGAGCAATTTAACATTTTGATGTTTCTCATGGAAAAAGATTGTTCTCCTTCGGCCTAATTAAATCAGTTGCTTTTGCTGTCTCACTTAATGGATATTTATACCCTCTAATAATAGCAACAGATATCTTTTCAGCAGCATTACCAATAACAAGCTCTGCAGCAGAAGCTAATTCATCTATTATAGCAGTTTTCTTCACTTTTAAAACATAATTAAAAAGATCCTTCTTACCCCGCAAATCAAGGGTAGCTTCCATTCCAGAAGAACCAATAGCTAAATCGATATGACCAATACGCCAAGGTCTACCTGAAGTATCTGAAATAATTACTGCAATTTCTGATCCTGATAAATCTTTTATTCTTTTTCTAATCCTTGAAGCCGACTCATCAGAATCAATTGGTAATAATGAGACTGAATCTCCTCCAGAAATATTTGATTTATCAACACCTGAATTAGCACATACCCACCCCTGTCTTGTCTCAGTTATTAAATGTCCACCAATCAACCTTACAATTGATTTCGATTCTCTTAAGATTAATTCAACAAGTTCAGGTTCTTTACAAGTTGTTCTAGCAACATTTCGGGCAAAAGGTGAAGGTGTTATATCCTTTAAACGATATACTCTACCTTCAGCCTTAGAAACTATCTTCTGAGCCACAACCAATATGTCATAGTCTAGTATGGGAGATCCCTGTTTTTCTGCTGCACCACAAATTATCTTTCCAAGATCATCGTCTGGTTGAATAATTGGAATACCAACAATCCCTATTATCTGAACTTTAGGATTAACTTGAGACATTCAAAAATTCTCCGTTTATAGTTTAATTACGCTAAATCATGCGTTCTTCTTATATAAACTAAAAATCTATTTAATCTTTTTTCCAGATCTAACTTCAGATAAAATAAGAAAGTTTAAAATAGATATTAATAATCAGGTAAGCTACCTTTTTTCCTTAAAAAACAAAATTAAAGGCCCTAAAGATGGTTATCTGTTTTAGAAATCAGAATCTTCTTAAAGGATTATTTTTAGAGACTCGATAAATGAAGAATATTACACTAATATAAGAGTACAATAAGTATTATGTAGGTGAAAACAGGGAATGATTAAGCGTAAAATTAAAAGTAAGAAGCGAAAATCAGCGAAGAGGAAACTCAAGAGAAAGGCAATTTTGAAAAGATGAAATGATACATAATAAAACTAAATAATAAAATTGCAATATTAAGAGTATTCGTTTCCATTATCGCTTATTATTTAAAAACATAAATGTAAAAGTTTTTGCTTCTTTTAAAGCAGCCTCTACTCGAGGTATGCAAAGAAAAGTCGAATGAAAAAATTGAGACCTAAAAAGAGAGATATCCCTAGATGAAAAAAAAGGTTGGAATCTGCATACGAATGTATAATTACAAATTTGAGCCAACCGCTTCCGCTTGCCCCCTATTTGAACTAAAAGAAGATATCGATGTCGATTCTCCGAAGCAATGTCAATTCTGTAACGGTTATGAGATTACATAAAACGTTGGAAGTTACAGAGAAACAGCCACGTTCAGATAGAGAGTTGTTTTAGTTTGATTGTAAGACAACTATTTGATGATTAAGTAATAATCACCTTTTTCTAAATTAACTACTTATTGTCAACTAATTATTCACTCAAGTTATACAGGTACTATAAACGATACCCCATTATTCATCCAGTTTATCAACTCAGAAGTTACACTAGAATTTTATTTATAATAACGTATTCACAATTTTTTTAACAACTATAGTCCTAGTCACAGAAAATATGCACTATTATTCAATGCTGATACATACTTTACAAAATGTTAAATTCTCAAAACACACATAATTTTACTACGTATCACTATGTTTCATTCTTATTGAATATAAAATAATCTTGAAAGGATGTTAAATGAAAATTGCCTAAAGCAAATGCAAACAATATTCAGATTGAGTACGATACATTTGGAGATCCATCGTCGAAGCCAATTCTTTTAATTGCAGGACTCGGTAGCCAAATGCTTAGTTGGCGAACAAAATTTTGTGAACAACTTGTAAGCCGAAATTTTTATGTAATACGATTCGATAACCGAGATGTTGGTTTATCCACCAAATTTGAAGAATTTGGAATACCCGATATAATAAAAGTTACGAAAGCGGTACAGGCTGGAGAAACTGTTGAAACTCCATATACATTGGAGGATATGGCTGATGATGCTGCTGTTGGTCTTTTAGATGCACTCAATGTTGAAAAAGCACACATATGTGGTGCTTCAATGGGAGCCTACATCTCTCAGATAGTCACGTTTCGACATCCATCTCACGTTTTTAGTCTTATTTCAATCATGGGATCTACAGGTAATCCTGCTCTCCCTCCACCAACACAAGAAGCGATTAGAGCACTGCTAACAAGAATGCCTATTGAACGTGAAGCATACATTGAGCAATCAATAAAACGTAGGCGGGTTATTTATGGATCTGGATTCCCCTTTGACGAAAAACAATGGCGCATAGACATAGCAAACTCGTACGATAGATGTTTTTATCCTCAAGGTTTTACGCGTCAGCTTGCAGCAATTAGATCAAACGGTAATCGCAAACCTAAACTTGCCACAGTTAAGGTTCCTACACTCATCATTCATGGTGGAGATGACCCTCTTGTGCCCATTGAAGGAGGAAAAGACACGGCAGAAGCCATTCCAGATTCAAAATTATTAATCATTGATGGAATAGGACACAGCCTCCCACCTGAAACTTGGCCCCAAATTGTGGAAGCAATTACAGAAAACGCAAATAAAGCCTACAAATAAAGAAACTTGTATTCAAACATAAGCTAAAAAATTCTTGGCTTTTTCTTCAATTCTATATACCAATTAGGGGATATTTTAGCTCGTTAGTGGGATAATTAGAGTTACATCAACCAACGAATGATAAAACAAGAGATACTCCCCCTATTTCTCTCAATAGTGCTAGGGAGGTCTCCCGCAAACACTACATTTTTTTACTTAAAGTTTGAATCCTCAAGCGGGCTTAAAGCTTGAAGTAGAAAAGCACCTTATCCACCTATTTCACATGTTTATATTTGAAGTTAATTTATATCCTAGATAAGTGGAGATACCTAACACAAACTCTTCCCTTTTTAATAAAAACTTTTAGAATATTCTATCATATTTCATAATCCATCTGAAAAGTTGAAGAGATTTTGGATAATAATATTACTTATTCAGTTAATATATAGTTCGCTATTCAATTGATCTTGTTTTGGTTTGAAGATGGTTAATCACAGTATTTCTAAATTCAATTGTTAGCTTATTTACTCCAGGTCTTGAAAATAAAAATACATTTTGAAGTTCTTCTTTTTTTAATTTATTTAGCAAACTTGATGCTCCAAAAATAAATATATCAGTTCGAGGAGAAACTTCTTTAATTATTTCCAATACATTTCGTTTTTTAGGTAAAAATTTCTTAAGATTATTTAATGAAAGAGAAATTATAATTGTATTATACTTTTTTTTCTTTAATATGTTTTCAAGAACTCTAATTGCTATATCTTTTGTTTTTCCTATTAATTTTTGATTTAGCAAAATATTCCCTTTAGAAAAAATGAATAAATCAACTTTTGGAAATAATCTCTGAATTTTTTGTTTCAAAATCAAGATTTGAGAAAAACTCATTCGTTCAGGATCGTCCGAAATGATAAGAATAGGCATATACTCACCCAAGAATTTAATAACACTATTTATCTTTTTAATTCTGATATTATAAATTATCCAGTTTTTCAGTTATGATAATTCAACGTATCTATATCAATTTATTTCAAATAAAAATATAGTCTACTTAACTTATTTTGGAAAATAAATTAAGTTATTTCGAACCATTGGTTGAAACTTTCATAAATTATTCTGTAAAGATCTTTCAAATCATCTTCGTTAACTTTAATATTTAATATCTCTAAAACATCGATATCAAGAGCCAATCTAATAGGATCTATATTTTCCGGATCGTATTGTTTTGGTAATCTTTTCATTTTTTGGATACTATACTGATCAAAAATTTTTGATAACTTTTCTATAACTTTAGTATTTAGATCATATATATTCAATATGTTTTGAAGCCTCCAGTGAGACAATTTAAGACTTATCCATGCACTTCTAGTTTCTTGTCTGTTTGATAATATTAAGAGTAAACCAAATGTAGAATTAAGCCATATACATAATGCTTTATAATATTCTATACTTTCATGTTTTAGAAGACTAACAGCATAGAACATATTAGACAATGTTTTTACTGGTAAAAACATAGAAACCGTATGAGCCGTAACGATCCAGATTCTGTCAGGTATTAGTAGATAGCTTGATTTTTCATGGAATATTTTTTCAGCTTTTTCATTAATTGGCATAGCAAAAGAGTTACATTTTCCAAGCAAATAACTTCTTAAATCTTCGCTACCACCATGAATGACTGGATAACCTCCAACAATTTTTTTATTTGTTATTTTGAAATTATCACTAAATTGATGGCGATCAATCCCTATTGTAGATATTTTACCCATTTTTGTAATTGGAATTTTATTCTCAAATAATATACCATTGTTCAATTTACGAATAAAATTAAGAAGTTTGATATTAGGAAATGCTACAAATCTGCCCCAATTATCCACATTTTCTTCTAATTCTTTATTGGAAATATTATTTATATAAGCAACATTTCCACCTACTTCAACAAAGTTACCATTATTAATAATTCCTTTTGCTAATGCTTTTGATTCGTAAGCTGTCTGTGGTTTATTTGCTAACATTATAAATTTGGTTGACTGAGTGCAAACTGTTTCTATTTTTCTTGCTATTATTAATGCTTCGCTTAAATTCGTTGATTCAGAAAAATTATAACCATTTACTTTATCATAACTTACAATTACGTATTCAAGATGAAATTTTTCGAAAAGTAAGGTTCTTATTAGAAACCAACTAGCACCACTTAGGATAGATTTTGGTAAAACAAATGATATTCTTCCGTTTTTTGCTAGATTTTGGTATGCTAGATAAAGAAAAAGCAACCCTTCACCAGCAGCACCAATACCCGTAAATGTTCCACCTTTAAATTTTTCTAAATATTTTTGACCAATTTTTAATAAATTATTTTTAACTTTTTTTCTTAGATTCTTATATTCTTCCAAGATGTTTTTTCTAATTTCATCATCAACAATAAATCCAAATAATCCACCCCTCTTTTTTCCTCCTCTTCCTGTAGCTCTTGTAAATGGTGGATTCATGATGATAAGATCAAATAATGGCAAAAAGTCAACGGTATTGTCTTTATCTAAATCAATAGATACTGTCTTTTTTGCTCTTTCCTCAATAGAGAAATAATCAATCAAAGAACCAGTTTTAATAAACCTTAGAGAACCTAATACTACTTGATTTGAATCATCAACTCCTAAAGGTATAGAATAGAAATTCATATTCTTTAGAGCCATTGTTGGATTATGAAAAACTAAATTTAAAGAAGCTATCTGTAATGCATATCTTAATGCATCAAATCCCCAAGATTGTTTTCAAGTAAAGTTTTATGAAAGTGATCAACATCTATCTCTCCCTCTTCAAAATTCTCTAGTTTATACAAATCTTCTAATGCAGAATATGAAGCTGTGAGTAAGGTTCCACTTCCACAAGCAAAGTCACATACATTAATTGATTCAGCGTTTTGAAAAGGATAATACTCCGAAAAAATCGATAGATAAGAAAGCAAATGAGCTGCAGGGATAGTAGTATAAAATGTAGCAAAGCCTTTTCTTACAGTCCAATCCCCAACAATTTTATGGTAGAGTCTACCAGAAAAATCTCTTTTTAATATCGTTTGATTAGAACTTAATTTAGAGCCATTTTTTATGACTTCTTCAAAAATATTTGTAGGTAAGATATCTATTACTTGAGATGCTACTTGATAGATAGGTCGATAATCAATTTCTTGGATTTTGATAAATGCTGATCTCAAACCTTCTTTGTTTCCTAATCTGGAAGTTAAATCATATATACTATCAATACCGAGAACTGGTTGTATTGATTGATAAAAAGCAATAGATAATAATAGTGTCAAAAAAGATTGAGCATATATTAAGTCAGATATCTGGATATAATCCCCAACATGAAGACCAGATAGGTAATAAAAAACATCATAAAGATTTTTAGATATCATCTTTGTTTTATCGATACTTCTCAATCTTTTAACAAAATCAGAAGATGCTAACTCAAATTCTTGCATAGCTTCTATGAGAAATTGTTCTTTTGTTAAAATATCATAGATATTATCCTTAATTATCGTAGTTAAATCGACAATATTTACTTCAATCCAATCAGATTCAGCGACACTTGTGATTTTTTTTCCAGATATATAACGAAGAAGTGTATCTGACAAATCTTTAGGTGTAAAAATTTTTATGTCAAATTTTGATTTTTCAAGTTGTCTTATAACTTCTTTTTCAACGGAATCAGAAATTTTTTGTTTATAATGTAAGGCTAAACCTACATCGCCGAATCCCATTTCAATTTTTCTTTTTATGTCTTCTTCCGCATCTTTTTTAGTAAAGGAACCTTCAATAACTAACTTAATTCCACCAATGTAAATCAGAATATCGGGTCTTCCTCTACCTATTCTCGTTTCAGATATGCTTTGAAAACCTAGTTTTTCATTGAAAATTCTACTTAAATAAATGTTAAGTTTAGTTTCAAATACTCGTTTAGAACTGTTCACTATCGTTACTTCCTGAATAATTACTATTACTCCTATAAGATATTAGGAAGTTTATTAAATTGATATTCGAAAATAAAAACTAATGGATATAATCAAAAAGTTAATTTTTATTTTTCGGTATACATGTTCCATGAATTTTTTTTCTGGCATAAAATGTATATGATTTATCTTTTTTGAAATATGGGTTCACATATACCAATTCTCTCCTTTTTTGAAATGTTTTACCCACCAGATACTCCCCTATTTCTCCCTGAATTACTGGAGAAGTCACTCACAAACTATTATGATCTGAATATCGTTGCTCTAAAATATTGAAAATGGGTAGTGATCTTGAGTAGATTACTTAAAGATAGATATATTAAAAACAGTTAATTAGGCATTTAAACCATAACTTTATCTACATCACAACCCGAAGTAAATATAGTTATCTTGCGTTTCAATCCAAAGTACTAATTGAAGAAAAGGCTCAAAACTAAAAAAGTTTATTAAATGCATATTTGGACTTCATAAATGCAATATATGATAAACATAAGAAAAATTTGTATGGTGATTGTATAATAGAGATTTAAATCTTATACCATAATATTATAAGCAAGTTTTTTTTAAACGTTTATATGTAATGTGCATAAGTGTAGAATATTTGGTTCTGATTTGGCAGACAGGAATATTGAGGCATAATAGGTGTAGTTTTTAGGTCATAACAAAAAGGAGGAGATGAAATATGCTTCGAGTATCTGATAGAAGTATTACCAGTCTACAAAATTTTACTGATGGAGGTAAATTAGTCAATCATAATTATCTAATATTCAATGAAAGTTGTTTAGAAAAAGTATTGGAAGCTACAGGTCATAAAGGAGCGTTTCGACAGAATAATGGAGTTTGTCCCATATGTGGGGTGTCGATCAATAAAAAAAACTTAAGGGCAATAGTACCAAACGGATCAAACAACGACTTTCTTTGTTTTAAGTCATCATGTATTGACGCATATTTTTATTCTAGATCAAAGAGGTAACGGGGGTTTACCTCTATCTCCCAATTTTTTGATCAATACATTTTTCCCATATTGCTTATACTATTTAGTGCGATAGTTGGAGTAATAATTGAAAGAGTGATCAGGTCAAAAAAGTCAAAATTGGAAGAGAGAGGAAACATTGATATAAAAAATACTCATCAAGGGATAATTGGAGAATTAAGACAAGGAGATAACTCGACAGTAACGATAGTAAACAACCCGACCTATGCTTTGAATCAAATAGAAAGAACTAGACCAATCTCTATTTACAAAAGAGATAAAAAAACAACAAGCATTCTAAAACCTTCTGATCGTACAAAGGAGATTAGTGAAGTAAAATTCGCTTACATTAAAGATTTAACAGATAGAACACTAGAAGATATTTCATGGCTAGCTAATAATTTTGATAGAGCAATAAGAAGCGCTATAGCATACTATAGAAGTGGAACAACAATTGAAAAAACCGAATATCCAAAAGACATAGTTGAATACCTAAACGAAATGAAAGAAATGAGTGAAAATGACAGACTAACACATCTAATAATCCCAAGAATCAAGCTTATTGATCACTTGAAACTTCCATCAGAGGAGAAATGGACTCTACTAAACGATTATTACAAGAGTGTCTCAGCTGGAGGTCGAGAACCCGACGGCAATATGATGTTTGTTTCTGAAAAAAACCCTAGAGTCTATGTTGATAGCTTACTTCATGATTATTATGAATCAAGAGGATTAAATTACATTATCATAGAGTCAAGAGGAAGATATCAGATAAATAATGCCATAGAATCGGTACTTTGTTTTAATAAAGAAAATAGTCCCAACTGGTTTATTACAAGGACAGATTTTTGTCAACATTCTTTTGAAGGAGGGAAGTTTACACCTAAAATTTGGATTGAAATAATTAAGGTAAGAGATGAAGAAATTACCAACTCTCAAGAAGAACAAATGAAAACAAGAGAATTTATAATGAAATTGTGTGAAACTTGTGAAATCAAAATAACTAAACAACGATATGATACAAATGAAAGAAAAGAATTATACAAAAAAATCGAAGATAGTATCTATAAAAATCATTTTACAGTTCTAACGGGGATAAACGGATATGCAAGTGAAATGATTTTCTTGGCATCTATTTTTAGATTCTATAATCCACAATGGGATTATGCTGCAGATCTAGATTATATTGAAGGGATTGGACGTCGCATGACGGTAATATTTAGTTCTGAGAGCTTAAGCACTTATTATCAGGAATTTAACATTAAAGAAACAAAAAAATGAAGGGCAACCCCTTGGCAACCAAAATTATCGAAGGTTAGTATAAAAATTCTTTTTTTAATATATTATTTTAGTGTATACCAAAACTGATATCTCATTGTTTCATTATACAATATGTTGTATAATGTATTATACGCATAATAAACACCCTTATTTCTAATAATTTTTTGAAAAAAGGGAGACCTATATTATATAAAGATAGTTAGGGGGGGAGATTGTTTTTTTGTCGGTTTTCAATTTTTCTCTAGTATTTTCATTGAGTTGTTCCAGTTTGCAACATGAGCATGAATAGATTGTAATAAATGATCCTCAGATACTTTAGATGTTACTTTGTGATGTTTAGCATACTCCACGTTTAGGATATATGCGTTCTTATGAATAGCCAATACTTCTATCATTTCTAAAGGTTGAAAGATCTCTTTAAAATCAAAAAGATTATCTATAACGTCATGATGTCTTTGGTTAATCTGGTTTCTCATTTCAAGTTCATAACCTAACATTATTTGTTTAAGTTTACGATCTCCAATAAATTTACCATAATTATCATTAATCCAGTATCTTATTTTTTCTCTATCAAGTTTTTTTATGAAAGCCCAATCTAATACCTGATCCTTAGACATCCTATTGATTTTCCTCTCTTTATAGGTGAAAGCTCTATGTTTTGGAATCTCCAACATAATCTCTTCATTATTTTGTTTCATTTAGATTACCTCTTTTTTATTTTATACGAGTATAAATCGGAGTTCCTCATTCTTTCAGTGCAAATATCCAGCACATCTGCGATATCACAAGTCATGTAAACTTTTTCGGAAGTCAAAGAATTACATGCAGAATGGTTACGTTCCTCTATCTCGATTAGTAAATATGTAACAAACACTTTTCCACCTGGTAGAATCAACCATTAAAAATATCCCCTAGAAAGGCATTTCCATGATGGGTAGTATGTGTAGTAGCCATATTTTTTGAAAAGTAGCAGAATATTTAGAATACTAATAAGAGTTATAGTAAAATATGGCACTACAGCTACTACGCTATGTCTTATCATATTTCTTTAGTCCTTCCTCTTCTTCTTTGAGTTTGATTCCTAGCCATCCTTCTTTTTGCTGTCCTCTAGCTCCTCTTCTTAAAAGTGGATAGTTTTCCTTCATCTTCCTAGTCACAATATTACTTGAAATTGGGGGAGTTTTATTCTCAGCTAAGTATTTTGAGAGTTCTAGATAGAATACTTCTCTTCCTATCCAGGCGTTTATTTCTTCCTCGCATCGTTCATCTATGAATCTATGAATTGGATCTGCTAGTAAATTCCATTGTTCTCTGTTCTGTTCTGGAGTATTTGAATTTGTGAAGCATCCATTTTGTCTAAGTTCATGTAGTTTTTCTATTGCTAAATTTAGAAGTCCTGAGAGTTCTTCTTTTGTGGTTATTTGCTTAATATATCCTGGGATTATTCTAGGCTCTATGTTGTGATAAAATTGTGTGATAAAGGGGATTAATTCCCATCGATTGTAGAAAGCATCTGTTTGATCTCTTGTTTTTGGCATCTCATTTGTGGTAAATAGTCCTTTAGCTCGGTTCAAGAAAGTAAAAGGTTTTTTAAATTTCTCTTCTCCTCTGCATGGGGATTCTCCACAAAGCTGTTTAAAATTTCCTGCAATCTTGATCGTAATATTAGATAAATCATCGCTTATATTAGCCAATTTTCCGTATAGTTGAGCCATGCTGAATTTTCCTTGAAGATCTTGTAAGGACTCTGTTGAAATATTCTCTTCTCCTATGAAAGCCTGGGTTAATCGAACAAATGTTGTTTTTCCTCGATCTGTATCTCCATGTAGCATAAAAACTCGGTGAATTGGATATCCATTTTCTAGTAAATACCCAAAGAACTCTTTAAGCTTCTCAACATCTCGAGGTCTCACAATTTTATCAAAAAATTTCAAGATCTCTGTAGGTCTAGCTTCTGGATCAGAGTGAACTGGAAGTTTAAGTAGACTTAGATGATCTGGTGAATATTCTTTAAAATCTTGAGTTACTATGTTTAATATTCCGTTCTCTACTACTAGAATGTCTGGGTCGGCATCAAATAAAGCTCTTTTCGCATATGTGCTTCTTTTAATAACTCCTATAACCTCTGAGGTGAAACGTGTTGTCGCATCTTCTATGAATACGGTTTGCACATTCTTTTTTATCTGGACTTCTCCATCTTTCTCATAGATCCCATTTCGATAAATATAAACATCGTCTGTATCTTCCATTGTTTTGTAGTGGTCAAACTCCATGAGCTTCTTTGCTACCTGGTTATGTGTAACTTTTAGACCTTGATTGAGTTTTTCTTTGATCTGAGCTTGATAATGTAGAAGCTGAAAATGATATTCTTGTTCTGGTGTTGGAGTTTGGTGTTTTTCAATAGCTTTAAAGAATATCTCTCTTTCAGTAAGGTTGTTATTCTCGGTTTGCTCCATTTCTGTCATGCGGTGGACTCCTTCTGGAGATCATTTTCTCCTATTTCACTTTTGCTTTCTTGGATAATATTGACATTTCTTTGACAAGTCGCATCTTGATCGGTATTCTGTCGGAAATCTAGACACCCAAGTTTCTTTCGAGGAGTTTCACTCATTTAAGGTCATCCTCCTCTAACGATTCTCGCAACTGGCGGAGTTGAGTCTCAATTTCCTCGATTTGTTTCAGAAGACAAAGTTTAGCCTCAGGACTAACCTTGACATAATTTTTCATTCAGAACGCCTCCTAAATAGGGAGGCATAAATGTGGTAACCACTACCGTCTCGATTTTTCAGAAAATGACTTGTAGCTAAAACCTTGAAATCTCGTCCTAGATTGATCAGAACTGATTCTATTTCGTCAATACTTGAAGTTGATATCTTTAATTGAATTGAAAACTCTTGCTTATGACGAGCATTACTGTAACTAGAATTTTGTTTTTCTATTTCTTTTTTATTTAGATTATATATGTGAGATCATTGTTCGAGAGGGCATAAAGCCGTCCCTAAACCCCCTATTAGTCTAATATCACATTTAATGTATCTTTTTATAACTTAAAAACTTACTTATCATTAACTAAGAAAAGATCCCTGAAACCATGTAACTAAATACTATGGCGAGATGATAAGATCAAATTTACTTTTAGAGTAAAATCAAGTAAAGATTAAATTTTAGTCCCCAAACCCAATTGAAAAATCTAAAATAGATATGCGCATGCTAGCTAGTACTGTCTTTATCTTCTTCCTTCTTTTCTAATGCTTTGAGCCATTCTCTTAATCTATGTGTAGTATCACTGCTTTCTTTTTTACCGTGCAATAAATAATTACGTAATACTTTTGTAGAATCTGGATAAAGTTCTCCAAGTTCATTAAAAGCTAAATCTACTTGACTAGATTGAGGGTAGATGTATCTTGGAATCAAGCTATTATCCCACGTTTTCTTAATATCCAATTCACGCCTCATTTCATTTACAGTTGATTGGATTGCACCCATTTGCTCTAGAATAACAGCTGTATTCTGTTTCTGTGGATCTTTGCTTTCTAAAAGTTCTTTAATATCTTGTACTCGAGAAATTGGTGATTCAACTTCAGTTAAATTCTCTTCAATAATCGATTTAATCTGTTTCTTAAGTTCTTTAATAACAAAATCCACACTTCTAATATCACCGATATCAAAGAAAATAGTTCTAACATCTCCAATATCGAATGGCAGTCTCTTGCCTTTTTCCATAAGTTGGATGTATGGTTTTCGTGTAACGTGACGAATGGCTAATTCATATAGAACATTGGGATTAAAATCGAATAAATCGGCTATAACAAGATCAGAATCGATAACATTTCTGATAATCTGATTAGTAATCATCCCCGGTTTAGTAATATGGTCAGCTCTTATTGGTTTATAGTTATATTCATCCAAACAAGGGGTGATAATAAATTCTAATAAATCATTTGCTCTTTTTCTTATAGAAGTCTTTTCATCACCAATTGGACATATTATAAAACACGTTTTGTTTGTGTCTTTAGACATAAAATTCACCTAGATTTTAGATCTTAGAGGATAATTATAGATAAACTCAGATACATTAATATGACTTTCTACAAGTACACGCTCAATCGTTGTAGCCAAGTCTTTCGTTCATTTCTCAGAAACTTATCGAATTAAAACACATCTTCATTAATCAATGTTTCAATAGTCTACTTTTTCCGATTTGTATTCTAGGAAGTTCTACTTAGGATTCACAGAACTAGGTCAATTCTTTTATCAAAGCTCGAGTTTTAGCATCATTCATATACACTAGTTTTCCTTTTTTTCTCGATTCCTAGAGATTTTCTACTGTTTTTCTCAAGATTTTAACGACATCCTCGATCCGCTCGATTCTCTCCAGTGATTCACGTTTCTCCTTCTTCATCTTTATCGCCATCTTCTTCCACGCTTCAACTTCAATAGTCAATGATTCAACTCTATCCGTGAGTTGCTCAAGTTTTCCTTCTTGACTCTTAATCGTCCCATTCAATTGTAGGAAAGGATACGCAAATTTCTTGTATCGCTCGAGAAGTCGATCTTCCAAGTTGTGTAAATAAGTTGCATCACTTAAAGGAATCCTCTTACCCACTAACAGTTTCGCCTCATAAACCCCGCATTGAGATGAAACCATGTCAAAAGTGTATTTTCGTATCAGATGAAATCTGATTGTTCCGTTCTCATCTATTCCAGCTTCTTTACATAGACTCCTCAACCAATAGCTGAAACTCTCTTTTGTTTTAGTTGTCCAGAGGTATTCTTGGTTTTCTGGAAATTTTTTAAGGTAATCTTCCAAGTCCTGAATTGCTGTTGGTGGTAAAATCCCTCTTATTCTTGCTTTGGTCTTCATTCTTCGGTAATCAAATGATGCGAACCCGTCATCATCAACGTTTCGTATGACGTCTTTGATGAATTTGGTAGTTAAACTGAGGAAGTCCCCTATTCCCCAACCGAGAGAAATTGCAACGCTCAGTCTAGCTTTTCCCTCGGTATTGGCGACAAGCCACATGCTTCTAAACTCGTTCAAGTTGAACCTATGTTCACCCATAGCCATTTCAGATCTTGGAAGTTTACTTTTCTGGAGTTTAATACTTACAGTTTCATTCGTGAAGAAACTTCTCACACTACTGATTATGCTCAATGCTGTATTGCTTTTAAAATGGGAGAGGGAAGTCACATACTTAGTTAAGACATCACGATACTTATCTTGGAATAGATGATTCGGCATAGCTTCAAAGTCTTTTCTAATGTAATCGTCAACTTCGTTGACGCTACAATCCATATATTTTTTTCCAGTTAATGGGTTCTCTTCGGTTGTAACCCATCTAGCAAATTTCAACCATCTACTTTTCCAATGCGCTCTAGTTCCATACGTAGAAGCCTTACTCAACCAATTCTCCAGTCTCTTTCCCAACTCAATCAATATTAAAGTTGTATAGTCTAGCATATAAAGATAAAATTATATTAGGTTATTCAAACATTCAATTTTTTTCTTGAATTTTCACTCATACTTGATCAAACCTAAAACTCTACAATTCCGCTCTATTAAGAAGAATTCAATGAAAATGTACAAAAATCATTTAGTTAAAATGTGATCAATGATTGCTCCCGCAATATCAATAGTTGTTGTTGATTGTAAACCCTTAAACCCGGGCTGACTATTAATTTCATTGACTATGTATCCCTCTTCTCCTTCCATAATATCTACCCCGGCAATATCACACCCAATTATTTGTGCTGCTTTTACCGCAATATTTGTCACTTCAGTACTAGGTTTAACTGCTAGAGTTTTAGCTCCTTGACTAACATTAGTCTTCCAATTCTCTGAAATCCTGTACATTGCAGCTACTACTTTATTTCCTACAACGAAAGCTCTTATATCCCTATTTCCATGGGGAATAAATTTTTGCACATAGAGAACATTATGGTAGAATGATAAAGATCTAAATATCCTTCTCGCCACTTCCGCATCAGTAACTCTTGTTACACCTATTCCTCTAGAACCAAAGATTGGTTTTATCACAACATCACCAAATCTGTTGAATGCATCTAGAGCTTTTTTAGGATCCTCAGTCACCACTGTTTCAGGGACTTTTAATCCATTTTCCTCTAGCAGAGTTAAAGCATAGTATTTATCGACAGCAATTTCAATAGACGAAGGAGAATTTATAACAAGTAAACCTAATCTTTCCATTCGACGAAGATAATTCATTCTAAAAAGTATCTCATCTAGAGACCCTCGTCCGATAGGTCTTACGATTACCGCTTTTAAATCTTCGAGAGCATCAATTCGCCTTTTAATGCTAATTATTGGTTTACACGCAACTCTTGCTGAGATGTCATGAAACCTAAAAGGTACCGGTTCTATCCCTCTTTCCTTGATTGCATCAACGAGTTTAGATGAGCACCAAGCACGTGGATTTCTCGTAAGGAGCCCTATTTTCATTTCAATTATCCCTCTTCACAAAGTTGTTGAAGAGAATAAGTTCAATTAAAGACTTATCTTATCCTCCTAACGATGAAATAATAGATCTAGCCAACATAAAACTCTAAAGGTTAATTTATTTCAAAGAAGCTCCATGTAATTAATATTCATCGTCAATATCTTTCCAGAAAGAGAGGTAATATAATTGAGTGTCAGTCTTGGTTTCGATAATTTGATGAAAAACATTGTTGAAATGGGTATCTGTTCAGGTTGTGGTGCTTGCGTAATAGTTTGTCCTTTTAAAAACATTCTCAAATATTCGAATGAACGATCTGTTTTAGTGGGAGAATGTAAAAATTGTAGTATATGCCTCAAAGTTTGTCCTCGAAATAATATACAAGACGATAAACTAGAGGAACTTATCTTCGGTAGGCGAAAGAGAAGCGAGGACATTTTTGGTATTTTTAAAAAAATCTATGTTTTACGAAGTAAAGACGCAAAAATGTTAAAGAAAGCTCAAGATGGCGGTGTAGCTTCAAC
>SDBS01002841.1_pt1 | contig 17119 bp, 14 predicted proteins | sample 2277091 | NCBI WGS metagenome assembly SDBS01 (sample SAMN10404972, study PRJNA504765) | marine sediment metagenome | isolation source: marine sediment core GS10_PC15, 163 cmbsf | place: Arctic Ocean: Southern Knipovich Ridge | collected 2010 | reverse complement strand
GCGAAGCTGTAGAGGGGGTGTCCTCTCTAATAATCCTATCCGGGGCTCCTGGGCGATTTCCTTCATCTCTGAGTCGATGCTATCCTGTGTCGGTGTCAGGCGCGTGTGGGACCGGAAGGAGCGATATCGGTCCATCTCGCCGGTGCCAGCGACGCCCAACAAGGACCCCTGAGACCACATCCGAGAAATGCAGGGATTTGCTGGCAATTCTGCCCCTCTCGCAGGTGCGAGCTCCGCGCTCAATCACTCTCCGGCAGTCCTGTGCTGTCATTCAGGGCAGGGGCGGCAAATCGACGTCACGAATCTCAATACGGGATTTGCTGCGAGGGAGGCCTGTATGAGAGGCGCGCGTGTTGTCTTCGGCTGGGCATGGAAACACCTCGGGGAAAGGTGGCTCCGCTCCCGTTTCGGCGACAAGCCCGATGCGAGCCGCGTGAATTTCCTTGATATATTCGTGCTCGCGAACTGCGGAATACTATGCTTGTGGGCAGTCCTGTCCCCGGGCGCAGTACCTGCCTCACGTCTATGCATTGCACTGCCTCTAGACAGCACGGGAAGTGTGAGACCTAGCTCAGTTGTATTGTCTCTTGTCATTGCGGCACTAACGGCACTGCTGTTCTGGAACCTCGTCCTTCGCTTCCCGCAACCGTGGAATGTGTGGGCCGTGCAACTCCTGGGGGAGTCGAAACAAGATGTTGTGGAGAAGACTTCTGCTTCCTGTGCCCCCGATTAATAGTATCCGGCGTGCTGAGCGGCTCTGGGGGGGATCGACGGCCGGCGCAGGTGCGGCCAGTCTGGCGCCGTTGGGCACAGCATCCGACTTCCGTACCTAATGACAGCGGTCTCATTGTCGCCCAACAACGACCGGCGGTGTCAGGGGCGGTTGACACCCACAGGTGCGTCCAGCCCCGGTAGTCTGTCGGGAGGAATCCGATAGAGGATGCCCTTCAGATCCTCGTCGAGGCCTTGATGCTTCTCTTCGACACGACCGACATCCTGCGCGTTGAAGCAGTCTACCGCGCCTTCGCTCACGTCATCTGACGGTCCCACGCAGGGTTCCCCTGTGGAGAAGCTCAGCAGCAGACACTGATCCACTTCGAAGTACAGGTAGTCCGCGTCGCCGGTGAGGACGAGCTTCCCACTCTCGTCGAAGTCCTGCCCAACAGCCCTGATCCGGAACACGGGAACGGGCCGGGGCTGGGCGGGCGCGTCAGCGCCCCCGATCTTCGGAGGGACTCTGGCGATGAGATCTCCCGGACGTACCTCCAAGAGGTCGGTGATCTTCTCCGCGCCCAAGCGATCACGGAGGGCCTTGACGACCTGCCTGAAGACGGGCACACAGTAGTCATCCACGTGATATCCTGAGATGACCGCCACAGCAGTCCTCCTCGCCCGCGCATCCCGTCCCTTCGGCAGGCAGTGGTGTTCTGGCACATTCTTACTGCGGACGCGTGCACGAACGGTTCCCGTACTCCCAGAGGCTCCCAGTTGAACTGCGACGATTCTCCCGGCAAACTGGTTCATCCAGAGCAGGGCACAGTGAACCAGAAGGTGCTTCCCTCCCCTGGCTTGCTGTCCACCCCTACCTCTCCACCGTGGTCCTCGACGATGCGCTTCACGATGGCGAGGCCTACCCCGGTGCCTAAAACCTTCTTCTGCTTCAGGCGGAAGAAGAGCTCAAAGACTCGCTCTCTGAACTCGTCTTCTATGCCGATGCCGTTGTCGCCTACAGAAAAGCGGAACAGCTGCCCTACTCGCTCCCAGCTGATCCTGACCTGGGATGGCTCACCTTCCCGCGAGAACTTGATGGCGTTGGAGATGAGGTTGCCGAACACCTGCGCCAGGCGGCGGCGTGAAACGCGCACTGTGGGCAGGTTCTCCGCCACCCCAATAGTAGCTCCGGACTCGCTGATCGAGGTGGCCAGGTCCTTCAGCACCTCGGCCACCACCTCGCCAACGGCGACATTCTCCACGGGGTCTCGTGTGCGCTCCAGCCGCGAGAGCTCTAACAGGTCTGCCAACAGAACCTTCATTGAAGCCACACTGTCGCGCACCCGCCACAGGAAGTCCCTCCCCTCCGCGTCGAGACGATCAGCGTAGTTATCGGCGAGGAGCTGGGTGAAGCCTTCTATGGAGGCGAGAGGCGTTTGCAGGTCATGGGATGCGCTATAGACGAAGCTCTCGAGCTCGCGGTTCTTGGCCTCCAGTGCCTTCTCTGCACGCTTTCGGTCGGTGATATCGCGGAAGTACCAGACGCGACCGTAGTGTGTGCCGTCGGTGCCGATGACAGGTGCTGAGTACCGGTCGAAGGTGCGGCCATCGCCCATCGGGATCTCGTCTCTACTCTCTTCATCAGGATGTTTGTATAGATACCGCACGCGCGCGATGAAAGCGTCCGGGTCGGCGAGTTTGTCGATGACCGACTGCAGGGCTCGGTCGTCCGACACTGATGCGACCACCTCCTTTGGAATCGCCCACATCTCGACGAAGCGGCGGTTGAACGAGATCATCTTCCCAACGCTATCCACCACTAGGATGCCGTCAATGCTGGCCTCTCTCTGGGTTTCCAGGAGAGCGTTCTTGAACAGTATCTGCGACTCTGCCTGTTTGCGCTCGGTGATATCGCGAATGACCGCGAGGAAGCCGCTGGGCTGGCCATCCTCTCCAACCAACGGGGAAACGGTGGTTTCGACGGGGACAATGCGCCCGGTGCTCGCGCGCATCTTCATCTCGAAGATCTCCGGCCTGCCTTCGCGCGCGGGGTTCTCCGTATGCCAGGCCGCGAGCTGACAATCATCTTCGCTGATGAAGTCCGCTATGGACTGACCGATCAGCTGCACGGGCCTGCGATGGTCGACCAGGCGGCAGAAGGCCTGGTTGACGTACTCGAGCCGCAAGTCCGGGCCCACCAGCGCGATGCTGTCAAGCGCGGCGTCCACGGCTGCGGCGAGAAAACAGATCCGATCTTCCTGTGGATTTGGCTCGGTCCCGGCCATTGGGTCGCCTGTCCCGTGCTGTCCAGAAACTCATCTGGCGCTCAGGGTGCTCGTGTATCCTCTCTCGTGGTATTCTCTGCCTTCGTGCACACCCCTGTCGTTGTCAAGCGCCCGTGGAACCGGCCTGACAGCCCCGGGCGTCGGCCGCGAATCCGACTTACACACCCACGCGCTGGTCTCAGGCGCGCCCGACACCCGCAGTCGACCGCACGAAGCAGGCGAACGCCGCCACCAGAATCCCGAACACTAGCCTGCTGTACCAGCGCCAAGTTCTCACGGTGTGCCTCCTGCCCCTCGAAGTAGGCCCATGGCGGTAGCCATACGCAGCACCAGGAAGGCCACTGCCATGAGTGCGAGGATAGGCTTGCCGTAACGCCGCGCGTATCCCACCGGTCTACTCCCTCCCCTCTCTCGTGTGTAGTGCGCAAATACTCGTCGGCCCTAGTGGACCAAAACTAATCCGAGCCTCGAAATGTCCAGGGGGTCTCCTGGTATTTCGGCGTCTTTGCCACGCATTGACTTCCGACCGTCTCTGCGACATCCTGTCCCTCCCAGGGGCCAGTGACACCGGTCTGGCTGGGCCCGGATCGCTCCTTCCGGTCCCACACGCGCCTGACACCCACACCGCATGTCACCACTCACGATGTCAGCCTCCTCGCGCCCCTCACTTGATCTCAATGCCGTAGTAAGCGAGTTCTCCCTGCTCGATGATGGCCTCATAGTCCCTGATCTCCATGCCGACACCCCGCGCAGCCGCGACCGTGGTCCCCAGGAGGAGCAGGCACAGGAGCGCCGCGAGGGGCAGCAGCACCGCGATCGCGGTGCCGACGTAGTTCCCCACCGGCCCGACGGAGTGTCGTCCCGGATGTCGACGGCGCACGGCCGCGACCACGAGAAGCACTCCCCCCAGAATGAGCGGAAGGCCCACCAAGAGGAAGGACTCGCCCAGCGGCGACACCGTCCATCCGCGGAAGTCGAGGAAGGCGTCCACCGGAGGCCTATTGATCGTATGCACACCAGGGTCACCCGAGAAGCCGATGCGGATCACCGCGAAGAGGGGGAGCATCACCAGGCCGGCCCAACCAAGGCGGGACCATCGCACGGGAGCGACCGGACGTCCGAGCAGCCCCAGCACGAGCCACACGAGGCCGCATAGCACGACCGCCCCGAGGCCACCGGCCACCGCAATCTTCGACTGCTCGACGCGATACATGGGTGCGTCCGCGCGCATGATGGCAGCACGGTCCATCGCAATCCAAGCAATAATGTCCCGTTGTGCCTCGTCGGCCGTTCGGCTGAAATCCAGCACCTCGTCGGCCAAGTCACTGGCGCCGTGGGCGCGCAGATAGCTCACGAGGGCCTGGCACGACTTCGTGTGTGAGAACCGCTCCTCGCCGGTCGGTGGCGACTCATCACTGGAGGCGTCTTCGCCGCGCGGCCGGCCGGTCTCCTCTGACCCCTCCCCCGACATCGACGGCGCTCTTCCCGCCACGTTGGACCACGCGATGAGTCCCATCATAACGCCTTGGATGTCGTGACTGCCTCGGACCATCTGTTGTCCAAGACGGAGCGCCGACTCATAGAGGAAGACCGCCTCTGCGTGGTCCCCGCGCTGTGCGGCCAGCATCGCCATCCCGGCAAGGACGCGCGAGAGATGAATGAAGTCGAGGTGTGGCGCAAAGCGGGGAGAGAGGGCAGCCACCGCCGCCAACTCCGGGGGCCCACGCCTGAGGGCCACCGCGTAGGCCGCGATCGCGGTTTGCTGGTGATAGAGCTCCCATCCCTCCTTCCTCAGCGCGGTGCGCAGGATGTCATCCGCCTCCTCGTCCCGATGGTCTGCCAGGGCCAGGTAGGCGAGCAAGTAGTCGATGGCAGCATTGCCTGGGTCGAGCTCGCGGGCGCGTTGGAGCCCCTGCCAAAGGACCTCCAACCGGTCGCGCTCGGAGGCCGTGAGCGGCCTCTCCTCGGTGGGCGTGTGCCCGGGCAATGAATCGCCAATCCAGGCGTCTATCTCTGCCCTCTCCAGCGGGACGCCTCGTACGCCATCGAGCAGATAGGGAGCCGCACTCTCGGGCCTCAGCTCGATAAGCCGCTCACGGGCCCGCGCACGGTCCTTGTCTATCTGTTCGTCTGAGCTCCAAATGCGAGCGGCGCCGGAGAACACGGCCAGCCAGGCCTCCGGATCGTGAGGGCGGCGCTCGGCCTCCGCGAAGTAGTCAAGCTCCTGTAGGTCAGGGGAACTGGCCGGGACAACGACGCGCCGCAACGACGGCACCGCGACAATGAGGCCCAACGCAACCACTATGATGGCGAGCGAGATTCGCCCCAACAGCCCGGGTCGCCTGGCGTGTGTGCTCACGAGGGATCCTCCCTGGGCGTAGTGTACCAAAACTAGTCTGTCGCGCCAACGCCGGTTGTGAGAACCGTTGAGACCCTTGTGAGGGGCTTCTGGGCCTGCTGCCACTTGTAGATGTCAGGCGCTTGTGCGACTCGGGCGAGTGGGCTGAGATCGCTCCTTCTGATGCCAATCCGAACGGTTTCAGGATCGACTAACAACGACCTCCGGTCCTACACGCGCCTGACACCCACACAGGATAGCACCGACTCAGAGATGAAGGAAATCGCTCAGGAGCCCCGGATAGGATTATTAGAGAGGACACCCCCGAGCAGAACTCAGTCGTCTAAGGCCCGCAACGTCACCACGACGATCTCAGGCGGGCAGAACAGTCGGAGCGGGACAGCTTCTTCCCCCAGCCCTCGGGACACCACGAGTTGGGTGGGACCTACCCGGAAATGCCCCCAGGCGAATCTGGTTCCAAACTTCGACATGCCCACTGCCGGCCCCGCAAAGGGAATCACAACTTGACCGCCATGGAGATGTCCTGAGAGCATGAGGGATACTCCCCGTTCGGCGACTTCGCCAACGATATCCGGGCTGTGGGATAGCAACACGACGGGCGCGCCTGTTGGGACCTCCTCCAGTGCCGCATCCAAGTCGTCCCATCCCGTCCACGGATCACCCACGCCCACCAGCCAAAGGTCAGCGCCGTTGACAGAGATACGCCTAGCGTCGTTCTCTAGATATGTCACGCCGACCTTGGTGAGCTCCTCTCGCAATGAGTCCGTCCCACAACGAACGTCGAAGTTCCCTGCCACGGCGAAAACCCCAAGTGGGGCTTGGTATTCACCCACGATCCTCGCCGCTTCGGGCTGATACGTGGGGTCCATGTACGTGATGTCCCCCAGGTCGACCACCAGGTCGGGCCTGGCGCGGGAGAGCGATTCCAGGCGCCTTCTTGCGCGCTTGGGAGTCATCAGGGGCCCGACGTGGTGATCTGTCAGCACCGCTATTCGTAGCCCATCCAGTTCTCGCGGTAGACCTGAGAGCTCGACCTGTACAGGGGTTATGCGCGCGGGCCGCGGGAGGAAACTGAAGTCAGCGCCGGTCGTTAGAATGATAGCGCCCGCCACGAGCCAAGCGCCTAGCACTGCTTGGAATACAGGATGTATGAAGGCGGCCTGGGCATTGGGCCGGGCCTGCCCTCCGTACACCACTCTAAGGGCTATGACCCACAGCGGGACGGGCAGGCCTACGAGGATCAGCACCAGTGCGAGGAAGTACCATCGCCACTGGAAGAAGCTCTCCGAGTAGTCCATACGGCCCATTGTCGCAACGCATGCGCGTATAAGAGCAACCAGCAGGACATCAGCAATAGCCAAGGCGATTGCTGACAGGATCAACTCCCGACGTCTGGCGCGCAGACAGATGGCGACCGCGAGGAGTTGCGTTCCTAGGATTCCCGCCGCCAGGGGAACCCAAGAAGTCAGCGGGACGAGCAGGGGAGCGGATTGGACGACCATTGCTGTGATCCCACAGGGCGAATAGCAGTCACGTCAGCCTCGCGATTATCGTGACGAGGAGTCGGACGAATGCTTCAAAGGCGTTGCCTTCTTCTCCCAGGGGGCGAATGAACACCTCAGTCTGGCGGAAGAAGGGGCGAAAGAGCCAGATCATCTGGAGGCCCACGGCGCTGTAGATCAACAGCCATACCCGCATGACTCCCAGACAGCGCCTTCGCACGGCCTCATCGGCGTGGGCCGCGGCCGCGGCATCGAGAGCGAAGCGAGCACCGCCCGCGCCGACGAGGCAGCCGACTATCAGGTTGATGAACACCACGAACTGGTAGTCTCGTAAGGAGGTGAGCATGAGGAATCCGAGCGGGGGAGCGAGAGACGCCAGCAGCGTGGTGGTCGCGACGATGGCGGTGAGGACAACGGCGGTGGTCTGAAGCAGCGACAGCCGGGCGCCGGCGAGGGAGCTCAGCATGTAGAGCGCGAAGACACAGAGGGCCAGGGTAGCCAGGAACAGCAGAGGAAACTTGATGACATTATAGAGCACCTGCCAGCCTCCGGCGTAGACCCCAACAGTGAAGCCGTATAGCGCGGAGAAGAGAGCAGAGACCGCGGTCATGTGGAGGACTAGAGAGGGCAAGTCACGGGCGGAGCGGATACGCGCGAAGAGTGCCTCTCGCTCCGCCAAGTAGACTCGCACAACAGCCAAGATGCAACGCTGCCCTGTCCTGGCTTCGGGCACGGCAGTCACCGGTCGCTACCAGCCCTGACCAGAAACGAACTCGACGACGGTCTTCAGCACGGCGACGAAGAAGTTCCCGGCACGCGGGCGGATGAAGACATCGGTAGCAGTGAAGAAGGGCCTGAGGAGCCACGCCATTTGCGCTCCCACCAAGGCGTACAGGCCTACCCACCACCGGACTACCGTCTCGACGGCCTTTTGCTCCTCCGGAATGCGATGGAGAGAGCGCGCCCCGCGGAGCAAGAACTGGACACCGAAGAGGCCGGCGAGGGCAAAGATGACGACGTTGATGAGGACGGCGAAGTGATGGCTCCCCGGGGCAGTGAACATGAAGAACCAGGTGATGGGGGCGAAGCCGATCAGGATGGAGGCAACCACCGCGGTGCTGTTGAAGGCGAGCGCGCAAGTCTGCAGCAAATCGAGACGACTGCCGCGGTAGCAACTGAAGACGTAGAGCGACGGCAGACACAGCAACAGGGTGAACATGAGCACCCAGGGCATCTTGATGGGGTCGAATAGGATCTGCCAGCCACCAACAGAGATCCCTGCCACGAAGCCGTAGAAGATGGTGCCCAGCAGCGTGACGAGAAACGCGTCCAGTATGTACCGCCCAAGGTGCCGGCGAGCCAGGATGTCTTCGAAGACATGCTCGCGGTACTTCAGCAGCCACTCAATCAGCGCGAGGCGGCCCAGCAACCCGGGCTTCCGGGGAGCAGGTGGCTCAGGTGGCGGCGGGGCTGGAGGGGTCGGTGGTTGGACAGGCGGCTGTGACGCCGGTGCCTCTTCGGCAGGGCCTTCGCTGAAGTGCGCTGCTATCGGCCCGGTGCCTAGGTGCTGAACACCCCAGAAAGAGTGAGACATCCCCGTCTCCTTTCCGAGAAACCGAAGTGGCCGAATACGAGGCGGCTACCTGCCAGGCGTAGGCCGTATTCCGCTCCTGGGGGCTGCTTCCTCTCTCGAACAACCTGTAGTGCGCAAATACTCGTCGGCACCGCTGACGGTCTCCAGAGGGGCTAGTTCGGCTTTCCCGTAGCTCAGTCCCGTTCCGAGATCAAGCGTACCTGAACTAGTTGGAGTGGGCTTGTACTGCTCCTTCTTGACACTCCGGATGAGTTCTGGAACACTACGGCATGGTACATTGCCTTCGCTGATCTCCTTGCCTCAATCAGCTGCTACTCACGCTCGCCCGCGCCGGCGCGCGCTGCAAGCCGTCACCCTTCTCCTGGTCATCATCTTCTGCATCGGTTTTCTGGTCGGCAATCGCTTTGTCGTGAACAAGACCACTGTACCTCTCGGACTGCCGACCCCAGTGCGGGTGGCGGTGTTGTCGGATACCCACATCAGCGCGGGTGAAGAAGGGCGCGAGTGGGGGCGGATGGCGATCGCGACGGCGATGCGGGAGAAGCCGGATGTGATCCTGCTCCTGGGCGATTTCGTAGTGCACCGGAATGGCGTGCAATATGTGGGGGCTCTGGTTGCGGGGGTCCATGCGCCACTTGGGGTCTACGCCGTGCTCGGTAACCATGACCACTGGGAAGGCGCGGACGCCATCGCGGCACAACTTGAATCCGAAGGCATCCAGGTACTGACAAACCGCCATGTCGTGATCCAGAAGGGCAAGACGCGGCTGGCACTGGTGGGGATTGATGACCTCTGGTCCGGCAGTCCGGACTGGCAAGCGGCATTCCGGGGTGTGCCCAAGGACGTTCCCGTCCTGCTGATGTCGCACAACCCGGATGCGGCGATCCACCCAGAGGGGCAGCGGGCGGCTCTGATCGTCTCCGGCCATACCCACGGTGGACAGGTATGGATGCCGAGCATCATCCGGCGGGGAATGCACCGGTTTGCTGGTACTGGCTGGCCGCCCGCGTCGTCGTATGGCCGGGCGCACCCGTATGGGTTGATGCGCGAGCGCTGGGGATGGAGCTACGTGACCAGCGGCGTGGTACGTCGATTCACCTTGCCGCGGTGGTTCACAGAGGCGGAAGCCGCGGTGCTGGAACTACAGTAGGGGACAGTGGGGCGACAGGGAACAGCACCCGTATTCGCATCTTCCGGCAATGTCCCGAGTCCCAGCCACGGCGGCTGTACCTGCCCTCAGTACAAACTCTATCGGGGCATTCCTGTCACTCCTTGGCCGGTCCAGAAGGTGCGGTACGGGTCCAGGGCAGCAGCCCGATCAGCACTCGACTATCATGAGACGGCCCACCGCCGGTCACACTTGACAGACACCGCAACTTCCGGCTATCGTCTGCACCACAATCTTATACGACGCTGAGTCCCTGACTCCGCAGGAGACCATGGGGCGGAGGACGCCGTAGTTGGGTCATGCCTGCAGGGCCGTTGGTGGCCTTGTGGCCGGTAACCGGACCGCGGCTTTTCTGTTGGCCGCCAGCACCAGGGGCGTCGCGGGCGTGGACCCGGAAGGAGGGACCATGGACGCTCTGTCTCCAACTCCGCACAGCTTGCGGTACCGACGGGTGGCGGCCGACGCCTGGCGCGAGGTGATCCGTCCCTACCTCATGCAGCACAGGCCGGAACTGCTGGGCTGTTGCTGCTACGCAATAGGTTCGTCTGTCGCCTATGGTCTCGCGGATGGACACTCGGACATTGACACCGTCCTCGTGGTACCCGAGGCCGAGTTCACTGAACGACGTGAGGAGTGGGTCAACTGGGCCTACCGGAACCCCGAACTGCTAGCCTTCAGCGCGAGCCGCGCCGTGGAGCTGAATGTCAAGGTCACCACCTGGCAAGAGATGGGAGCTGCCGTGCTGTTCGATGGAGACTCCGACTGGCAAGAGTACTATGAGGGACACCACCACTATGTCAGCACGTTGCTTCCGATACACGATCCCCAGGGATGTGGCGAGCGTATTCGAAAGGCCATCGGGGGCCTGCCCGAGGGTCTGGCTCAAGCTGCCGCGGTGCGGCTGGAAGGGGAGCTTGCTTCACTGGCCGTCGACGTCTACGAGCTCGCAGACACGCCGCGCTTTCGCGGTCTCTTCGCGTACTCCATTGTCGCGCGTGCGCTTCCGCTCCTCTTCCATCGGGCGGGTGAGCCATTGCCCTTCCACAAGTGGCAGTGGCCGCTGGCCGAGCGCCTCGGTGGGGAAGCCGCCGACGTGCTCACACACCTCCGGCGCCTGTTGGATGACCAGCACAGTGGCGGTGAGCCGTTTCCCGAAGGGTTGATCTCACGCGGTACGCGCCTCATCCCATGGCGTGTGTTGCCGCTGCCGGTGCATGCGCCGCGTCCTCCCGCACCACTGCCAGCTGAGTTGCTGGGCCAAGCCCTGGCTTCAGTACAGTGGCATTTGGAGGAGCGCGGCTGCTACCAGATGATGCGCGCCCTGGTGCGGGGCTGGCGGCACGAAGCTCTTTATTATCTGTGCGCGACGAGATGTCTTCTGATCAAGGGAGCGGTGCTCCTTGAGACAGGGCGCCTGCCGTTGGGAAGGGACCTGCCCGCGGCATGGGAGGAAGCCCGCGCCGCGATCCCAGGGCTTGAGGGCTATGTATGGCCGAAACCAGAGGAAGAGCCGATCACCAAAGCGCTCGAGGCGATAGGGTTATTCCGCGCGCACTTGAGGAGTGGGTCTGCTCTGTCGGAACGGTACCTGGAGCGCCCGCTGTGCAGCCCGCCGTCGTACGACCTGGCGTGCATGTTGGAGGAGGTATAGCTTATCTCACATCTGTGCTCACTGGAAGCTCTATCCAGGCAATCCTGGCTCAGTCCGGAAGGAGCGATACGAGCCTACCCGAGCTGGTTCAGGCAAGCTCGATCTCGCAACAGGGGTCAGCTACGGGAAAGCCGAAGTAGCCCTCTGGAGCCCCTTAGGGGCACCGATGAGTTATTGCGGAGTACACGCCGGAGCAGCTATGCCTATGACAGGGCGCGTGAATGGTTCACAGAGACGCGGCGCCTGCGGTATGATGGGGAGGCACGCAGAGTAAGTTGCCGGCTGCGGAAGTGAGGAGCGGGGGGATGATGAACATGGATGCTCGACCCCTGAAGGAGTTCTGCGCAGAGGGGACGGCGGGGCCGCGATGGGCGCTGTGGGGTGTGTATGCGGCGGTAATATGGCTCTACCTGCTTGGGGGTGCCATGATCCTGCTATGCGGGGCTGTCCTGGTGGGCGTGCTGCTGGGGCAGATTCCTGCTTCCTCGGTGCTCTCACCTCCTGCGGGATGGGGGAAGCAGTTGCTTGTACTTGTCCTGCCAATACTGATGTTGCTGGGGGCAAGATATGGCCAGAAGGGCATCCGCGCGCTCAAAGGTCTTTCCCTCAAGGTGGACGCCTCTGCGATCTCCGTAACAGATCGGCGCGGAGACCGATACGTGGTTGACGTAGCCGAAATCCAGGAGCTGAGGGTGAGCAAATCCTTCTGGCTTGGTCTCCGTACCCGTGTCGTCCTGGTGTCTGGCCGCCAGTATCGCTTACACCCGGTCAGGGATGTAGACGCTCTCATCGAGGCGATCACAACGAACGCCGGGCTGGACAGCCATCGTCGGGACGGGAGATGGGATGTCTACTCCCGATCGGACGCTGAAGCATAAGATGCGATGGAGACCGGTGCGCTGGTTAAGGGCCAGTGACACCGGCCTGACCATATGTCCCAGGGCTTGTCTTCCCTATCAATAACGCTCCTTCCGGTCCCACACGCGCCTGACACCCACACAGGATAGCATCGACTCGGAGATGAAGGAAATCGCTCAGGAGCCCCGGATAAGATTATTAGAGAGGACAGCCCTGCTCCCGTACAGACTGCGGCGGTACTGCTGAATCATGCCAGCGACGCTCTGCCGCATGGGACGCGCTGCAGGAGAAGCAATAGATGCGGGCAACCGTGGACCACATCGCCCCCTACCTCGCTGCGCTGATCGTTCTGCTGCTGGCTGCCAGTGCGGCCTGCGCGCAGACGGGGTGGCCCAACCTCGTCAGCTACGCATTCTCGCTCTCTACGGATGCTGCCACGAGGTACGAGGCCAGCCTTGCGCTGTCCGGTCCCGCGGGTGAGAATCTCGGAGGGAAGCTTGAGGGCTGGTGGACTGGCGGCAGGGGTGACTATCGAGCCTTTGTCGGAGATGCCTACCTGGACTACGACAAAGACATCCTCTATCTCGCAGCCGGGCGTAAGTACGTGACGTTCCGGCAGCCCGAGATCCCAGTCGGAGCACTCGTCTCCTCCGGTATCGTGGGAGCCGAAGTGCAGGTCCGAGCACGGCGAGTCACCTTCCAGGGGATAGTGGGGAGCCTCGCGTTCATGCCTGGCACGAGCACCGCCGAGTTCACGTTCGCGGGGATTCCGAGCGGTGTGTGTGGACCTTGGTGCTCCACCATTCCCGCTACCGGCCGGCGCAGTAGCGCTCCGCTAGACGAAGACATCCTGGCTCTGAGGGCAACATGCCAACTCACAGATCCCAGCGCGAGGAATCCGGTGACCCTCGGCCTGAACTGGGTCGACGTGGCAGACGAAACAGGCGCCAGCGTAGATGCATCCATCGGCGTCACGAAATGGCTGACTCTCTACGGCGAAGCGGCCAAGTGTGGGGGTGACGCACGCGTATACGGCATCCACCTCAGCGACATGGCCTTGCGAACCGATGGCACAGGGACCATCGTCGTCTGGTACTATCGGGATATCGCCGAAGGCTTCGTGCCGGCAGCCGTCGGCGCCACCTCCTTCTTCGAAGGCCAACGGGGGTGGGTTGGTGGCCTGTACCACCGGTTCAGCCCACACCGGTCAGTCGGAGCGTTTACGGACGGTGACGAAGCCGTCCTGACCTTGTTCGGGAGCCACCCTTTGTAGGCACCCCCGGCGTCCGGGAACTCGGGGTCTCCTCCGCGGCCGCGAACGGTGGCCGCGGACGCTCAGCCCACTCCGGCGCCATTCTGCCATACCGTTTGCATCCTTGCGTCGAGGGGCTGTAGCGTGCTTGCGCCCGCGTGTGGTGGTTATTTCGCCGTGAAACCGTCCTAGCCTTGCTCTGAGGGACTTGCTGCTGTATCGTGGGCACTCCATTTCTCTGGAGGATAGACCCACATGGAGGCAGCTGGGACCTCTGTTTGTCTGATGATGAAGGCCGTGTTACTCAGTGCCCGCTGGGCGGGCAGTAGTCGACGGCTTGGCCTGGAGCAGGCGGCGAAGGCAGCGGGGGAGGGGGCGGAGGCGGAGATCGAGAACGTGGCGCTCCGGGACACGGTGGAGTTCCTGACGGAACAGCTCGCCTGTGCCCAGAGGCGCCTGAAGGCCGCCGGTATTAGGAAACCCTACTCCCCGGCAGAGCGGCTGCACATTCTCTGGGCGATCGAGTACTTCGGGGTTTCCCGGCGGCAGATTCCCAAGCACTTCGGGGTGGCGCGCTCGACAGTGTGGCGGTGGCTGCGACGGCTCCAGGACGGTGTAGGGCTCTGTGGTAGGAAGTGCCAGGGTTGCGTGCGCCGCACCTCGGAGGAACTCATACGGCTGGTGTGGGAGGTGCATGAGTTGAATCCGCAGTGGGGCCGACGCCACATCGCCCTGGTGCTGGGGACACTGGGCATCTTCCTGGCCGCCTCTACAGTGCGCAACATCCTGCTCACGCCCAAGCCTCGACCCGAAGGCACACCAGCGGCTGCGGCTGGGAAGCCGGAAGAGAAGCGGCCGCGCCAGATCGTGGCCCGCTATCCCAATCATGTGTGGAGCGTCGATCGCACCCGGGTCTGGCGCTGGGGCGTCTGGCCCACCTGGGTGGTGGTGGCCATCGACCACTTCTCCCGCAAGGTCGTCGCCTGTTGCCCACTGGAAGGACCCAATGCTGGCTGGGTGGTGGAGATGCTGGGGGAGGCGTTCCGGCGCCACGGGCCACCCAAGCACATCATCAGCGACCAAGAGGGCATCTTCACGGGAGATGCCTTCGCCGAGCTGCTGTCGGATTGGGACATCAAACACCGCTTCGGCGCGGTCGGCGAGCATGGCTCCATTGCGGTGACCGAACGCGTTATCGAAACGCTCAAGTATGAGTGGCTCAAGCGCGTGCTGATGCTCAAGGGATTGGATCACGTGCACACGTTGCTGGCCGACTTCGCCTGCTACTACAACTCCTGGCGGCCGCACTCCGCCCTCAAGGGCGCGGTTCCGGATCTCATCCATGCCGGGCAGCAGTGGTCGGTGCCGCCCAAGACGGCGAAGACCGTTCCCGCTCACATCGAGCGCCGCTTCTTCCCTGAGACACGCATTACAGGCTTCCGTCTCGCGGCCTAGCAGAACCGACTGGCTGCCCTCTGCTCTCCCTCGCGCTCAACAGCGCAGTGTGCGCGCACGCCACCTGAGGCCATTTCGCCATCGCTGTACCGACATCGCGGTCTCATGCCAGCGAGATCCAGTGTCATTCCCAACGTCGGCTACCGCCAACCAGAGCGCTCAGGACGGTTTCAACGCCGGATGACCACCACAAGAGGAGCCATCCCCGACAGACTGACGGCGAACTGGATCACCTGGTGGCGGGTGATCTCTCCGGGGATCGGCAGGTGACCGTTGCCCCCACTGAGGAACTCCTCGAAGATCTGCAGGTCTCTGGTGTAGGCTCTCACGGTAGAGGGGGAGTAGCTGCGGTACGAAGCCAGGTAGTCCACGAACTTCGGGACAGCTTCGGCCAACGTGATCGGGGCTTCGTCGGCTTCGGGAGCTGGTGCTGCTGCGACAGGATCGGCCGTGCTGCCAGTCATGATGTGACGCCTCCTTTGGGGTGAGTTCAGGCGTCGCATTCATCACTTGGAAGCCGAGAGAAGTCCAGGGCACAAAGTCCGGTATTCTAGGGACCTAAGCACGTATGTACGGTTATGCGCTCACGCGATTTGCCGCCTAGGTTGGCCCAGGATCGACAGAAAGGGTGGAGTGGGCCTGTAAGCCGAGTTGTCGGTCCAGGGGTAGCGGATCGGTAGCGGTTGGGTAGCGGAATTCCGGGGGTTCTCAGCGTTTCCGCGCATTTCCGCCCGCGGGGAAGATAGGAGCGAGGGGCGATTCGTCCGCATGATTGCTGGAAGAACGGGTCCTGGCGAGCGTGCGATGCAGGCTCGAGGCGACGCCTCAGGGGTGGCGGATCGGTAGCGGATCGGTAGCGGTTCGGTAGCGCTTCGGTAGCGGTTAGCGCGCCTCAGGGGTGTCGGTCCGGTAGCGGATCGGTAGCGCCTCGCCTGCTGATCAGGTATCGGCCGCACCGCGTCGAGGCATCTCCTGACCGAGGCCGACCGCGGCGCAGGAGATCGGAAACGACACGCCAGGACTGGCGAGGAGAGGCGTTCGCCCCTCGGGATCGGGGTGAGGGCTACCGGCGACGGTCCTTCCCGCGGTACCGGCGGCTCGCCATGAGCGCATGGACGCGGGGTCCGCTACACGCCGCGCAGTACCGGCGGCGCCGGTCCGTGGTGGTGAAGTTCTCCTCACAGTCGCGGTTGGCGCACACCTGCAGGCGGAGGGGCGCGTCACCGTGTTGGGGATAGGCGGCCGCAAGCGCGAGGTAGTCCAGCAGTTCCCCCCACAGGCGCATCATCGGCGACTGGCCTGGCTCACTCCGCGCGCGTCCGGGCAACACAATACTGTCGGGGAGCAGGCGCATGGAGGCCAGCCGGGCGGCCAGGAAGAGCGAGCACCCCGGCCACTCGGGGTGTCGGCGCAGGGCGGTAAGCATATAGGCCGCCCATAGGTAGAACCCGAGAGGGGCGGGGACGAGAACCGGCGGGTCCAGGTGCCCGGGTTCAGTCTGGCTACCGGTGCCGAGCGGCCAGAATCAGCTTGGGTGGGCCTCGACCGATCCTTCTGATGCCAATCCCAGCGGTCTCAGGATCGCCCAACAACGACCCGCGGGTTCATCCTCCAGCCAAACGGAGTGCCCACGATATACGAGAAATGCCCTCAGAGCAAGGTCAGAGTGGTTTCAAGGCAAACTAACCACTACAACTGGCTCTGGAAGGCCAGGAGCTGAGCCGCTGTCACCGCCCGGGGCAGCACCAGCGCCCAGCAGAAGCTGAGAGAATACCGGAGAAGCTGGAGAAGCATTCCCAAAGAGTTGCGGAGATGCCAAAGAAAGCTCAGGATCGCTGTCATGCCCACTAGGATACCAGGGCGCCGAGGTGAAAAGTGGCTCTCACGAAGCTCGGATAGCATTCTTCGGGGGGACAACCGTCATGTGCATTACACTAGTCGTCCCCCACCGCGTCGCGAGTGGCTCCTGTGGGCGCATCGTTCGCGGGCAGCACACACCGGAAGCCACCGTCGTCGAACTGCCGGCACGCCGGATATGCGCTGTCGCGCGTGGCGCAGCGCAGGGAGCGTTCCTCATAGGCCCAACTGCCGCCCCGGATGACACGATAGCGGCCGGATTCGGGTCCCCGCGGATTGCGGGGGGAGGCGCCGGCGTAGTAGCCCGGGGAATACCAATCGGAGCACCACTCCCAGACGTTTCCCGCCATGTCGAGGCAGCCGTAGGGGCTGGCGCCGCGGGGATAGCTCCCGACGGGGGCGGGGCAGTCGTATCCGTCGTCGACAG
>SDBS01002840.1_pt1 | contig 17120 bp, 18 predicted proteins | sample 2277091 | NCBI WGS metagenome assembly SDBS01 (sample SAMN10404972, study PRJNA504765) | marine sediment metagenome | isolation source: marine sediment core GS10_PC15, 163 cmbsf | place: Arctic Ocean: Southern Knipovich Ridge | collected 2010 | reverse complement strand
CCGACAGTCCCGGTGCCGCTATTCCCTTCCGTGACGTTTCCATGCGAAGAATCTACAGAATAACCGGCATGCTGGAGGCAGCCGAAAAAACCGGAGCCACGCTTAATTGGGATTTTTCTCACAAAGAAGTGCCATTTCCCGAAGGCAGGCTGATCAAAAGATTTGAAATAATTTCACCCGTGCTGGAAGCCGACGTCTTGATCTCACTTCCCAAACTTAAAACCCATGTTCTTACCGCATACACCGGAGCAGTTAAAAACCTGTTTGGAGTTATTCCCGGATTGTTGAAGCCAGGTTACCATGTAAAACTGCATATCCTGGAACAATTCTCGCTAATGCTTCTGGACCTTCTTTCCCTATTAAAACCCACATTAACTATTATGGATGGTGTGATTGGTATGGAGGGAGATGGACCGGGATCAAGCGGAAATCCCAAAAAGATAGGAGCGATACTGGCCAGTCCCAGCTGTCTGGAAGCCGATTACATAGCCACCCAAATCATGGGATTCAAACCACAAGAAATCCCTCTTCTGCGAACTGCCATGAAACTGTCATTGATTAACGAAACAAAGATACTGGGGGCCTCGATCGAAGAAGTAAAAGTAGAAGACCTCAAAGTGCCCAAATTAACCCAAGACCGGGCTGCCCTTATGCACCTGAACTTCATCAAACGCCTTATCTATCCTTATGCCAAATCAGGACTTACCCTTAGGCCCTTTCCTATTAATAAGCTCTGCACGGGATGCAAGATTTGCGCAGAAAGCTGTGCCCAAAAAGCTATCACTATGGTGAACAGCAAAGCAGTGATCGATGATGACAAGTGCATCAGATGCTATTGCTGTCATGAGATGTGTCCTGAAGCGGCAATTGAACTGAAGCAATCCTTTCTGGCCAGAATTTTTCAGAATCTATGAGCGCTTCTCTTTACTCCAACCGATTAAGTGATCTCCCGTAAATCCCTTGGGACAGAATGTGAAAATTTACACCTTAAAGGAGTGTAAATCACTGAAAAGTTTATGTTTTGTCAAGCGTGTAGACCTGACCCCAGTTGTTATTCTTAGGAATCCAGATCGGGGTGTCCGTTGGGACAAGAGATTTTGGCAGTTTGTGAATCATATGTATAGGGTTTTCCTGACTTATTACTCTTGAGACAGGTTGGTATCTTATCCAAATATCCCTCGCTGACTAATTTCTCCAGCGAAGTAGGGTAATCTCCCATCTCAGCTGCGTACATTTCAACATTACTTCTTAGTGATACTCTATTGGCTTTACAAGCTGTTGTTTCTGCTTGTGTTATAGCTTCTTTGTATGTATTTTCCTGTCCCGGTACAGTTTCTCCATTTTTATCTGAAATACCGGAAAAACCGGTTGGACCGAAGGAGCAAGCAGGCAGAAGCAGACTAAGCACTACTATAAATAAAATGGCCCCAAGAACTCTATCCTTGGACATTCCTTTTCCTCCTCTACCCATTGTTTCGGCTTATTTTTGGCATAGTTTAAACTACGGCCGGAATGCCATCCCTCGATTATTCCCGGGCCTTCTTATGAGGTCTTCTTCCTAGGAAATTTTCTCCACTTTAAGTAGATTAGTGGAGCCAGCTGTCCCCACCGGAACACCTCCGGTTATTACCACCAAATCTCCGGGGCTTGCCATCCCCAGGCTCTTACATATCCCGGATGCAGTAGAGAACAATTCATCCAGCGGTGGCACTTTTTCTAGATGAAAGACTTGAACACCCCAGCTCAATTCCAACTTTCCACAAACTACTCTATTTGGAGTTATAGCCAGAATTGGCATTTCGGGCCGGTATTTGGACACGCGCATTGCTGTGCTTCCTGACTGAGTAAAGGCCACAATGGCAACCGCCCCCAATCTGCTGGCAGTATAACAAGCGTCGTAACTAATCAAAGCGTCAGTCTGACACTCCACCCATCTACTTTTTTCTGTCAACAATCGTTTATAATGGAGTTCTTTCTCAGTTTCTCCGGCAACATCTGCCATCATTTCAACAGCAAGTTTGGGATACATTCCTATCGAAGTCTCCCCCGATAACATCAGAGCATCGGTTCCATCAAAGATGGCATTGGCGATATCGGTTACTTCGGCCCGTGTCGGACGCGGAGAGCTGACCATCGACTCAAGCATTTGGGTAGCAGTAATGACCGGTTTACCCGCTTGATTACATTTCTTGATGATTTCCTTTTGTACCAGAGCTATCTTCTGGATCGGTATGTCAACACCTAGATCTCCACGAGCTATCATAATACCGTCGCTTACAGCCAGTATCTCATCGAGATTATCCAAAGCTCGTCCCCGCTCGATCTTGGAAATAATTGGGATATCCACACTGCTCTGTCGCAGAATCTTCCTGACTCCCCCAATATCTTTTGGACCACTAACAAAAGAGAGAGCAAGGTAATCCGGACGATTCTTAACCACAAAGTCTATGTGCTTTCGGAGATCATTGGAGATAAAAGAACCGGGAACCGCCTTCCCGGGCACAATAGCCCCTTGGCCCGCAGTAAGCCTACCACCATAAACCACGGAGCACTTAGCTTGAGTCCGGCCAGTTTCTTCCACTCTCAGCTGTATTGCCCCATCGCTTAGAAACACTTTATCTCCCACTTCAAGATAGCGCAGTAACGAGGCCGGATTGATGGTTAATTCATCCTGATCTCCCTCTATCTGTTTTGCGGTTAAGACAATTTGATGGCTTTTCCTAAGAAGAACTGATTCTTCTTTAAGCTGACCTATCCGGTATTTTGGACCCGGCAGATCCAATAAGATGGCAAGCGGGGACCCCATACTTTTTTTTAAATCGCTTATGATTTTAATACGCCGGATGTGCTCACTATGAGTGCCATGAGACAGGTTGAGCCTGGCCACATTCATGCCTGCTTTGATCAGTTGCTTGATTGTGGTAGCCGAGTTAGCTGCCGGGCCCAGAGTACATACTATCTTGGTTTTTCTGCTACGATTACTTGAACGTTGCACATACATCCCTTCAAATATCCTTTTACTACTCAATAACCACTGCCGTTCCGTAGGCAAGCAACTCCGCTGCACCTTGGATCACGGAAGAAGTAGTAAAACGTAGTCCAACCACGGCATTGGCCCCCATTTGCTCAGCCTGTTCAATCAACCTACCGATTGCTTCTTCCCGGGCCTCCGCCAGCATCTTGGTATATTCAACTATTTCCCCTCCCACCAGATTTCGAAGAGCAGCCGTGATATCTCTTCCCACATGCCTGGCTCTGATGGTGTTTCCTTTTGCCATACCCAATGCTTCTTTGATCTTTTTGCCAGGAACTTCAAAAGTAGTAACCAGAATCATCGCTCAACCTCCTTGTACCGGTCATTTTCCTTTGCCCTATCCGTGATCACGCTAACCAGCACCAGTAGAAGTCCCACCGCTATCAAGACCACCGGAAGCTTAACAAACCAATAGATATCCGGGTCCAATAAGAAGGAGACAAAAAAGAAGTATAATCCTATGGCAACAAGCAAAACAGTGCCAGCGAGCAAAATGACCATTCCTGCTTTTTTCACAACTAACACCACCTTTTCATCTTCTTCATCAGCCATAACTTCATCATCAACGATATGCCCGGAGGAAAAAAGAAGGCTATTAGCGCTAGCTATTCATTCCACACCAAAGGAGGATATCCTAGAAAAAGTTTGAGATAAATACTTTGAGGAGATTTTGGTCCCAATGCGGGGAAACGAGTGAGACTTTGAATATTACTGCGCTTTGTCTCTGCCCTTATTCCTCAGATCCTTCATCAGTTTTTCAAGATCACTGGAAGCGGAGCGACCAACCATGGCGGCAATAAAAACCAATACGGAGAATTGGTAGTATTCTCCGGGTCCACTCACAAGCGAGGTATCAATGTCTTCGGCCTTTTCAAATTCATCCATGTAATGTTCAATGGCATAATCCAACGAACCTTCATATAGATCCATCCCGGCAATTTCATTGGTAAACTCGAAGGATGGTAAGGTTACTCCCCGTATCAACAGGAATGTCTTGACCATTTCGTTGCTTACACCATGGTCCTTGTCAAACCCGAATCCTTCAAGCTGAGGGCAGTGGTGAGGAAGAATTATGGAGGGCTTATGAATAAGCACTTTTCCTTTTCTCACCAATGTGTCGCCAACGTTAACTTCAGATTCGGACAAGAATACGTAGGACAGCTCCTCAGTCCTACAAGAAGAAAGCAAACTTCTTCGACATCTTATCATTTCTGTTTCCGTTGAAGCTTTTTCCCAAGCTTCCTGCAAACCCATACCTTTTTCACCTGTAATCCAATTGAACATTCGGTTCGGCCAAATACATTCTAACAGATACTAGAGGAATAATGCCAGAAAAGCAAGTTCGAAGAAATCCCCAACACCACTGATAAGGACTGAAATTTCCGGAATGTCCCCAAATTTAGTTAACCGCCCCGGTTGTCCGGAACAACAAGCAAAAGACGATGGTCGGTAAGACCTTTATTTTTTACCACCAAACATGGTAAATATCCCAAATTTGTAATAACAATCAATATTCCTAAATCCGGCTTCTGTCAATGCGTCTAGCTGGTCAGATAGAGTATCCGGCTTATTGTCCTTATTATCTTTATATCTTATAACAACGTCGTCGTATTCTCTTTCTTTGCTCAAGGCAGCTTGCTTTTCAATTATCCATTCCTTCCAAATTGATAGATACCACTGTTCAAGTTCTTCAGCCGGAGCGAGTACAACATCAATAATTAAAAAGTAACCGCCTTCATTTAGGTGAGTATATGCATATTTAAAGAGGGCCTTCCTATCATCCGGTCCAAGATGGTGAAGGGCAAATGATGAGGCAATAAGATCAAAGTTGGGCAACTGAATTTCATTTCTTACAAGATCTTGAAAGCTTGCCGTGATAAAACGAAGATTCCGGTAGCCAGCCAGATTTTTCCTGGCCTGATCCAGCATTTCTTCGGTGCCGTCGACTAAAACTGCTTTTATTGAATTGTCGACTTCTAGAAGCTCACGCACCAATATGCCGTCCCCGCAACCAAGATCCAAAACCTTGTTCTGCTTCCTGTCCCCTAAGAAATGCTGATAGAAAGACTGCAAAGCAGCCAGCAGTTTCCTGCGCTCCGGAATAAAGATGTCAGCGGCTTCAAGATAATTGGACACAAATTCCTTATCAGACCAGCGTGTTTCATCAAACTCTGTCATGATTCTCCATTTATATAAAAAGCTGTCGTTGTCCGACTGGATCCCCCGATCAAGTCGGAAGACAAGCTTGATCAGGGAATCGGAAGATCCGATCCATCATGGTTGCACCAAATGCTTTTCAAAATCTACCACGACATATTTCTTGCCCTTTTTGACTACAGTATAGCCTTCCTCTTCCAGCAATTCCCTTTGGGCTTCTACTCCGCCGGGATACTTATCATTTATCACCCCACCGGCTTTTAATGTACGCCAATAAGGATTAATGTTTTTCTTTCCATCCAGTATGTCTTCTTCCGCTGCACCCGCAGCGATCCGGGCGAAAATCCCCGTCCCCATAGGTCACCCAATAGTTGCATCATGCCTTGAGGCAACTATTCCGCGAATTAGATTGATGGTGATAAGCTTGCCCTTGGGAACTTTCCTCATGATTTCATCTACCTCTTTTGGGGCAGGAACTACCAGAGTGCCATCACCCCAAGTCTTTTTCATTTTATCCGGAATCGGTTCCACTACTGGTAAACACCTATTCTCTTCAAGCTGTTCCCGGCAAGTCTTTTTTGGCTTTTTGCCCATTTTAGCCTCTCCAAAATCACAATTGCTCGACTTCCCCCGTGTCTGAACTTATACGAACCATCCAGACCGGCTCCTTGATAAAATCCAAGAATGCCTCCTTTGCGATCAAACAACAGACTTGCTCATATTGATTTACCTGCATATTGGAAATCATATCTCGTATTTCGTTGTGTTTCCAGTTTTACCGGCAATACTTGCATGACGGTACTATAACAGACCAGAGACATTATGAATGATAACTTTTGCGGAATCAAAACTGCAGTAATCTGCCTTAAAGGCAGCATAGTCTAACGAAAAAAGGGGGGATGGTTATTTTCTGGTTTTATCCGCGTCCCGGACTCTTCCCTGTGGAAATTCTACCCGGTTGCGGCCTTTTTTCTTGGCTTCATACATTGCTTTGTCGGCTTGGGACATCAATAATGAAAAACCTTGTCTTTCATCAATTAAAGCCACGCCTACGCTTACACCTAGCTGAAATCGATTTGCGTTTACCACAAATACTTCTTCTTCTACTGCTTTACGTACCCGCTCGGCAATAGCGTGAGCTTCGCCAATATCCGTTTGCTCAAGTACAATGGCAAATTCATCTCCTCCTGTTCGGGCAAGGAAATCCCCATCGCGCAAAGCCTTCCTGAGTGACCGGGCCAGACCTACCAGCACTTTGTCCCCGACCATATGACCATACTTGTCATTTATGAACTTAAAGTAGTCCGCATCCAGAAAAAGAAGAGCACCCTTCGCTCCTCGCTTCGCGCGGGCTATGGCACGTCTCAGAACCTCTTCCAGCGAACGCCGGTTGGGCATCCCTGTTAGAGAATCATGGGCAGCCAGGTAGGCAAGTTGCTTTTCGTATTCCTTGTACTCGGTCAAGTCTCTTCCCACAAAGACCATACCTCTTTTGATGCCATCTTCATCTTGTATTGCAGCAGTGGACAGCGAGATGGAAATCTCCCTGCCATCTTTTGTTTTAAAAGTTGTCTCGGTATTGCTGACAACATCTTTCTTTATTAGTTGCTTGATCCATGTCTCTTTTAACTCAAAATTTCTTTCCCCGGTCAGAATTATTTCCCATGGTTGGTTAACCAGCTCCCTTTGTTTATACCCCAAAAGCTGTAATGCGGCTTGATTTACCATTACTATTTTTCCCTCCGTATCGACCAGAAGCAATGAATCTACCATGGCATGTATAATACTTTCTGCAGCTGTTGCCGGAGTTAGGGCAAACAGTTTAAGTTTCCAAATCGCATACGCCAGAAAAACAGCTCCTATAATAAATCCGGTCGTAGTTAATTCGGGAAACTCTATTCCCAGAGAAGGAAGAATTCCTTCTGTAATCATACCCATAAGCATAGGAAGAGAAATTCCTATCATCACATATTTTGCCTGCTTCTTTTTCTCCTTGGTTGATTTTAGATAATAGCTCACGATCATGTATAGCATTAAAATACTAATACATCCTAGCCAAATTGTGGGCAAAACCAGTATTGAAGATTTCTCGGGAATAGTCTGTGTCCAGCAACCCCAATAAGCCATAACCGGTTTTGTTGTTAAAAGGTCGGTAGTTAGACCCAAAAGAGAGATCAGTAAGGCAGAACCATATATCAAGAGTTGGATCAACCTGTTCCTTAATAGCTCTGTATTTTCCGTATAAATCAGAGTAAAATGCGCGGTCAAAGCCAGAGTGAAAGGCCAGAAAGCGCCCAATTTCATCCAGAGATTTGCAGCGTTTTGATTGGCCGCCATCCGCATTAAGGCTTCGGTAAAAGCAAAGTAGGCAGCTACCACGGTAAACATTAAGAAAACCCGGGTTAATCTATCTTTGGGGTTTCGGCTGTATACGAAATTGCCCAAAAAGATGGACGTTATCCCGGCTAGTATTGAGTTTACCGCAAAATAGTGCACCGCATCGACCCCCAGCCTGCCGTTATCCGGGAGACCCTGTCTCAGCCTTAAAAAAGCTTAGAGCATTCTCTTGTGCTTTTAACATGGTCTTCTTCTAGATTTTACTGGTACATCCTCAATTTGTAGTTTGCAGTATTGATTATCGGACTGATTCTTAAAACATTTAGTAATATTTATGGTCTGCTGGGATGAATAAGGGAAGAGAGAGCTATGCTCCCGGGCATCAGGTTTGTACTTAAGGCAACTCTGTCATTTTGCTCGCACTGGCTCAAATACCGGTTCAGTTGTTTAGTCTATCGTTCATACTTTCCCACGATTCTTGTGGAATCAATCGTCTGGCCTTGTAGAGCTCCTTCCAGTTCTCCGGCACCAACTGCTCCTGTTAAATCAATTACTTCGATCCCTAAGGCATAAACCGTGGTTTCATAATTATGGGCTCCGGAACCAGAAGGAGGCTGCGGTCCGCCATAGCCTGCTGATCCAAAAGTGTTAATAAGCTCCTTTACTCCTTGGGGCATCTTGCTGGTGCCGGAAGCACCTTCGGGGATAGAATCAACATCACCGGGAATGTTGACTACTATCCAATGCACCCAATTGCTAGCAATTTGATGACGATCAACCATAGCCAAAACTAAGGATTTGGCTCCTTCCGGCACGTTTTTCCAGAAGAGCGGAATAGAGATGTTTTGTCCTCCCGGTACCCTGGTTGTAGCATATTTGGCCGGAATATCTCCGCCGTCTCTAAAAGCAGATGATTCCACTGTGAACAGGCTTTGATCGTCCATAACAATGTCCTCCTTTCTCTAAATTCAGTTCTCTTCTCAATTTTTAAAATAATCGGTGTTTTCTTCAATTTGCATTTTTACCGGCTAGGCATTTTCAGGAGCTTGGTTCAGTTCCCATATGTTGCCATCGGGGTCGAAGAAATAGCAAAACTTGAATCCCTTCAGGCTTTCCGGCTGACTCACGGTAACGGGTTCGGAGATAAATCTTACTTTTTTTGCTCTCAGCGATCCATAGGCCGCATCAATATCATCAACCCGAAGAGCAACATGCCTAAATCCAGGTTCATTTGCTTTTCTCTCACCGGTTTTTACGGTCGACTTGCCCTTATAATATTCGGAGATCTCCAGAATAAAACCTCCACCCGGCATTTGCACATGAGCAACCCTTGCTCCGGAGTTGTCAATACCAACTCCTTTTTGAAAACCGGGACCGCCTATTTTAAATTGCATGATCTCTTCAAATCCCAAAACCTTGGTATAGAATTGATGGGACCGATCGAAATCGGAAACGATCAGATTAAGATGAAGGGTTCTCTTAAACATCTAACACCTCTTGTTTTATCCGTACAGATATTTATCCCAGTCTCCATACTACATACAGTGCCACAATCACCAAGATCAGAATCAGGCCCGCGTCCGGCTCTAAAAAAAGATACCGTTTCTCGGAACGGAAAACCATTCCCATAATAGCTACGGTAGTGATGACGATAATAAAGAGACCTGTTACCGCATGGATGACGGAGAGAGCCGGAAAGACCGGGCCTTTGATATAAAAGAGATCAAGCACAATTAAAGCAGCCATATTGAAAGCGTTTGAACCGAAAATGTTACCAACTACCAGGTCGAAGGCATGCATCCTGATAGCAGTGATTGATACAACCAGCTCGGGAAGAGAGGTGGCAAATGCTATGAAAACAGTTCCAAAGAAACTTGCTCCCAGCCCGGTGGCAACCGCAAGTTGCCCCGCTGAGGCTGCCAGACGGGGTGCTGCAAGCAGTATGATCAATGCCGCTACAGTAATCGCTAGAGCCAAGACCCATCCCGGTAGATGGTTCAGCAACTCCGCTAATTTGGCCTCCGCTTTTTCGGATTGCTTTTTTAATTCGTCAACAGCCGTTTTTCGCTCATGTCTCGAGACCAGCCAGACACCAGCTAAATAAGCAAGGGGAAGAGCCAGAGCGCCCAAGGAAATCCAACCCAAAGAAAGATTGGTTTTTAGTACAACAAAGATCGAGGCCATGGAAGTCAAAATCACCACAATACCGCCTGATACAACATGACCCAGGGTGATTGCTTCCAGCAATCTGACGCGGCGGTCCATCAAATCAACCACAGCCAATATAGCTAAATTGAATAACCCGGAACCAAAGAGATCACCGGCCGACAGATTGGGAATACCAATTCTACCGGCACTGGCTGCAGTGGCAACTTCCGGAAGCGAGGTCACAAAAGCAATTAAGATAAGCCCAATCCACAATCCACCCATCTTGGTCCGTTTGGCAACGGCATCCCCTAGCCAACTAATGGCCACGCCCGTAATTATGATAATTACAGCTGAAGAAATAAAGATTAGCCAGTTGTTGAACATATTCCTACCCTAACCCTCCGGATTTGAGATTGCCGGACTTAATGATGCTGCTTCTTTCAATCCCGGGACGCTTTCCGGAATAGACTAAATAAGTCACCTACAAGGATGCCAATACTTTCGGCATTTATCAAGAACATCCTCTCGGCAAAAACCTCAAATCCTAATCCCTCTTAGTTTTGCTAATCCTTACCAGGCCGTGGGTGCCATCCACTTGGATAAGCTGGCCTGTTTTGATCATCTTTGTTGCGGGTCCCACATTCACAACTACTGGTATTCCATACTCACGGGCTACGATACTACCGTGAGAGTTTACAAATCCTGAAAGAGATAAATACGGGTGTATATTCCTGATCAATTATGCTAATCGCTGTTAATATCAACGTTTACAGATCTCAGCAAGGACAACCTCGATTGGCAAACCCCACATCCGAACGTCGTTTGCATCTATGGTTTGCAGCCCGGCGTCTTCCAATGTCTTTTGAACATAGATTGGTCGACAATCAGCATACTTGGGAAATTTCCTATGCATCCATTCGTAAAGCTGCATCATCGGAACGGCTTTGCCTTTTTTGGATATCGCTACAATGGAGATACGGCCGTTGCTCCTGAGAACTCTTACGCACTCAGCCAGTACCTCCGGTATTTCCGGAGTGTCAAAAAGCTCTAGAGTAAAGCTCATGAACACCGCATTAAGAAAATCTGTTTCAAAAGGCAACTTGACGGCATCACCACATTCAAGCTGTATTCTCTCAGACAACCCTGCTTTTGCCACTCTCGCCCGGGCGATCCTGCTCATTCCTTCTGAAATGTCGATTCCAAAGACCTTGCCTGAGCCACCAACTCTCTCTGCCAAGGCCGTAAGACAGTGTCCGGTACCAAAACCGATCTCCAGAACTACCTGGCCTTCCTTGACATCCAGCTTCTGTAGACCGAGGTCTCTGTATTTGCTCTCAAACCAGCCTGCCAACAGATCATACCATCGGCTCATCTTATCGTAGTTTGCTTTTGCTTCCTCTTTCGACCTGGTAACTCTATCAATCCCAGTCTCTTCTGTTTGCATTTTTTCCTTTATATTTCCCAATAGAAAAACCTTATAGTTGCGGATAGGCCGGCAAGAGAGATAGCTGAATAGGAAAAGGGGATCTGGGACGAGAGATAAGGCTTTATTGCCCAATCTCGGGAGATGGGATTGACTCCTGCTCTTTCACCTCAGCTAGCTGCCCGTAGGCATGGGCCCTAACAAGAGAGACATAGAAACCGGCAGCTAATGCTACTAATCCGCCGATGATGGGCACTGCCGCAGCCACGCCAACAAGAAGACCCGAAATAAAAACAATAACCAGAGCAGTGCCATAGCCGCCAATATCCTTTCTGATTAAACCAAATATATTGCCCAACTTAAAAGCTGCTCCAAAATTACCGTTTAGTGCATACTGAATTGCTACAGCCGGTACAATTAAAATCACCAACAACATCCAAATTGCTGCTAAAAGTATAAATACCAGCATAGAAAATAAGGCAGCCGGTACAGCCTCTTCGCTGCCTCCACTTTGCGCTGCGGCTAGAATAACCATGGCAACACCAATCAAGCCGATGACTATGCTTGGTAGGTAATAGAGAACCAAAATAATGAAGAAGAGGAGCCCTTTTACCCATTTATTCCCCAAATCACTCCACTCGGGTAGTGGAGTTTCCTTTTGTTGAGCAACTCTTTGGATAACCTCCAAAAAGTAGCCTCCGGCAGCAAAGTTTAAGATAGGAACCAAGCTGATCGCAGTACCAATCAATACTTTATTAATCCATTCCTTGTCATCTGAAAGATAAGTAAAAGCTCTGCCGAAATCCAAATTCCTACCGCCTTCCTCTGTTGAAAACGAATCCCCGGTAACTCTTTCTTCCTGCAATTGACAATTTTAGCATACCGTACGCGTGATTACAGCCTTTTTATATGGCAAATCGTCGGGACACAGCAAAGAAATAACAGGCCCAAATATTTTAAAGAAATTTTCTTTTTGTTCGATAATATATAGCACTGAAAATATAAGATATTTCCAACAAGCGTTCCGCCGGGATCAAGAAACAGAGATTTCTTACCAAACAAAACGATCCTTCGAGTTGATAAGTCCAAGAAGATGAGGAATAAAAATGTATGACAATCTGGGTGAATCGGTCAGATTAATGTTTGGCTATGCTCAACAGATATGCCAGGAGTTGGATCATCACTATATCGGTACCGAGCATCTTTTTCTTGGCTTGGCTCAGATAGAGGATGACACCATTTACCGCCTGTTTGAAGCGGATAATCTCGATATCGATGAGGTCTGCTCCAAAATTCATGACGAAATCGGCACTGGCGACGGCCCTATATCAGACCGTATATTTGCCACTCCCCGTACCAATCGAGTCATGCAGATTGCCCGCAAAGAGACATCGGATCTGGGACGTTCAACGATCGAGGCTCCCCATGTCCTTATCGCCATGATTGAGGATGGAGAAGGAGTTGCAGCCAGAGCCATGGCTGATCTGGGAGCGGATCTCAACAAGCTGGCCGATGATTTGCGCAAGACATTGAAAGAGGGATTATGGCCAGCCGGTTTTTATAATGAGAAGAAAGCCTTGCAGCAGCCAGGTTTGGGAAAAACATCCGCCCTACTTCAAAAATTGGGAAGAGACTTGACCGCCCTTGCGGAACAGGAAGAGCTGGATCCCATTTTCGGCCGTGATATAGAAATCGAAAAAATGTTGCAGATCTTATGCGGTAGAAGAAAAAACAATCCCATTGTTATAGGCGAAGCAGGGGTGGGAAAGACAGCCATAATCGAAGGGCTGGCCCAGCGAATCGTTAAGAAAGAGGTTCCCCCCGAGCTTTTGAATAAACGTATCCGGACAATCGAAATCGGGGCACTGGTATCCAGGAGTGCATTCCGCGGACAATTCGAAGAACGGCTTCAACGGATTATCGATGAAGTGCGGAAAAGACCGGATATAATTATTTTCATCGATGAGATTCACACCCTGGTCGGTGCCGGAGCAGCTAAGGGTGCGCTGGACGCAGCCAATATGCTCAAAGCGGTTCTGGCAAGAGGCGAATTCAACTGCATTGGTGCGACAACCATAGAGGAGTATAGAAAACATTTTGAGAAAGATAGCGCCCTGGAGCGAAGGTTTCAGCCGGTTTATGTTGGAGAACCCTCTGAGTCGGACACCATCAAAATACTCAAAGGATTGAAATCCAAATACGAGGAATTTCATGGACTGCAAATATTAGACGAGGCGATCGAAGCAGCCACAAAGTTATCCGCAAGATATATTCATGATCGGTTTCTGCCGGATAAGGCTATCGATCTGATGGATAGAGCCTGTTCACAAAAGAAGCTGGAAAATTGTATCGGACTGGAGGGCGCATGCGCACTACCCCACCGGAGAATCACAAAGCTCCTTGAGGACAAGAAAAATAATGAGACCTACCGGCCACTCCAGGTGGAAGCTGAAGATATCGCTAAAGTTGTCTCGGACTGGACCCAAATCCCTGTGGGAAAACTGACCGGAAGCGAGTCAAAGAGACTCCTTCAGATGGAGCAAGAGTTGAGACAAAGAATGGTGGGCCAGGGTCAAGCTATTGAGAGAGTTTCCCAGGCTGTCAGAACTGCCCGATCCGGTCTGGGAGATCCCAAGAGACCACATGGAGTTTTTCTCTTTCTCGGTCCTACTGGTGTAGGCAAGACGGAATTAGCCCGGGCACTGGCGGAGTTTCTCTTCGACGACGAAAACGAATTGGTTCGTTTAGATATGTCCGAATACATGGAAAAACACTCTGTATCCCGGATGATCGGAGCCCCTCCGGGCTATACCGGATGGGAGGGAGGCGGTCAATTAACCGAAGCTGTACGGAAAACACCATACTCGGTAATCCTCCTGGATGAAGTGGAAAAAGCTCATCCGGACGTATTGAATATCCTGCTTCAGGTTATGGAAGATGGTCGCTTGACTGATGGATTGGGTAGAACTGTCAATTTCAGAAATACCGTAATCATAATGACATCCAACCTCGGTACCAGGCAAATACAAGAAGAGACAAAGATCGGTTTCGGTACGGAAAAAGATAACGAGAATATCTCCGGTAGCGAAATCCGGCAACGGGTGGATAAAGAATTAAAGAAAGCGCTCAGTCCCGAGTTCCTAAACCGAATTAATGAAGTTATTGTCTTTCAGCCACTGGATAGAACTGAACTTATACAGATAGCCTCGTTGCTCTTGAAAAAGATCCCTATTCAGGTAGACGCAGAGAAAGAAGTGCTCGATTTCCTGGTCAACCAGCGTTTCGATCCCTCATTGGGAGCCCGTCCCTTGCGCCGAACCATTGAGGATTTGATAATAAGTCCACTCTCCAACAAGCTGCTTAAGAAAGAGCTTGCTGAAGAAGATGTAGTCAAGGTCAAATTGAAAGATGATGTCCTTAAGTTCTCAAAACACCAAGCGGAGCTTGAAAAACAGAATGCTTGAGATACATGGATAAGACCGATTAATTGGAAGTCAGGAGACAAAAGATGGTTAAGATAGTTGTTCTCAGCGGACCCATGGATGGGCAAGAATTCAGAACGGGTGAATCCCTAATAACTCTGGGAAAAGATGAGCACAACAATATCTCCCTATCTTTGGATCCTCAGATCTCTCAAGATCATGCCCGGATCACTTTTGAAGCTGGTAGATACTGGTTAGAGGACCTGCAAAGTGCAAATGGTACTTTTATAGATGGGCAGAGAATCAAATTCAAAGTTACTCTCAATCCGGTAAATACCTTCCGAATGGGGCGCACCCTTTTGCGGCTTAGTCATCTTAGCAAAGCAGCGGAAGATCGGATCATCTGCAAGTGTGGCGTGAAGAATACGCTTTCTGAGAAGTGGTGCAAGAACTGCGGAAGAGAACTGAAATCTCTAATCAAATCCTAGTAAAGGATTGAAAAAGGATGCATCGAGGAGAATTCAAATGTCAAACCAAAACCATCTCATTAAGATAAATGATTTTCTCAGGAAAATGGGAAATATGGGTCCGCTCGATTCTGACGGTATGTGTTTTCTCAAGATTGTAGATGCGCATATAGGAATCAAGTTGTTGCGCGGTAAAGATCTTTTAATGGTTGCTTCGCCCGTAATGAGCCTGCCGGAAACCAATCTGCTGCCACTTTTCAGAAAAATGCTAACCCTTAATCATGCCAATACATTAGACGCAGCTTTTTCCATAAATGAGCGTTTTGGAACTATTGACCTCCAGATAAAGCGACCCCTCAAAGACCTGGATTATTCCGAATTTGAACGAGCGGTTAAAGTTGTTGCCAAAGTCGCAAATAAATTTATCAAAGCATTACAACAGGAATTCGGAACTGAAATGATCCGCCCCATAAGACCAAGCGTATTAGGTCATAGCTAAGATCCATTGAAAAATGGAGTCTCAAGAGCACTTTTTTGTTAAGCTAGTTCTTCCTTGAGGATTTTATAAAATCCGTCCCTTGCCTCCCTTTCAATCCAGGGAAGGTGCCCACAATTTTCAAGTAGTATAAACTTGAAGTCTTTTAGAATAGAAGATAGGGGCTTTTGAATCCCTGTAAAGGGATGGGGATCGTTATCACCGTGAATTGCCACTACCGGGCATTGAATCTGTACTCCCAGTTCAAGAAGTTCTCCGCTCCTTCTTAATTCCGTCGCATCGCTCCAAACGCTTTGATAAATATCATGCCGGACTTCCAGGTTTTCCGTATCCAGGGTCAAAGGATTGTAAGCGTCAGCTTTGACAAACAGCTTCCCCAGTTGGACCAGGGCAGTGGTCTTATCTTCGGCTAGTGGATTCTTCAGGATTTCTATAAGGGAATGAGCTTCCCGTCTTTCTTCTTCACTAAGACAGCTTAATCGGATCTCTTGAATATGGGTAGCATATTGTTCCTCAAAAACTGCGCTGCCAATAAGGATGAGTTTTCTTACCAATCCGGGGTAACGCGCAGTAAAAATGTAACCGAGCATCGCCCCCCACGACGAACCGACCAAGACAACAGGAAGATCGCTATGATCCCCCAATACATTTTTTAGTTCTTGAACCTGTCTTTCAAGAGACATCGCTGTTTGAAACGGCTCCAAAACACCCCATTCCGGGGAGAGTTCCCTTGCCACCGGGGCCATGTGTCCGGGAGCACCGGGACCTCCATGAATGACAACCACGTTAAAAGGCGCTTTTCCGTATGTCCTTAGATTTTTCACCGTTTTCCCCAATATTGCGTGCACAAAGAGTGGTCTCCCTGGTAGTCCATATCACAGCCTATCACCCCTGTTGAATAGGTTTATACTGGCCGCATTATATCCCATCCCCAGGTTCCTGGGTACCAGTTACCAGGAAACAGACGTGAAGACTGGTCAAGAGTGTAGACCTGACCCCACTGCAGTTGTTATATGTCTCTGTGACCAAAGACATAAATTGCAGATGCAAGCACTAATAAAAAGTACCCTATCGCATAGATAACCATCCAGGAACTTGGTGTTGACATACTGCCAAACGGACCCAGGGCTTGGGGAAAGATGTTTGTACTCGAAGGTAAGACAAGGTCTATCATCTTACGGTAGATAGCATCTGAAGGCATTATCAGACTGACTACTATTCCCACATTTACAGCACCCGGGCTGTTAATTATGGCACCAATCTGTTCTGTAAATCCTCCGATTAACGCCAGACTATAGAGTAAGAAAACAGCTGCCCCATTGCCCAAGGTTGGGAGAAATGTTGTGCCCAACATAGTTACCGCCAGTAGCAATACCGGCTGCAGGATGAAGAGGAGAAGTGCCTGAAATATGTTAATCAAGGTAAACCCGAGCATTGTTCTTATGAGAAAAACGATAGCGGAAAAAATGAACAGACCAAAAAGGGTAACAACCAGGCTGTGACCGATAAATTTTCCCAGGAATATTTCAGTTCGACGGATAGGTCTGGGTATAATGGCCTGAAGCATCCCATTTTCAATCTCAGTTGAAATAGTGCCAAATGCTGAGAATATTGCCAGGAAGGCCATAATAAAACT
>SDBS01002839.1_pt1 | contig 17122 bp, 15 predicted proteins | sample 2277091 | NCBI WGS metagenome assembly SDBS01 (sample SAMN10404972, study PRJNA504765) | marine sediment metagenome | isolation source: marine sediment core GS10_PC15, 163 cmbsf | place: Arctic Ocean: Southern Knipovich Ridge | collected 2010 | reverse complement strand
AGATATCATATATATGCCCGTAATACTCGTATTTTTAGGTAGGTCCTTAATTTCGAAGATTTTCCAGGGAAACGGGCCTTGCCATCTTTTGTCTTCTTCCGCCGTGGGGTTGTCGCAATCCACGGTTAAAATAGCCGTTAACGTAAACGTTAATACTGGATTGATAAATCGTCTTAGCCGCATTCTCGTCCTCCCCCCGATTATATGTTTGAGGTCGTTAGACCCCTTGGTGCGGTTTCCCCATAATCACGTCCAGGCTCGCCGGGCCGCAGTTGAAGAGTACGTCGATCGCCGAGAGGTTCGGTACGAAGTCGCCGAAGAGCTGCGGGTACGGCGTCGGCGCCCAGCCGAGGTAGCTTTGGCCCAGGCCCGCGGCGTCGAACTTGTCCTTCTCGATGTACGCCGCCTCGCCGTCGGAGGAGAGGTACGCCGTGCCGCCAAGCTTCTTGCAGATGTCGACGACGAGGTCCGTCTTCGTCCCTTCGAAGGACATCCCCTTGACGTCTACCGCCGGCGTCTCGACGCCCAGGAAGCGGCGCATGCCGTCTATTAAGTGGAGGTTGAGCTCCACCAGCCACTCCCACTCGCGGCCGTAAACTCCCTCGAAGAAGTCGGCGTAGTCGTCGAAGTACGGCGCCGTGCGGTAGCTGTGGCGGATGGCTTCCCAGTGCTTGTGGCGCCAGCCGTCGCCGGCGACGCGCGTTTCGCGGATCAATTGATAATACTTCCCCTTGACTTGAACCGGCACCGTGAGCCAGAGCGGGCCGTGGCGCGTCTTGATGCGGTTGCGGACCTGCCAGCTCCGTTTGTTGAGTTGGACGAAGGGCATGAAGGCCAAGACGTCCGCCCGAGCCATCTTTTGGAAGAAGCCGGCGAAGGGGAGGTATACCGGCTGGTGGACGGCGATCACTTTTTGCGGACCAGGAGCATCCATCCTGCATCTCGAGACGTATCGTTGCGGCGGGTGACGAGGTAACGGTCGAACCATACCGGCTCGAAACCGTCGGCGAAGAGAGCACGCGCTCCCTCCTCGTCGAAGACGGCGAAGGTGAGGCCGTCCCACTCGCCGCGGTTGAGGTAGACGTTCGGGCCCACGGCCTCCGATTCGGCGACGTGCGAATCGTCCGGCGAGCGGAGGTTGGCAAAGCACCAACCGCCGGGCGCGAGGACCCGTCGGACCTCCGCGACCGCTCCCGCGACCGCGGCCTCGTCGCCGTAGAATATGCACTCCCACGGCAGGACGACGTCGAAAGTATTATCCGGGAAAGGGAGACGGCCCAACGCGCCGCAGGCGGCGCTTCCGGCGAGCCCCTCCTCGGCCAAAAAGGCCCGCACGTTGCGGGCGGCCTGAAAGGAGTAGTCGAGCGCGAAGGTCCGGAAGCCGCAGCGGCTCAAGAGAACGGCGTGGCGCCCGGAGCCGGAGCCCAGGTCCAGGGCGCGTAGGCCGCGGCGGTCCTCGGCGTGGGGGAAGGCGTGGGCCACGAACCGCGCGACCTCTTCGGCGGGGTAGACCATGCGCCGGCGCGCGTGGTGGTCTTCCCAAAACGCTCTCTCTGCCATAGCCCTCCTCTTGGGAAGCGGCCGCGGGAGGCCGTCAGGCGAAATCGCCCTCTTGGATGCCGTCGCCGGCGGGAATGTTGCGGGTGGCGCGGCGGCCGTTCACGTCATCTATGCGAAACGGGTTCAGCCCTTTGGTGTTCTTGCCGGGGCGCAGGATGTCGACGTTTTCGCCTTCGCGTAAAACGCCGCCGGCGGCGACGTCGCGCGTGGCCTGGATGCCGCGCAGCGAGTAGTGGAAGAGCTCCTCCTCGGCGGCCTGCACTTCTTTTTCGCCGCTGCCGCGCATTTCTTCCACCGACCGTATAGCCCGAACCATCGCCTCTAGCTCCGGGGGCTCGACGGCGAAGGAGTGGTCGGGACCCGGAAGGCCGCGGTCGAGGGTGAAATGTTTTTCGACTACCTTGGCGCCCAACGCGACGGCCGCGGCGGGAGCGGCCACCGGGTCGGCGGAGTGGTCCGACAGGCCGGAGGCGACGCCGAACATCTCAGCGAGTTTGGGGATGGCGAGGAGGTTCATCGCCTCGGGCGGAGCGGGGTAGGCGGCGGTGCACTGCAGCAGCGCCAGGGGCGCGTCGGACGCGGCGCGTAGGAGGTCGAGCGCGCGTTGGATGTCGGCGTACGTTCCGGCGCCGGTCGATATAATCAGCGGTTTTCCCGTCGCCGCCAGAAACTCGAGGAGGCGCCGGTGGTTCAGTTCGTACGAGGCCACTTTGTGCACGTTGACGTGCGGGTCTACCGCCCGGGCGTCGGCGACGGAAAAAGGCGTTGCCATGAACTCGATGGCCCGTTCGCGGGCGTGCGCGGCCAGGCCCCGGAGCATCTCGTACGGCATTTCCAGGTCGCCGAGTATTTCGATGATGTCTTCGCTGATGCCGGCGTCGGCGAGGTAGTCGCTTTGGCCCGCGCCGGGGGCGTAAATCGTGCGCGCCCGAAAGACCTGGAACTTGACGCCGTCGCAGCCGGCGTCCGCGGCGGCGTCTATAAGCTTGTGGGCGCGTTCCTCGTCGCCGCCCAGCTCGCCGGCGCGCCAGTTGGACCCGGCGTCGCCCACGACGAAAGTCGGTTTATCGGGGCCGAAAGGGGCCTCCGGCTTAGGGCTCGTGTTGGGTTTTGCCTCCATCATATTTCCCCTATTTGATCTTTATGTCTTTCAAGCCCTCGGCGATGCCGACGAAGTCGAGCTTTTGGGGCTCTTCGGTGATGGCGGTGGTGGCGCCGGAGTCGCCGTAGTCGACCAGCTCCAGCGTGCCCTTTTCGTGCTCGGAGAAGGCGATGCCGAAGACCGGTATTTCCTCGGCGACGTAAGCGTAGCCGACCTCGCGCCCCGCTTTCGTGAGGACCAGCTTTTTGCAAGTCAACTTTTTCCCGGCGAGCGTTTCGTATTCTTCGGTTCCGGCCTCCTCGGCGTCGACGTCCCCGCCGCCGCCGAAGACCTCGTTCAAGTCGGGCCCCTGGCCCGCGATTTCCATCGCCTTCTGCAGCAACTGGAGTTCCTTAAGCGGTAGCTCCACCGCCGGGGCGTCGCCCACCTTGACGATAACGCGTTCCGATTCCTGCGTTAAGTCCTTGCCGCTTTTAAGGAAGGATACGCTCTCGAGCTGGGGCACCAGGGCCTTCGATATGACTTTGCGCCCCTCGCGTTCAACGACGAACTCCAGCCAGAAATAGTCACGTCCGCCGTGGCGCTCCTTGCCGGTGAGCGCGACGAGGACGTCCGACTCTTTACCGCCGCGGCTCGTAAGGCGGTATTCGCACCAGCGGCCCGCTTCCCATTGGCTGACGGCCTCGGTCAACACCTCTTCGATGGGGGTGGGCGGCGGGAGTTGCTCTTTTTTGGCGCAAGGGCCGCAGCCGGCGAAAAAGGCCAAGCAGGCTGCGAGAGATATAACGAGTACGCGAGTTGCCATATTCTCCTCCCGGCGAGTTATGCTACGCCGAATAGATAGTGTACGAAATAGTAACAAACGGCGCTTATGGCGGCGGCGGCGGGTATAGTCAAGAACCACGTGATGACGATGCGCCGCGCCAGCGCCCAGCGGACGGCGTTGATGTTCTCGGTAGAGCCCACGCCCATAATTGCGGTGGCGATGATCTGCGTCGTGCTAATGGGCACGCCCAGCCAGGAGTTGACGAAGATGACCAGGGCCGAGGAGGTCTCGGCGCTGAAGCCGTGTGACGGCTGGAGGCGAACCATGCGCGAGCCCATCGTCCGTATTATGCGCCACCCGCCTATCTGGGTCCCGAGCCCCATGAAAAGGGCGGAGCTGAGTATTACCCACACCGGGACGTGGAAGTCGGTCTGGAGGCCCGCGATAACCAGGCCGGCGGTGATCACGCCCATGGCGTTCTGGGTGTCGTTGGCGCCGTGGCTGAACGCCATCGCCGCGGCGGAGAATATCTGCGAGACGCGGAAAAACTTATGGGCCTTGCGGGGCACCGCCCGCCGCGACAGCCACAACACCGCCACCATAAAGATGTATCCGATGACGAAGCCGGCGATGGGGGAGAGCACCATCGCGATGACTATTTTCCGGATGCCGTCCCATTGCCATGTGCCGATGCCGTAGGCGGCCGCGGCGGCGCCCATCAAGCCGCCGACCATGGCGTGCGTGATGCTTATGGGGATGCCGAGGTACGAGCAACTGCCGGACCATACGATGGCGCCTACCAGCGCGAAGATGAGGATCCACAAACTGATGTCGGCCGGGGCGACGATGCCCTTGCCGATGGTCCTGGCTACGGCGGTGGTGACGAACGCGCCCAGGGTGTTAAAAACGGCGGCCATCAAGACCGCCTGATAGGGTTTCAGCGCGCGCGTCGAGACGGTGGTGGCGATAGCGTTCGCGCAGTCGTTGACGCCGTTGATGAAGTTGTAAACCGAGGCGAGGGCTATTACGACACCGAGAAGCAGGAACGTTTCGAGCATCGACCTCAGCCGGCCTTACGCGTTAATCGGGGTTAGGCGTTCTTTACTATTACGCCGTCGACGATGTTGGCGACGTCTTCGCAGCGGTCTGTGGTGCCCTCGAGGACCTCTATTATCTCTTTCCACTTGATAATGGCGATGGCATCGGTCTCGTTGTTGAGGAGGTTGGCGAGGGCGTTGCGGCAAATGTGGTCCGCTTCCTCCTCGAGGCGGTTTATCTCCAGCAGGTGGGGCTTTACGTCCGGAAATCGCCGGAGGCTGCGCACCGCTTTCTCGACGGTTTCTGTGCTGACCAGAATGAGTTGGGCAAGTACCACGACCTCTTGCCGCACGCCGTCCAGTTCGTAGAGGCTTATCTTGTGGCCCGCGCCTTCGATGTAGTCGATTACTTCGTCGAGGGCGCAGGCCAACGCGTGGACGTCGCCCCTCTCGATGGGCGTTACGAACGCGCGGTTGAGGTTGTCGATTATTCCGTGGGTGACGTCGTCGGCGCGGTGCTCGATGTCCTTTATCGTACGCGCCGAGCGAGGCGCGTTTTCGATGTCGTTGACGAGTTTCGTCAACTCGGTCGCGGCCTCCACCGCCATGCTGGCGAGTTCGGTGAACATGTCGAAGAACCGTTCCTCGCGCGGGATGATCCTGGGGAACTTTAAACGCATGCCGAATCCTTCGTTCGCCGCCGCCCGGGTTTTAACGGTTTCCCAGGCCGAGTTCGCGGTACAACTTGCGAAAATGGTCGCGCACTTGTTTTCTCTTCAGGCGGGAGAGGTGGTCGATGAAGAGTACGCCGTCCAGATGGTCGATTTCGTGGACCAGCGCCCGGGCGCCGAGCCCCTCCGCCTCGAGGGCCCGCTCGCGCCCTTCGGCGTTGACGTATTTTACAGTTACGCGCGCCGGCCGGGCGAGCGGCGACGCTACCGACAGCAGGCTGAGGCAACCCTCATCTTCTACCTCTTCGTCGTCCGACGTCCAGATGACTTCCGGGTTAATAAACAACGTATCGGCGCCCTCGGGGAGGAGGGAGGGGTGGACCACGACTATCCGCTTCAAAACCCCTAACTGGGGCGCGGCCAGACCTACCCCCCGGTGCTTGACCATGACGTCCGCCATGGCCTTTATCAATTCGCTTTCCGCCGTCCGGACGGATTTAACGTTTTCGGATTTCTCGCGGAGTATGGCGTCGTCGAGGTAGCGGAGGCGGTACGCTGTATCGTCTTCGTTCACTACCGGCATAGGATACCACGCCGTCGTCGGCGGGTCAAGGCGTAAGGGCGGGAGCTAGTTCTCGCCGGTCGCGAGGAGCAGCCGGTCGAGGCGGAATTCGCGTTTGGCCTCGCTGGCGTGGCAATAAGCGGCGACGTAGCAGCGGCCGCCGCGGATTTTTACGGCGAGGGGGGTAATAGACCTTGAGCTCTCGCCCTTGCTGCCGCGGTATATTATCGCCACGGCCTCCCCGGCCGCCGCGGCCCACTCCAGCGCCACTATGGTCTCGGCGCTTACGTTTCCCCCGGCCGGTATCCCGCGCGAAAACAGGGCCAAATCGCCGACCGTTTCGGCGCCGAAGCGTTCGCGCGCCGCGGCCGAGAACGCGAGCAGGAGCTGGCTCTCGACGGCGACGTCGCCCAACGCCCGGTGAGGCGCCGGGTTCGTCACGTTAAACGTTTGGGCCAGCGCCTCGAGTCTGTAGCTGTCGAGGCCCGGGTGACAGTTGCGCGCCAGGCCCAGCAGGTCGACGGTAACGTTAGGCAGCTTCGGCAGGTCGAGCTCCGTCGTCGCCGCGACGACGAACGACATGTCGAACGGGAGGTTGTGGGCGACGAGCGCCGCGTCGCCCGCGAAGGCGACGAAACGCGGGAAGACCTCCGCCAACTTGGGCTGGCCGGCGAGGTCGGCGTCGGTCAGGCCGTGGACCGCGGTGGCGCCGGCCGGAACCGGGGCCTCCGGGTCCACCAGCGTGAGTAAATGGTCGACGCCGTCGCCGCGGCGGAGTTTGAGCGCGCCCACCTCGACGACGCGCGCACCCTGCGACACGTCCAGACCCGTCGTCTCGAGGTCGAAGACGACGAAGGTGGCTTCGGCCAGCGGAGCGTCGAAGGGGGTGGATGCCATATATAAAGAAGCCCGGCTGGGCCGGGCCTTTCCCGGTGAAAGTGTTTCAGATGTCCAAGTTCTTGACTTCTTTGGCGTGGGACTCGATGAACTCGCGTCGCGGCTCGACGGCGCCGCCCATCAGCGTGGTGAACATCTTGTCGGCCCGGGCCGCGTCGGCGATCTCCACCTCGACGAGCGTCCGGCGCTCGCGGTCCATAGTCGTCTTCCAGAGTTGCTCCGGGTTCATCTCGCCCAGGCCCTTGTACCGCTGGATCCTGGGTTTTTTTTCGGCGGGGAAGCGCTTGAGGATTTCTTTTAGCTCTTTGTCGTTATAGGCGTAAAGCTCCTCTTTGCCGTCGCGGATGCCGTAGAGGGGCGGCTGGGCGATGTAGAGGTGGCCGCCTTCGATGAGCTGGCGGTAGTGGCGGTAGAAGAAAGTGAGGAGCAGCGTGCGGATGTGCGCGCCGTCGACGTCGGCGTCCGTCATCAGGATGATCTTGTCGTACCGCAGTTTGCTCAGGTTGAACTCCTCCGCGCCGATGCCGGTGCCCAGCGCCAGGATGATGGTGCATATCTCTTCGTTCTGGAGCATCTTGTCGATGCGTGTTTTCTCGACGTTGAGGATCTTGCCGCGCAGCGGCAGTATGGCCTGGAAGGCGCGGTCGCGGCCTTGTTTGGCGGAGCCGCCGGCCGACGGGCCCTCCACCAGGAAGAGCTCGCACTCCTTCGGGTCGCGGCTCGAGCAATCGGCTAATTTGCCGGGGAGGCTGCCGGACTCGAGCGCCGTCTTGCGGCGAGTTAGCTCTTTGGCCTTGCGGGCCGCCTCGCGCGCCTGGGCCGCGACGACGGCCTTGTTGACGATGGCACGCAGAATCGCCGGCCGCCGCTCGAACGTATCCACCAGGCTCTCGTAGACAACCGATTGCGTGATGCCCTTCATTTCGCTGTTGCCCAGTTTGGTCTTGGTCTGACCTTCGAATTGGGGCGAGGGCAGCTTTACGGAGAGCACCGCCGTCAGGCCTTCGCGGACGTCTTCCCCCGTTATGCTGGGGCCGTTGTCTTTAATTAGTTTGTTTTTGGCGGCGGACTCGTTGATGGCGTTGGTGAGGGCGGCGCGGAAGCCGGTGAGGTGGGTTCCGCCCTCGGTGGTGTTGATATTATTGGCGTAGGTATGTATGGATTCGTTGTAGCCGTCGTGGTATTGAATTCCGGCCTCGACCACGACGTGGTCGCGCTCGCCCTCCAGCACGATTACGGGCCGTGAGACGGGCGTGCGCGCGCGGTTGAGGTATTCCACGAAGGCTTTAAGCCCCCCCTTATATTGAAAAACGTCTTCGTGGCCGGTTCGCTCGTCGAGCACCTTAATCTTCAGGCCCTTGTTGAGGAAGGCGAGCTCGCGGAGGTGGTGGGCGACGGTGTCGTAGTCCATCTCGACGGTCTCGAAGATGCGGGAGTCGGGTTTGAACGTCGTCTGAGTGCCGGTGGACTTGGCGCGTCCTACCCTTTTAACCGGGGCTTTAGGCTTACCGCGTTCGTACTCCTGGCGCCAGACGCCGCCGTCGCGGCGCACCTCGACGACGCAGTATTCCGAGAGCGCGTTCACGACCGATACGCCGACGCCGTGGAGGCCGCCGGCCACCTTGTAGACCTTGTCGTCGAACTTGCCGCCGGCGTGCAGCTCCGTCATTACGATCTGCAGCGCCGACTTCCGAGCTCGGGGGTGGCGCTTCACCGGGATGCCGCGGCCGTTATCTGTAACGGTGACGGTGGTGTCTCTGCGCAGGACGACGTCGACGGTCGTGCACTCGCCGGCGAGCGCCTCGTCGATGGAGTTGTCGACGACTTCGTAGAGGAGGTGGTGCAGGCCGCGCTGGTCGGTGGAGCCTACGTACATCGCCGGCCGCCGCCGGACCGCCTCAAGGCCCTTCAGGATTTTGATCTGGGCGGCGTCGTAGGCCGGCGCTTTTTTCGGCGCGACACCGTTTTCGACCGGAGCGTCGGCGGTTTTGCCGTCGCGCAATTCGCTTTTAATTCTGCTAGAAGCTGTTTTACGGAGGGCTTTCTTAGGCTTGCCGTGGGGCGCCGTTTTCTTCAGCTTTGTGCGTGCGGCTTTTTTCATCGGCGCCGCGGCCTTCCCGGCTGACTTGCGGCGAGGCGCCGCGGTTTTTCGTTTCGTGGAGGCCGCGGTCACGCGCTTTTTGCTAGCTTTTTTTGGGTTTTTGTCTTCCGTCTTCTTCTTTTTCTTAGGCATAAAATCAGGTCTATTCGACGCCGCATGGTCGCGTGAGAAGCGTTAATTAACGCTTATTATTTATCGCGAAATTATATAATAATTACGGCCTAAAATCAAGGGAAATTCCGGCCGGCCCGAGCCGGGCAACGGTATCGTAAGATGTTGAAATCCTTATAGTAATAAGGCGGGAGTTTTAGGGGTTTCGCGCGCGCAAGGCCTTTCTTCGGCGCGGCCTAACCGGAGGTATCGATGTGGCCTTCTGATATATGTATTTTGGCATCAGGCTCGATACCGGCGGGGGGGGTGGTAGCGGTAAAAAAGATTTGCTCCGCGCCGGCCACGACGTCGGCCAAACGCCGTTGGCGGTCGGCGTCGAGCTCGGATGCGACGTCGTCCAGCAGCAGGAGCGGCGGGTCGCCGCGCGTTTTCTTCAGGAGACGGAACTGGGCGACGCGGAGGGAAAGCGCCGCGGTGCGCTGTTGCCCTTCGCTCGCGAACCGGCGGGCGTCGCACCCTTTTACCGCCAGCCGCAAGTCGTCGCGGTGCGGGCCCACGAGCGTTTGTCTGCGCCGCTCTTCGCCGGTGCGGTTTTCCCGCAACGTACGCTCGAACGAGCGAGCGATCTCTTCTTCGGCGCCGCCGTCGCAAGGTACGGCGGGGTCGTACTCCACGACGAAGTCCTCGTCTTCGGGAGCGAGTTCGCCGTAGGCCGTGGCCGCGGCGGCCGCCAACCCGCTGGCCGCCCCGGCCCGGAGGAACGTTAACCTGGCGCCGGCGGCGACGAGCTCGTGGTCGTACGGCTCCATTTCGGCTCGAGGCGCCGCCCGGGCGAGCAACGCGTTCCGCGAGCGCAGAACGGCGTAGTAGCGCTGCAGCGTGTAGAGGTATTCCCGGCTCTCCTGGCCGAGCCAGACGTCCAGAAAGCGGCGCCGCACGGCCGGCTCGCCCTTGACCAGCGCGAGGTCGTCGGGCCCGAACGCGACGACCGCGAGGGTCCCGACGTAGTCGATAAGGCGGGGGATGGTTTCGTCGTTGACGGCGGCGACCTTGCCGGCGGGGCCGTAGTCCAGCGCGAAGAGCTGCTCGCCGCAGCCGCTCTGGACCGTCGCCCGCACCGACAATGCGTCCTCGCCGCGGCGCACGAGGTCCCGGTCGCGGCTGGTCCGGAAGGACCGCCCCAGCGCCAGGAAGTGGACCGCCTCCAGCAGGTTGGTCTTGCCGGCGCCGTTGGAGCCCACCACCAAAATCAAACCGGGCGCCGCCGTTACGGTCGCTTCCCGGTAGTTGCGAAAATTATTTAAATGGATTTGGCTCGCGAACAAAGCGGCTCACCGGCCCGCCGCTAAATCTTGATGGGCATGAGTATGCAGAAGTGGTTCTCGTCGCCGGAGCCGCGGAACGAGCCCTGCTTCGCGGCGTCGTTTAGCTCGTATATTACGTCGTCGCCGTCCAGCGAGGCTACGATCTCGTGGAGGAAGGCGGGGTTGTAGCTTACCTTGAATTCCTCGCCGTCGTATACGCACGGGAGCGGCTCGCGCGCCTCGCCCACCTCCGCGGTTTTCGCCTCCACCTCGAGCTGGTCCTTGCGGAAGGTGACGATAATCTGGCGGTTGTTCTCGTCGCACATCAGCGCCATGCGGTCGACGACGTCGAGGAACAAGCCCCGGCTTACGCGCACCTCGCGCTCGAAGGACTGCGGGATCACCTCGCGGTAGGGCGGGAACTTGCCCTCGGCCTGGCGGGTCACGAAGCGGAACCGGCCGCAGTCGAACGAGATGTGGTTTTCGCCGAAGGCGATTTCCACCGGTTCGTCGTCGGCCAGAACTTTGGACAACTCGGCCGCGGCCTTGCTGGGAAGAATAACGTCCAAGATGCCGCCGATTTCGATCTCGGTTTTGAGCGAAGTGTACGCCAACCGGTAGCCGTCGGTGGCGACGAAGCGGACCTCGTTGCCCTCCGCCTGGATGCAAACGCCGTTGAGGGCGTAGCGGGTCACGTCTTCCGCGGCGGCGAAGAGCGTCTTCTTGATGAGGTTTTTAAGCGTGGCCTGCGAGAGGGTCAGAGTCTGCTCGGCCGCGACCTCGGGGAAGACGGGGTAGTCGGCGGCGTCGAGGCCCATAAGTTTAAAGGTGGCGCGGCCGCCCTTCACCGTGGCCTGCGTGTCCTCCGCCGCTACTTCCACCTCTTCGGCGTCGAGGTGGCGGGCGATTTCGACGAAGCGGCGCGCGGGAAGTGTCAACGAGCCCTTGTCGGCGACGTCGGCGGCGACCTTGATCCGCGCCCAGAGGTCGATATTGGTGCCGGTCAGCTCGAGGTTGTCGGCCTCGGCCACGAAGAGGATGTTTCCCAGAATGGCCAGCGTGCTCTTGGGCGGGACGGCGCTCTGCACTATGGCGAGCGCGTCCACCAGCTCTTTGCGGTCACAGGTGAACTTCACCGGGGTCTCCCTTGGTGTGGTTTAAATTATATAGAATATCACTACTTACGCAGGATGATAACACTCGGGCGCGCCGATTGTCAATTGATTTGTTAAGGTTTGATCTCGGAGAGTATGGCGGATTTAAGGTCGTCGAGCGCCCGCGATATCGCGGCCCGGGCGGCCTTGTCTCTTTCCTCTTTGAGGCGGGCTCGCAGCGGGTCCAGCGCGCGGGCGTCGCCGACGGCGGCGAGGCTCGCGGCCGCGGCGGCCCGTACCTCCGCCTTCTTGTCGTTCAGCGCTTCGGCCAGCGGCCGTACGGAGCGCTCGTCGCGGACGACGCCCAACGCCTGCGCCGCGGCCAGGCGGCCCCGGCTTTTCTTGTCGGTCTGGAGGTTGGCGATGAGGGGCTCCACCGCGGCGCGGTCGCCGTAGGAGGCCGCGGCCGCGCACGCCCGGGCGCGAACGTCGGCGTCGCGGTCGCCCAGGGCGCGGAGGAGAGGTTGGAAGGCCGCGGCGTCGCGGAACCGGCCCAGGGCGTACGCCGCCGTCGCCCGCCGCTTGGCCTTTTTATCCGACGATAGAACGCGCACCAGCCGGTTCGTTACGTCGGCGGATTTGAAGTTGAGGAGCGCGTCCGCGGCGGCCCAGCGGACGTCGTCGTGTCCCAAGACGGTTATGAAGCTCGCCGCGGCGCGCGGCGCGCCGTAGCCCTCTAGGGCGCGGATAGCGGCCAGCCGCACCGGCGCGTCGAGCTTTTTATTCTCCACCGCGCCCGCCAGCGCGTTGAAGGCGATGACGTTGTCTTTGATCTCGCCCAGCGCCTTGGCGGCCTCCACCGCGACGGCGGTGTCGCCGCTCGTGACGTACGCGGCCAAACGGTCCGCGCCCCAGCTAGGGTCCGGCGGGCCGATTTGCGCCCAGGCCGCCGCGGCGAACAGAAGCGTCCACCCGACCTTACGGACGCATTTACTTAACTCCGTATCCATCTACGGCGCGATTTTGGCAATAATTAGCGATTAAGTCAAGAAAAACGTGGCCCTTCTCCGTACCAAGCGCGGCAGGGCGCCGCCTGGGGATAGTCATAGTTGAATTGGGATAGCCGCGGTGCGTCCCGCCGGGCGCCGTTACGGAATTTGCGACGGGAGTACGCCGTATTTAAATTAGCGATTTCTTCGGAGGGGTTTATCCTTTTTGCTTTAAAAAGGGCCCATAACGGTGGCAGCGAAATTAATTCCGGTAATGATATTTTTATTACGAATATGCTTGACTACGGGAATTTTCAAGTTTATAATAAAAATGAAAGGGAAAGGTCGAAAAATTAGGGGGTTTCGCCGGTGGGAATTAAGATATTTAAAGCGGTAATCTTAGGGGCCGCGGCCGCGGTTTGTATACCGGCGGTTGCGGCTTTCGCTGCTGAGGAATTGATAGTAAACGCCGGCTTCGAAACGGGGAAGTTGGCGCCGTGGACGAGCGAGAAGTTTAAAATTATGTACGGCGGCTGTACCGGCCGTTACCACGCGGGTTTTTATTTATATTACACGGGGTTTTTCGAGGGGACGGTGAGCCAAGAACTAGGGGAAGTTATTTACCCTGCCGAAGTCGAAAAAGTAAGTTTATGGGCGTACGGCGGTACTATAGAGGAGGAAGGGAATCACGAACCCGCGGAAATACGAATCGATTTGGGAACCAACTACCACTACGGCGAGCTTTATTTCTATTATTCCTTCTGGGAATACTTGGAGTTCCCTCTAAGCAAGTTGCAAGTACCCTTCGATTTCATCCGCGTTAAAATTTTTATGTCTAGTAGGCACCCCGCCCTATACCGGGGAGGCTTGGACGACGTTTCGGTACTGGTCGAGCCAACCGGCGTTGACGCGACGTCGCTCGGCCGCGTTAAGGCCATTTATCGATAGCTTGGGGGATAACCGTGGAACGTTTATATGGGATTTTACGGAAGGCCGGTTTGAAGCCGCGGGTTAGATTAACGCGAATGGTCGTTTTCGCGATCGCGGCCTCGGCGGGTATGACCCCTACCAGCCGAGCGGCTTTTTATACTTACGAAACTTGGTGGGCGTATATGTTTCCCCCTTGTTACTGTTTGGATGAATCAAGGGCCATGTCCGGGGAAGATTCGGGTTTGTTTGTAACGGTTTTTCGGCTGGACGTGCTGGAAAACGAGTATGCTCTTTACGTCTTTAAATTCGACGCCGGGGGCGGTAAGATCGCGGAATGGTTGGTCGAAAATTTCCACTATGGACCCTTTTTGCACTCCGTACAAGGTTTTACCGCTTTCCGGGGCGATTTTATAGTATCGTACCAAGCATGGGCCCCGGGCCAACCCTCGGTCGCGTGGTCTACGCTTCGGCGGTGCGGCGTTAAAAGCTGGGTCATCGGTAAGGACGACCCGTTCAACGAGAAATATTATTTCCGTCAGCTCGCCGCTCCCGCCTCGGGTAATTATTATTACTGCTACCGATGGCATAACGAGGCGTTGCGAGTATGTAAATCTCCGGGTACGTCGGAAGTAATATCTTATTTTACACCTGTCGGCGGGGGCGTGTCCTGTATGGCAGCGGACGGCCTAGGCCACGTGTACATATCGCGCAACGTTACTATTCGGAAGTATAACGAATCGGGGTCTGTCCTAACGAGCTGGAATAACCCGGGCTACGTATGGAATTTGACTGTGGACCCCGAAGGCCGTTTGCTCGTGCTCTCCGAAGACAAGAATACGTACGTTTACAGCGGGAGCGGTTCCCTTCTCGGGAGCTTTACCGGGCCTTATATGACCGATATAGGTACCGCCGATATGGGTCCCGACGGTAAATACTACGTCCTCGGTTCGGCTCACGGGCGGACTACGTTAGTAATGTACCGCTTCGCCCCCGCCCCCTCTATTATAACTATAACGCCGACCAGCTTCGGGAAGATAAAGGCGATGTATAAGTAACCGGCGGGTAGTCATTAATTAAGAAGCCGCCTCCTCGAGGCGGCCTTTTTTATCCGTCTGAAATCTTTTCCCTTCGTCGCTTCCTCGCGACGTACCACCACCGCCGCGCGAACACGCCCAGGTAAAACCGCCCCGAGGCCGCGCATATCCCGATAAATATTCCCCATATCGCGCCGCCGGCCGCGTCCAGCGGGTAATGGACGCCGACGTAGACGCGCGAGTACGAGACGACGGCCGCGACGACGAAGAGCGCCGCGCCGGCGCGCTTGTATTCCGTGAAGACGACGAAGGCGAAGGCGAACGTGTTCGCCGCGTGGGCCGAGGGGAACGCCGGCGACGGCGCCTGGTGCGGCAGGAGGAGGCGAACCGTCTCGAGCGCGAACGGCGGCCGCGCCCGGGCGAAGAGCGGTTTGAGTAGGCGGACCGCGGTAACGTCCGAGAGCGCGACCGCCACCGCCGCGGCGATTACGCAATATAACCCCGGCCGCCGGTACCGCGCCGGCAAGTATATCGCCGTGAGGACGCCGGCGCCGAGGTAAAAATATTTATGCGTAATTACGAGGAAGACGCCGTCCAGCGGCGGCCAGGCCAGCGTCTGGTTTATGAGGGCGAAGAGCGCCCGGTCGATGCCGACGACGAGGTCCAGCATTACCGTTCGCCTCGCAGCGTCGCCAAAGCCTCGAGTGCGGCGTCGTCGTAGGGGTCGAGCGCGAGGGCTTGTTCGGCGGCGTAGGCCGCGGCGCGGGGGTTGCCGTCCTGGAGCTCGAGCCACGCCAGCGCGTCCCAGGCGCCGGCCAACCGCGGACAAAGCTCGAGCGCCGGTACGAACTTGGCCCGGGCGGCGGCGAATTCCCTACGGTCGTACAGCTCGACGCCGTCGTTGTAGTACGCCAGCGCGTCGTCGACGACGGCGTACGCGCGGCCTGTAAAGCGTTCGTCGTAGAAGCCGCCGGCCGCGGCCGGGCCGGTGAACAATGGCGACGGCGGCCCGAGCCCCGGCGCCTCCCGACCGGGGACGCCGACGAGGAAGACCCGCCACGATACGGTCTCGAAGACGGGCGTGAAGTGCTCGAGTTTCGCCGGCTCGAATTGCATCAGGTACGCGCAGGAGTCAACGGGGACTTCGGTTACGGCGCGGGTGTAACGGATGGAGGCGGGGCCGCGGTTCATGACGAAGGCGGCGTGGTACGCCACGTACGTCACGTCGTACTTCTCGCACACGCGGTAGAAGGCCTCTTCGTCCTCGAATATTGCCCGCCAGCATTCGTCGACTTTGGCGCGCATTCCCGGCGCCTCGTAGATGGGGTGGACGACGATGGGCGTACCGGCGTACGTCAAGAGCGTCGCCGACGCGGCGATGGGCGCGAGTACCGCCGTTTCGTCGCGGTCGGGCAAGTTGCCGAACCACCTTATAAGGCGCCACTCCTCGTCGCCGACGTTGGTGGCGTAGCCGCCCTCCGATTCGGCCGCGGCCTTTAGGAGCGACGTCCACGGCCAGGGCCGATACTCGTAACGGAACGCCTTAGCCGCCTCGAGCGGTACGATTACGGCCGGGATCAGGAGCCAGGCGAGCGCGCGGCGATTCCTCGCCAGGCCGCCGTAGCCGGCGGCGAAGACGGCGACGAAGAATATGAAGACGACGCTGAAGCGGTTGTAGCCGGCGTAGAGCAGGCCGAAGACGACGAAGAAGGCCAGCGTCGCGGCGCCGAGATAGCCGGCCGGCGTCGCGAAGCCGCGGGCAAATTTCTTGAAATTCCGGACGAGCGGCGCCGCGGCGACGACGAGCGGCGGCCCCAGCAGCACGGCCGCGGCCGCGAGCGACGGCGAGTCAGCCGGGCCGGTCCATATTTCGCGCGCGGCGAGCGGCAGCGCCGTCGGGTCGGCCGGTTTGACCCCCAGGTACCGTATCTTGTAAAATATCATCGTGTAGATGTGGGAGTACTCGGCCGCGGCGGCGAAGGGTCGCGCCACGCCGTAGGCGGCGGCGAAGAATATGCCGAGCGCGGCGACGCGCTGCCACCATTTCAGCCGCCACCGCCACGCGACCAGCGCGGCCGCGGTCGCCGCGACGGCGAGCGCGAAGGACGGCGACGCCAGGAAGACCTTCTCCCGCAGCGCCGGGTGCAGGTACGCGACGGCCGCGGCGACGACCAGCGCGGCCGCGCCCCGGCCCACGTTCTTCGTCTCGTTGGATGCCAGCGCCGCCGCGACCAGCGGCAGCGTCGCGAAGAAATACAGGAAAGAAGACGCGTGCCAGCTCACCAGGGCGAGCGCGAAGGCGGCCGCGGCGCCGGCGAACCAGCGCCATCCCCCTCCCTGCACTACCCTCGCCTGGCAGTACAGCGCGAAGAATAATACGGGGAGTACGAAGTCCTCGCGGAGGTAATTCCCGCACGTCCGCAAGTATATGGGTAGAGCGAGGGCGTACACCAGCGCCGCGAGCAGCGCCCCCCGCCGCGAGCCGAACGCGCGCCGCGCCCATAAATATACGACGAAGAGCGTGAGGGTGCTCCAGAGCGAGACGTGCCACCGGAGGAAATTTAAGGGGGGGACGCCGCGGACCAGCGGCCCCAGCAGCCGGTACGAGAGGCCGATGAAGGCGTCCTGGGTGAGGAAGAAGGACCGCGCGGTGTCGACGCCCTCCGGCCACTGCGCGGCGCGGTCCAGCGCCGGGACCGTTTCGCCGGCCGCGAACGTTTGCATGTAGCGGAAGCGGAAAGCGGGGTCCGAGGTGAAGTACGCGGCGGGCGCCCAGTGGTACAATTTCACCGAGACGACGACGACGTACAGGACCGCCAAAACGACGGCCGCGGCCAGCGCGGGCCTGCGCGATACGAAATCTTTCAATTCTCTTAAGCGACGCAACTGGTTGATATCCTTGGGGTAATTAACTCGGCGCAGTTTAACATACGGCCGCGGCGCCCTCAACCCAAGTTGTAACGG
>SDBS01002837.1_pt1 | contig 17124 bp, 17 predicted proteins | sample 2277091 | NCBI WGS metagenome assembly SDBS01 (sample SAMN10404972, study PRJNA504765) | marine sediment metagenome | isolation source: marine sediment core GS10_PC15, 163 cmbsf | place: Arctic Ocean: Southern Knipovich Ridge | collected 2010 | reverse complement strand
TGCATCTAAAACCTTTATAATAATTTTTACTTAAATAAATCATAGATATGTTATTTATAATATTTAAAAATGCATTTTTGGATTTGGTTGACTCTCCTCCAGGCTCTATGCTTTTCGTTTTTTTTATAGCTTTAACAACAGCGTCAATTAGTATTGTTTTAACAAAGTGGTTGGTTGATACTGAAGAGGTTAATCGAAAACAAAAACAAATTAAAGCTCATCAAGAAGACAAGCAAAAAATTGTTGATTTAGCTGAAACCGAACCTGAGCGTTATAGAAAGAATCGAAAACGATGGGAACGTAAAGAAACTATGCTAAAACAGACTCAACAAAAAATGTCTATGCAAAGGCTAAAACCTACTTGCATAACATTCTTACCTATGATAATTATTTTTGCTCTTGTAAGAACCATTTTTAATGGTAATCCAGTAGCCTTGTCACCTATGCGTGGTAATAACATTCCGTTAATAGGTAATTTCATCAGAGCAAGTGGTGGTAGTGATTGGATTAATTTTACAGCATGGTATTTTCTCTCCTCTATGGGAATTAATACGTTATTTCAAAGATTGATGAAACTGCAATCTCAAGCTTCAGGTGGTATGGGAGGAATGTTTGCTGGACAAAAAGCAAAATCCTTAGAATTTCCAGATATCTGATAGCAAAAAACGCTTAATAAAAATAAATTTTAAACCCACAATATTCTAAAATCATTTTAGAAATTAGTAAAAGTTAACCTAAGCTTATAATGTGCTTTAAAAGCTAAGAAACGCAGACAGAGGGATTCGAACCCTCGAATGGAGACCCACACTGGCTCTCGGGGAATGTTTCCGTTCCAGGCCAGCGCCATACCGCTAGGCGATGTCTGCTGAAATTTGCAAACAATTTTGTTTCCTACAAGTTCAATATAACGATTTAGAATTTTAATATTTTTTTATAAAGAATAATAAGATAAACTTAAGCATGAAATTAAAAAAAAAAAAATTTCAAAATCTTTTCTAAAGAAATTATAGAACAATTAAATATTTTAACAGATCTGGTGGTACATCTTCAGCCAGTTACTTTATTGGAATTGAAACGGATTCACTCATTTTCTTTTCTAATTTAGCCTTTTTAATTGCAGCTTCTACTTCCTCGTGTGAAGCACCTTTTTTAATTTCTAAGATCTCTGAAATTGGTTCAATATGGTTATAATTGACCCTTCTTCTTCGAACTTTTAAACCATCAATTAATAAGTAATTTTTATCAAGAATATCGACAATAACACAGTGACACCCTGCTTCTCTTCCCAAAGTTTTTACGCAAATTCTTCCGATATCATAAATTGAAATTTTTAAAACCTCTTTTCATAAACTTAAATAATTTAAGGTAATTAAGAAAATCATTATGAAAATAAAATTTTTATGATTTTTGAATATAAAAAGTAATTATTATTTTCTTAAGCTGGAGAGAATTAATTTTAAAATTTCTTCGATTGTTAAGTTTTCAGTATTTATTGTGAGGTCATAAAGCTTTTTCAATTTCTCTTGATCTCTTAAATCTATATTATACAGTAATTTAAACCGTTCTAATTCTGATTTTTCTCGTAAAACAGTTTCTTTTAATTTTTCCTCATATGAAGTATCATCTCTTTTTGCCATCCGTTTAACTCTGATTTTCAAAGGACACATTAATAGTAATTTAAAATCAGCTATAGATTGGAGGATATATCCACTTAATTGGCTGTCAATAATTATATTACCTTTCTGAGCAATTTCTATTATTTTAGCATCTAATTTTTTATCAATTTCGGGTGTTTTTTCCACAAATTCAGTAAATTCTTTCAAGGCCATATTCATATCTTCCGCAAGATCTCTAAACGCTTGTCCAGTACTGTAATATTGAAGCCCTAAATTTTCTGCAATTAATTTTCCGATTGTTGATTTGCCGCTTCCGTGAAGTCCTGAAATTGTAATTATCATTATCACTAATTTAATTTCTTAAGTTATAAATTTATTATATTTATTTAAATATAATCCCCAAGGTAATTTTGGGAACCTCTGTTTTTAAATTCACTTGGACGTTTTCTCCACATACTATCTGGATAACTTTCCATTACCCATTTGCTTACTTTAGCTCCTAATTTTAAAGTATAAAGACCTATAGATATTATTTCGCAATCAAATACCAAAGCAGTGTCTCCAGGTGATATTTTTTCTCTAACATTGCTTTTAATACCAAAAATTAGTCTTATATCCTCAATTAACATCTTACTACTTGAGCAGATTTCAAGATATTGATATTTACCATGACTAAGATATCCATCACCATCGAAATAACCAAGAAGCCACGCTAAAGCAATTTTACCTGACTTTGATAACCACCAATCAACTTTTTTCTGTTCTTTCGCATCTTCAACAGCTTTTTTCACATAATATGGTACTTTAGAAACCTTAGACTTAAAACTACTGAATTCTAAATCTTTAAAATCATTTGAGGTTGGCTTACTTATAAACGAAACCCTAGAAGAATAATATAATTTTAGTTCTCCTTTATAATAAACATATCTTATACGATCTTTTATACGTTTCAAAGGAAACCCAATAGATTTAGCAAATGATTCTAATCTCTCTCTATCCTTGGTAGCTAGTTCAAAAGAAATTCTATAACGCCTAGGTTCGAAAGATCCGTCAGCTCGAAAAAATCCAAACCAATAGGAAACTTCCTCAGATTTATCAACATCCTTAAAATAATGTGGGTGTTTAATTGTATATTGTTCATGTGGATAATCTTTCAAATCTGGGTTAACTTGTTCATATTTATCAATAAAATCTTTAATTTTCATAGCACGTTTTCCCCAAATATTTTTGGTAAAATCCCGAAATTCTTGCAATATTAGTTTTGAGAACTTATAGTGAGGATTATATCTATTATTATTTGGATTAGTAATACGAGATTTTATATTTTTTATAAAACTGTCAGTTCCATGGAGAATTAAACCGAGTTCTTCGTTATTAACTGTTATTTCGCCTGAAATTCTTCCCAATTCTTTTTCAAGCATATTAACGAATTGGAGTGTACTTATTTCATTATTTCGATATCTTCCAATGATTTGGATACATCCTAAAGCTTTAGCTCCTAAACGATTTCCCAACCTTTCTTCTAGTCTAAATAAAGGTTTTTCTATAACTAGATAATTATTATCCCTTCTTGCATAATATAATACGGATCTTACATAACTTTCACTTTTACCCCAAATCTCAGAAAGTTTCGCATCTGGAAACTTCTCTAATCTTTCAGGAAAAATTAGTGCTAATTCCTCGGATAAACTTTGAATTTCATTTCTTAAATCTTTTATTAATTCTAAAGTGGAATATTTTTCTCTACTATTTATTAAGATCAGATCCTTTTTGGTCATAATAACCTTCTGGTCGTAAGAGTAAATTGGTATGTAAATTCAAGAATTCCTTGCTCAACTACTTACATAGAAGCATCGAAATTATGTAAATAATATAAAAAGTGTAAATTTTCTCACTATGTTTTAGTGGTCATCTCCATTTTTTCTCGTTCGGGTCTTTGAAAACATACGTTTTCATACTATATACTTGTAACATGGGTAAATAAAGTATGAAAGTATCATGAATTAGAAATTTCTCATAAAACGCTAAATATTTAAAAGGAATAGATGGATTAAATTTTTTTGAGAAATCTTATTTAACTACGAAAAAATATGTCTATTAAAGAAAAAAATAATACTCCATTAGAAAAAGGAGTTAAAGATTGTTTTTATTTCGACCTACATAAAAATCTATGCTATCATGTAGAAAATGAGACAGAAAAATGCAATTTACTAAATTGTGGTGATATAAATGAAAATTAAATATAAAAAATGAAAAAAAAAAGTAATGGAGCAGAAAAATTTAACGTTGTGATAATAAATGTTTTTTCAAAGAAGGTTAAAGATAAAAAATAGACCTTATTATAATAAAAATATGATTATTATTTTAAATCAATATAAATAATAACTCAATTCAGAGAAGGAACACTTATGATTTTTATTCTTAAAAAGGATTATTCAGAAAACAAAATATATAGCATTATTGACTCCAAACACTCTCTTTTAATAATGTTTGAAGGCATATTGCGCAATATCGTCCACTTTCCATTCTATTTGTTCTTCTTGCGGTTCTATTTGTTTTAGTCATTTTAGAAGGTCGTAATCTCGGAATCGATTGCAGAGGTTTTTTGCAAATAGCACATTTTCCTCTTTTAGGTTTTCTTCTCCAATAATGAGTAACGTTTCGATTTCCTGGAGTTCTTAATTTCTTTCTAGCCTGCGCTTTTGAACGTAAACCTGGTCGTGGAATAGTGATTACCTTTTTTTTTTAATCTCATAGAGATGATATTTAAATTAATATAGTTCTAAATAATAGAGAAAATATTAATTTTATTGTTTTATTTAAGGATTTAGATCCAGTTTTGTTTGAAATTCTTTAAAGATTAGATATATTTCATCAATAAATTTTTCCCTTAATTCAGCATCGTTCAAGGTTTTATCAATATTATTTAAGACATTTCGCTGGATAGCCTCAATTTTTAATAAAATATCTCTAACCCCCGGGAAATTACTTAAATTATTAGTTAAATCTTCGAATAAATTAATTATAAAATCATGTTTTTTCAAATCATTCAATGTCAACGCATCCATAAGAGTTATAAAAGAGGAAGTAATTTCTGATGTTAAACCCGGTAACTCTAAAAAGGTTCGATTTTGTTTGCTTAGTTTATTACTTGACAAATTCAAAGAAGAAACTCGATTAATTATGTCTATTGTATTATGATATTCTTTGGCAATATGCATTTTTTCTAAGAGATCTGCCAAGAGAAGATTTTTTTCTTTTAGAATAAGGTTTAATTTAAACAAGTTATTCATAGCATTTTTTAATGCTTTCTTGAAAAAGTTATCATTGATTTTTCCTTTTTGATATTTATTATTTAAGTTTATTATTGATTTTACTAATGCAAATAATTCTGCCTCTTTTTTAGATTCGAGTCCAGGATTAGTATTAATATCTTCTACCATATTAGAATCTACCCAAATAATGTTGGTCGTAAAAAGTAGAATAATACAGCGGCGATTACACCAACAATTATCGTAGAAATTAACACACGGGTAGTAGAAGAATTACTCAATTCTCTAATAGCAAGGGTCATCAAGATAGGTACCCAAATTGCTATTGTTAGTGCATCAATTATATCCAACACCGCCCAAATAGGCGCTTCAAATATCGAAACTAATATGGCATCATCAAAACCAGAAATATCAGGTACGTTTACATTAGTAAAGGCAAAAAGAACAATTAATATTTTAATTGCATTTATTAATAAAAATGGAGTAAAAGCGCATAATAACATCTTAAATTTATATGCTCCTTCTATTCGCAACATTGTACCCCCTTTATAGATACTAAAGGGGCTAATATCAGTTTCCTTATATTTTTGTTTATCTTTTCCTTTTCCTATTTCTTCGAAACGCCTTTCTAATTTGTCAGAGAATCCTACAGCATAATTAGCTCCCTTTGTAAATAGCCAAATTAAAATTCCGAAAAATACTGTTTGAAAGCAGAAGCCAAATATGAAAAAAGAAACGAAAAAGCTAAAACTGAATATAATTTGATCAAGTGAAAAAGCACCAAAACCAAAATCAAAATGAGAAATAAAAGCTAAGCCCATTAATCCATATAATAGTGAACAAAACAATACAATCAACCATCCCGGAGCTTTACTTCTTTTATGATTTATATCATGAAAAGCTCTAGGAGCATTCACAAAAAGGTAGAAGATTTTCCTAAACAATGAGTATGGTGCAATCCACTCTGCTTCATATCTTCTAAAAAACTTAATTGTTTCAATTTTTTCAACTTTTAATCTAAAACCACAGAAATTACATGCAAAACTATCAGCAGTATTCTCATTTCCACATCTAGGACACCGCTGGAATGCAGCAACTGCTTGAGACATTCTAATTATTATATTTTGAGTTTTTTTTTTTAATAATCATATAATAAATTAATCTTATAAAAATCTCTTCCAATTTTATGATCTTCTCTTAAATACAATTTTATGTATTTAAATATTATTTCCACTAATTATTCAGAATTCTATTATGTAATGGTTTTTTTCTTTGATAATTTTATAATTTCTGTTTACAAATAATTTTGTTAATTTTAAATTTGTTTTTGTGTGATTTGTAATTTTTTGAACTTTTATTTTTGATGGTTCGTTAGCATATCCCATTATAGGTATTAATTGATCACTTAGATAATTATCAACCGGAATTTTATTTTTAATATAGTTAATCATAGAATTTGCGGCTATTTTACCTAGATTTTCCGCAGAAATTTTCTTTTCACCTATTAGTGTTCCTGTAGAAATAATTGCTCCAGTATCCGAGTGTGCCCATAATAAAAGCCCAACCCCCGGACTCAATGAATTCACATGCTTATAATTAATCTCTATATCGACTTTTAGATTTTTTTTAAGATGTTCTTGAACAGTCTTTTTTATTCTCGCACCGATATTTTTACCTTTTAATTGATTTGTGATGATAATTTCACCCTGGACTAGTTTTACATTTCCTAATTCAGTGAGTAAAATTGGATCAATTTTATTTTTAGAGGATTTTATTGTACATTTTACAATAGCCCCACCCTTCGGATAAAAACCATGTTTTTGAACTTCAATTCCAATATTTAATCCAACTTTCTTAAAAATTTGATAAGGTACTTCCCTCAGATAATTAAGACCTGGGGCCCATTTACCATAGCTTCCGCCTCCTAAAATTTTTATTTCTATTTTATCTGGCGCAGATAGTCCTAAGCTGGCAATTTGAATAGGTTGAAGTAATAATCCAATACTTCCCGCAGTTCCTATTTTGACTTGAATATTACTTTTTATATTTTTTTTTGGATGTAATGTGATTTCTGTTGATCCAACCTTACAGTCTGATAGAATACTCTGAGTTAATTCAGATAAGGTTTTTAGACCCACTAAATGTTGTTGTCTTAATCCCGGAGTAGGTCTGTTCGCGCGAATATTTTTAATTCGGATTGGGCGTTCAAATAAAACAGAAAATCCCGCTCCTACTCGAAGTATTGAACCCCCTCCTTCTCCAAAAGAGCCATCAATTTCTAAAAATTCCCCTGTTGTCATAATTTTTCTTTTCCTTTAAAGGATTTTATTCGATTTATTCCATTAAATTCTTCAATTAATTCAACTACTTCTTTAGGAACTAAAGTTCTCCATTTTTTATTATTTCTTAGAATTAAATTTCTAATGTTATTACCATTATATTTTTTGTTAAAAATTGTTGCTTTCTTCGTAACTTTAATTTCTTTATTAAAAAATAATTCTCTAACCCATTGGCTATTAGAAAAAACTGAATTAAATTCACCCACTATTGAGATTACATGATCTACCCATTTTTTAGCATTAAAGATATCAGGGATTTCATAAATTTCAAATTGTTTAGACGAGATTCTTCTTTTATCAAGGGCAACTTTGATAAATTTTTTTCTTTCTTCACTTGTAAATGGATCATTTATAGTATTAGATAATTGACTGCTACCTATTCCAATCTTTACCTTTTTGTACGATTTTAAAATATTTTTGAGAACATAAATATGTCCATGATGAAGAGGTTGAAATCTACCAATAAACAAAGCTATTTCTTTTTTTTTGCTTTCTACTTGCCCATTATCTTTTTTAAAAAGAGATTTTATATCTGTATCAATTAATTTCTTCCATATTTTTTTTGTAATTTCAATATTTTTTTCATTCTCTAACAAGGATTCAAATTCAGTTCTATTATAGAATTTACTGTCTTTCACATCCAATTCTTTGGAATCCGGTTCTAAATCTATGCTAGAATCAATAATTCCAAAAAAAACATATGCCACTTCATCTTCCTCAACAAATAAATTGTAAAACACCATTTTTTTAATTGCTTTTGGAGGAATTCCAAATTCTTCTTCAAGTTCTCTGATTGCATTTTTTTTAATTTCATTTAGGTTTAAATTTCTTGACCATATTACATGACCAGAAGAAGAATCTGTAAAATACTCCGGAAATGGTTCTTTCCTTTTTCCACGCTTCTGAACCAAGAAAAGGATTTCTCCTTCAGGATTTTCTGATATTATAAAAAATCTGGTAATTAAATGGCATAATTTTTTAAGATGAGCTTCTTTTCGTTTTATTGGAAAAATATATTTAGAGATTTGACCTGAATGTAAATATTTTATATTATCATACCTAATACATGCCAAAATTTCTTCTTCCATATTTGTTTGATCCCGTTTACAGTTTGATAGTTATAATATCTCCAACTTTAAAATTTAATTCCTTAGATGCATTTCCTTGATTAATTGAGATCTCAAGAAAACCTGTAGAACCTACTAAGAATAGAATAGAGTTGACAGGTACATTTGAAAAATGAGTTGTTAGCTTACCTTCATATTCGTTCTCTTTTAACTTCATATATATCATTGAGCCCTCATTTAAAACAAAATCAGAATGCGTAATACTGTTATTCGTAATTGGGATATTAGTCGTTCCATTACCAAATGAATCAATAAATTGGATCATACAACGTATTTTTCTCTCTTTTGACAAGATTTTATAAATTAATGGAGATTCAATTAAATTAACTAAATCAAAATTAGAACCAAATTTCTTGAGGGAACTCCCATTTGAGATATGAGCTCCTATTGGTGCCATGATATCTCTCCCGTGAAAAGTGTTTGAGGTAGGTATATTGAAATATTCATCATTTTGAATATTAACACATTCAGAGATCTCCGTTTTATCTATTACATTTGGAAGAATCCCATTATTTGGACAAATAAAATAATAATTTGAATTTGTCTTCAGAACAATTATTTCCCTTGAGCTTCCTACTCCTGGATCTACAACAATTATGAAGATAGTTCCATAAGGAAAATGATTATAAGTAGTTTTCAATATATATGAGGCTTCAATTATTGAATAGGGAGAAATTTGATGTGAAATATCAACAATCCTTACATTAGAATTAATTTTTAATATGATCCCTTTCATAGATGCTACATAATGATGCCCTTTTGGACCAAAGTCGGATAATAATGCAATAATGGGATTTATATTGAAATTTGTCATTTTATAAAAAAATCAAGCAATTTAATTAGGAAAAACGGAAAAACTTATAAAAATATATTTAACAAAAATTTATTTAGTTTTCTTATATTTTTGATCTACTTTATAAAACTCTTCTAACGCTTTTGATTTTACTCTATATTCTTCTTCCTTTTCAAACTGTACTAATTTTTTAGAGATCTCACTTGCTTTTTTATATGAAATATAAGCAGTATGAAAATTTTCATTCCTAAGTGATTGTCTCGCTTTTTGTACTACTTTTTCTCTTTCTTTAAATAATTCAGGCACGTTATGCGCAAACGTACCCTTTTCTTTTAAAGATACGGCGATATCCATTATGTATAAACTCTCTGCAATTTCTAATGCTTTATTATAAAATTTTGCTGCTTTTTCATATTCCAATGATTTTATAGCGCTCTCAGCTGTTTTATAATATTCTGAAATTTTTTGGTGTTCTCCATTTTCAATTTTTTCTAAAAGTTCTTGAGCGATTTTTCTTTCTTTTTTACCCCCACTAAGCATGAATTTTGTTATGTTAATAATACTATCTTTTAGTGCTTCAGGTTGAAGACTATCGATTAAGGGTTCCAAGTGCTCTAAATAAATATCTTTTAAAATTATTTCAAATTCTTCTCTTGATTTTTTTAAAATGTTAAGGCTTGGTAGTTCAAAAGCCTCTGCAGATTCTTTTAGCGATGAACGAAATTTTTCGGGTGAATCACTTTCATTCATTAGTAACCCAATTATAATTCCAGAAGCTTTCCTAGTTAGTTTTCCCTTAAATTTGTAAAAATAAGAAAAAATTCGAAATTCCTTTAATTTCAATAAATTGTACTGATTTTTTGAATGATCAAGGTTTAATCGAAGGAATAAATCATTAGTAATTTCAAAATTCGATTTACCCTCTTTGAAATAATATCCCATGGTTTTATAATCTGAATCTGTTGGAAGTAGTATTATAAAACAGCCAGTTGGCATATAAAATATAACACCTTATTGATATAATATTTTTAAGACTTGTAATATAAAATTAATAAATTTATGATTGACCTGAGCTAATGAGTCTGTTAGTTTCCTCTCTGATTGATTGTATTATATTTAATAATTGAGCAAAATAAAGATTATCTGATACTGTTTTTGAAGCTTGCCGTATAATATCAATAGCTTTCTTTTCTTCTTCTGCTATTACTTCGATTGATTTATTATCCCATAGTTCTTTTACTTTTTCATTAAAATCATCAGATAATTCCTGAAGACTTCTGTTAGATTGAATTCTAAATTGTTTTAAAACTTCTACAATTAATCTAATATTCTCTGTCATCGCAACTGTCTGTTCAGAAAAATTTTGACTCATTTCAGTAATAGCCGTGCTCATTTGGGAAACTTGGTTTATAGTCAGATCAAGACTGCTCATAATTTGATTTATTTTTTTTATCATCTCTTCTAATAGTTGTTCTGCCATGATTTACACCAAATTTTTTTATTATAATATATCTATTCTAAAACCTCCTCCTCCTCCTCCTCCTCCTCGTCTTCTTCTATTAAAGATATTTTAAGAGATTCTTTAAGATTTTTAACAGAATCAATCGCTTCGGATAACAACAAATTTACAGTATCTTGATTAAGAACAGTTTCCGATAATTTAGCAAAATCCTCAAGCTTGTTAATTAAATTATTAAGAGCGTCTAAGCCTAAACCTTCTTGAATTATTTTCAATTCGTTTGTTGTACCCTCTCCAATTTCTTTTAGGGTATCAATATGTTTAGTTTGAGTAAAAGTAATTTCACCAGAAAAGCTCTCTAATTTCTCTGTTACCTTTGCTATTTTCTCCTCAATATTTTGATTTAATCCATCTAATGAATTCTTTAACTCTTGTATTGCTTTTCCAAGCTGCGCTATCCTTTTATAGATGTTCTGCAATAAATCAGTTAGCATTTCCGCCATTTCAATCACGCTTTTAGATTATTTGGTTTATTTATTTTACTTAATTGCCCAAAAAGGCTTATTCATTTAAGCAATGGATCTAAACTGATTTTTTTTTGTAAACGAATTTTCTTATTTTTATTATAATAAACAAATAAAATGTTTATTTATTTTTAGAATTAAGGATTAACATTTTTTATTTTAAAGTTAATCACTTTGAAATTTCTTTGATTTTATCTAGGAATTAAGAGATTTTAAAAAAAAAAAAAGTTTAATAATTTAAATATTGCAAATTACTTAATCGTTAAGATGAATTAAAATATCTCTTGTAATAGAGCAGCTTCCATTTCAATCATACCTATATTGAATTTATCTGTTAATATGAGATTCTTGTATTTTGAAATATCGCGTTTACTTATCATTAATGAATGATATGCACCAGCATTCTGCATTGTATTAATAAGTATATAACCAACAGTAGTCGAGTCCTTGAAATACATTTTCTTGTAGATCGTACCTTTAAAAATCTTTATTTCCTCACCTTCATATATACCATCTGAAATAACTGGTGTTCCAAAAACCTTAATCATAATTTGATTACTAGATCCATTGTATTTCATTTTTCTTCCAACCATGTTATAGCCTGCGTTTGTACCTTGGATTACAGCATTTGCCCAAAGTAAAATAGGGGCTTGTTTTCCTGTTATTACATCTAATGACTCCACAATATCTCCTGCAGCATAAACTTCAGGCATATTTGTCTCAAGATATTCATTAACAATGATTCCTGAATTTGTTTTTATTCCACAATTTTTTACGATGTCCAAATTTGGTTTGACACCTGTTGCAATTAAAAGCATATCAGCATCCAGAACTGTGTTATCTGAAAGTTCAATGCTCTTAATCCGTTCGTCACCCAAGATCTCAGTGATCGTATTTTCTACCCTAACTTCAACACCATTATTTTGAAGAATATCCTTCACTAGAGCGCTCATTTCTCTATCAAGCATGTGAGGTAAAACTCTATTTAAAATTTCTACAATGGTAACATTTACATCATGTTTTTTCAGCCCCTCAGCAGCATCAAGTCCTATGAAGCCTCCACCTAGAACAATAGCATTTCCTACTTCTTGTGTTTTAAGCCACTTGTGGATATTATCAGTATCAGAAAGAGTTTTCAATGTGAAAATACCATTTTTATCAACACCTTTAATTGATGGTAAATCTACACTGCCACCCGCAGCGATAAAAAGCTTATCATAATCAATTGATTCATCACCTACTAGGATTTTCTTGTTTTCAGGTTGAATTTTATTAACATTTTTGCCTAAAATTGGTGTTACATTCATCCGATCATAGAAATCTTTTCCTTTCCAGAAAACTGTATCTCGTTTATTTTCATCAAGCAAATAATATAAGAGGAGACAAGCTGAATATGGTGGAACATCCTCATTGGATATCATTATAATTTCAGACTCTTGATCGTATTCTCTTATTGCCTCTACAGCACTTACACCTGCTCCCCCAGTGCCAACTATTATATACCTCATTTTTCTCCACACCCTCTTTAGATAAATTATATTTGCGGGACCGCAATTGGGGGCGCTGATAATCCAAGTGCTTTTCGCTTCTTATCAATATGATTGATTATCAAATTTGCTGCCTTCTCAGGATCAGGCTCAACAGCGAAAGTTGCTCCAACAACATCTTCTAATCCCTGGGTAAGAAGTTCTGTTACATTCTTACTTCCTAATATAGGAGGGGTTGTACCAAGAACCGTGAATATACCTGAGGCGACAACATATGCTCCAATAGCTACAGCTTTTTCAGTCATCCATTCTGGTGCTGCGCCAGCCATAGGTAGATCGCTTATATCTACATTAAGTTCTTTTGCAATAACGGCAGCAACATTCAAGATTCTGCTATTATCAACACATGATCCCATGTGTAAAACTGGAGGAATACCAAGAGCATTTGCAATTTCCTTTAATCCATCACCTGCTTGATCAGCTGCTTCGGGAACTAATAAACCAGCTTTACCACTAGCTATTGCTGCGCAACCTGTTTGAACTACCAAAATGTTGTTTTCAATTAATCGTTTAGTAAGAGTTACATGATTATAGTCTTGTTTGATCTTTGGGTTATTACAACCAACAATAGCGACAATACCTCTTATCTTTCCCTCTGTAATAGCATCAATCAAAGGTTGGATGGACCCTCCAAGAGCTCCGATAATTGCTTCGGCAGAGAATCCAGACATTAATTTTACTGGATGATTAGGGATATTAATGCGTTCAGGGTTTCTATTTCCATATGCTTGAATGGCTTCTTTAACTATTTCCTTTCCAATTTCAAATGCTCTCTCTGGGTCAAACTCCATATGGGTGGCTCCTTTAATCTTAGCTTTAGGAGATGTTGTTATTAATTTGGTATGATAGCAATCTGCAATAGGGGCTAAAGAAGGCATTATACATTGATAATCGACAACCATGGCGTCTACAGCCCCAGTTATAATTGCTAACTCTTGTGTTAGGAAATTACCTGCAACAGGAATTCCTTTTCTTACTAGTAGTTCATTTGCAGTGCAACAAATCCCAGCAAGAGTTATTCCATTCGCTCCTCTTTGTTTTGCTAACTCAATTATCTCAGGATCTCTAGATGCATCCACAACCATTTCGGACATCAGGGGATTATGACCATGTACAATGATGTTAACCGTGTCTTTCTTTAATACTCCTAAGTTTACAATACTCTCTTTTGGTGTTGGAGTTCCGAATAAAATATCACTGAATTCTGTAGCTAACATTGATCCACCCCAACCATCACTTAGAGATGCTCTAAGACCTTGTAACAAGATATTCACAAAGTCGGCGTCAACTCCCATTGTGGTTCGATGCATGATTTCTACAATTTCTCTATCAAGACCCCTAGGCCAAATACCAAGATTTTTCCATATTTCCTTCCTTTTCTCTGGTGCCCTTTCAGCAAACTGAAGTGTATTTTTGATCATTCCATATTCCTCCATTGCTTTCTCTGCTAATTCTTTGGCAATTTCTTCCTTAGCTCTACCATCTACAGAAACTCCAAATTCCCCGGCTACCCGTTTTAATTTTTCTTCATCAGTAATTTGATACCCAGATGTTTTACCCTGAGCAGTTAAATGTAGAATCTCAATAATATCTCTAGCGTGATCAGAATGAGCTGCGGCTCCAGCAGCAATTGTTCTTGCTAGATTTCTAGCGACAAGTATATCCGCATCAGCTCCACACACACCATGAGTAGGTTCATTACCAAAGGGATCAATTCTACAAGGTCCCATAGTACAATTTCTACAACAAATACCTAATAATCCATAGCCACATTGTGGCTGTTGTTTTTCTAATCTATCCCAAACAGTTTCAATACGATCCTGATCCGCCTTTTCAAGTGATTTCTGAGCAGTTGGATCTATAGTCCTTTCTAAAAATTCTTCTTTTATCATTTTTTCTCACCTACTTGGGTCATAGAGAGAGCTAAATCACGCCATACATTAAGTAATTCAGGGAACTTTTCTTCAATTGGTACTGCTGCTGCTAATTGTGCTTCAGTTTTACCAACGGCCCTTCGTTCTTCTTTTATAATTTCATTTATATCTCCATAGGCAAGGGCTCTAGTTTTACATGCTTCAACACATGCAGGAGTCAAGTCATTAGTAATACGTTCAAAACAATTGTCGCATTTATTAGCAACTTCTCGATCAACAGAAACACGCCATGATGGATTAAATGAAATTGCATCAAAAGGACAGACTATAGCACTCATTCCGCAGCCAATACATTTTTCCTCATTTATAAGAATTGTATTTGTTTCCTTATTTCTGGTAATTGCACCAGAAGGACAAACTTGTAGGCAAGGTGTTGGATCACAGTGCATACATTTACCAGGGTAAGCCATTATTCCAAAAGTAGGCATTACATGGATTCTTGAGGTAGGTAAAGGTTCTTCAGAAATTGCAGAATATAGGTTTTTTGTTTCTGAGTGTTCCACTGCACAAGCAACTTCACAATGTTTACATCCAATACAATATTCTGGTTTAATATATACAGATTTCATTCATAGACTCCCTCTTTTTTATTTTATTTTTTAATTGATTTCTTTTAATTTTTTGCAAATTTTTTTTAATCGAAAAATAAGATAACATATTATAAAAATATTTGTTAAATAGAAATTTTGGTGATTCTTACCTCATCAGATTAAGCTTTTATTATCTCTTAAACATTTAGTATTCACTATAATTTCATGAGTTTAATTAAAATTAGATATTATTATGGGAAGTTTGATTTCTATTTTTTATTTAAATAGAGAAAATACGTATTTATTTTCTCATGAGTACAACTTAATTTTATAGTGCTAATGTAATTTTAGAACTAAGTAGACAAAATTGAAAACGAATGAAAAAGAATAATTGGTAGCAACAATAAATAATTGATTGTATGGACCCGGGGGGATTTGAACCCCCGATCTCAGGCTTTTACGGGGTACGGACACTATTAATTTGATGTATGTCCGTAGGTCATTTATAAGACCTGCGCTAATTGATCAATATTAAAAGCCAATTCTTGGTAACCAAGCTTAGCTACGGGTCCAAAAATTTTTTTCCTACTCTAGATAAAAAATATATTAAATTTAACATTTACTCAATTCTATCATCAATCTAATTGCAAAAAAAAATTGAAAATAGTTTATATTACTATAAATTATTAAAATAACAACAATTTTATTCAAAATGAGTTTTTATTACATTAACTCTATGAAACTGAGATACTCATTAAAATTAGAGACAAATTGAATCTTATTTTATAAAATATACTATAGTTATTAAAGAAAAATTATGATTATAAGAATCATTAAAATTGTGAAAGTTGTATTCATATGGAGACTGTCTTCCAATAATAGCTCCAAACTGGAGACATTGCCCTAAATTTTATATTATTTACATTTTAAATAGTAAAATAGTCTTAGAATAATTAAAGCTAAAATTGGATTGTTGTATCAAGCAATTTACTTAAAATTTTAATCAATTTTTTATACTTTTAAAAAATAATAATGGAAATATAATATATCAAGAAATTTTTCCAATAATATTATAATTAAATATAAAATTTTTATTGAAATTATAAAATGGATGAATATTGCGAAGTCTTATAAATAAAGCACCACGAATTTTAATTAAATTAATTAATTTGAAGTTTTTTTAAAAACTTCATATTTTTTTGTGGTAATCTTGGCTATACAGCATTTAGTTCTGAATTTCTCTAATTCTTTATTCATAGGATTATAAGATGATGAATATATTTAAACAATTAGACTACATGAGTCTAAAGATATTTTTTATATGTATTTCTATGTTATTATATTTACTGCTACTAATTTTCCCTCTTTTATATTTAAATCTTTTTTTACTAATTGATTTCATTTGGAAAACCAAAGCAATAGAATCACTTTCTAATCCATTTCCATTACTCCTTTCTATTTTTGTTGTAAAAGGAAAGCGTTTAGCCCCTAATTCTCCCGTAAATGGTATGAGTAATACCATATCACCCGTTTTAAACTCCTTAATTATTAAACAAGGTCTTACTCCTTTTTGTTCATGACCCTGTGAATCAGTATAAGTTACATCTACTTCCCATATTTCTTTGAATTTTGGTTTAAAGCTTTTCCATTTTAAAGTCAATATATTGCACCATAGAAAAATTAATCGATGTTGTCCCACATGTCTAATTCCTTTCTAATTTCTTCTGTTAAATACTCTGGTTTAAATAATAATTCTTTAGAAATGCTATTAGAAATTATAATCATAGATTCTTTTAGATGAGATTTCATTTTTTTGACCGTTGCAAAAATATCATCATCAGAAATATCTGGATTTTCTTCTTTAAGATAAATTATAGTTGATACAGCTTCTAATAATTCTGTCTCATAATCCTTAGTTATATAATGATCTAACACATTCTCCTTAATCTCATTTGCAATCTGTCTCTCACTCTCAGTTAAAAC
>SDBS01002836.1_pt1 | contig 17127 bp, 15 predicted proteins | sample 2277091 | NCBI WGS metagenome assembly SDBS01 (sample SAMN10404972, study PRJNA504765) | marine sediment metagenome | isolation source: marine sediment core GS10_PC15, 163 cmbsf | place: Arctic Ocean: Southern Knipovich Ridge | collected 2010 | reverse complement strand
AATCTGGAGAAAAACAAAGGATCTGCTTGTCTAGTCCAAGGTCCCCCTTTATGCTATCAAAAGCTTCAAAACATTCTTCCCCAACGATTATAACTTTGCCAAGAGTTATTTTTATACAATGGGCAAGGGATTTCTCACGTAAATCCGAGTTAATTAGTGAACCCTGAGCTCCTATTTTAGCGATTGTTCCAAGTAGAACTACATACTCTATACGATTTCCCATGATAATGTCTACGATATCCCCTTTCTTTACTCCTAACGAGAGGAAGTAATGAGCATATTGATTTACTAATTCGTTATATTCTTTATAACTAATCTCCTTGTCTTCAAATTTAATTAAAACCTTGTCACCATACTGTTCAACTTTACTTTCAATAATAGCACCAAAAGAAGCAGTTTTTTCTGCAGAATATTTCAATGCTTTTTGCAGAGTTTCGGCATTTTCACTCATAAATTTTTTGTATCGTGTTCTAAACTCTTTTCGCTCGATAATATCTTGTGGTTTGTCTGGTTTTTCTTGTGAATTATCTGACATGCCTAGAAAAATTCTACCTTTCAAAAAAAGTTTAGGATGTAAATGTAATAATCTTATCTATGGTCCAATCATTAGAAAAAAAGAAAAATAGTTTAAAATCAGAATTAGAATTTATAATTTCCCTTTAGAATATCTTCATAGAGATCTTTGGTTAAGGGTACGTAATTAGCTTCACGCTGTACTTTCACATATAATACCTCATCAATGAGATTAATGTCGAAACCGTCTTTTTTTAATGGTGCTTTTTGCAATTTATGGGTTGAGGTAGTAGCTAGCTTAGTTTTAAGCCTGATAAAAACTGGAACTCCATAGGGAGGGAGGTTGTTTATTAAATGTTCTGCTAAGCCTCTAAAATCAATTTTTTCAGCGTCCACATTAGCAACAAATGCTGCCATTGGGGCACGGCCGTCAGTTCCAGGAATTTCTACACCATAGACTGTAGACAGTAATACTTGATTAAAGCTACTAAATATGTTCTCAACTTCGGTAGTACTCATGTTGTGTCCTTTCCACCTAAAAGTATCTCCGACTCGATCGACAAAAGCCATATGGCTACATCCTTGCTCTCTCATTAAATCTCCAGTATTTAACCAGGCATCTCCTTCTTTGAATACATTTCTAAAGATTTTTGAATCAGTAGCTTTTTTATCTTTATATCCGAAAAAACTTATATCGCTTTGCTTTGGAAAGAGTAGTAATCCAGGGTCTCCTAATTTAACCTTTTGCATAAAACCATTTTCACCTCTATAAGGAGCATCCTCCTCTACATCGTATTTAACAATGGCATAAGCAGTCTGGCAGTGTCCACACGTGCAATCAAAATTAAGTAAATTAGCAGCCATGCCGAAGCCCTCTGTTGCTCCGTAAAATTCGCCAATTCTTTCTATACCAAAACGATTTTTAAATTCCATCCAAATCTCTGGACGAAGTCCGTTTCCAACTATTTTTTTAACGGAGTGATCTGCATCATTAGGTTTTGGAGGTTGATTTAATAGATACCTCAATAATTCTCCAACGTAATTAAAAGCAGTAGCGTTGTACTTACGTATCTCGTCCCAAAATCGGCTGGCACTGAATTTCCGCGCAAGAACTAGTGTTGCTCCTGCAGCAAAAGTACCGCCTATTCCAATTACTAAAGGATTAGAATGAAAAAGTGGAGTTGCTACATATACGGTATCCTCCTCATTAAACTGTCCTAGTATTTTACCCATATAAATACCTGCAGCTACTAAACGCTGACGGGGAAAGTAAGCTGCTTTAGGTAAACCAGTAGTTCCTGAAGTAAAAATAAACAAATGATTATCAAACATATCAATGTCTGCAATTGGTGAGGGATTAGTTATTGGAAATTCTTTTAGAGCTAAAGAAAGATCAATATACCCATCAGGACAAGACATAGTGCCAGAATCTGGAGAAAAGCAAAGTATTTGATCAACTAAACCAAGATCATCTTTGATACTATCAAATGCCTCAAAACATTCTTCCCCCACGACTATAACTTTTCCAAGAGTGATTTTAATACAATGAGTAAGGGATTTCTCGCGTAAATCAGAATTAATCAGTGAACCTACAGCTCCTATTTTTGCAACAGCTCCAACTAAGACCACATATTCTATACGATTTCCCATGAGAATGTCCACGATGTCTCCCTTTTTTACTCCTAAAGAGAGGAAATAATGGGCATATTTATTTACTAATTCATTAAATTCTTTATAAGTTAGTTGTTTTCCTTCAAATCTTATAGCCACTTTATCAGCAAATTGCTCTGCATTGCTTTCAATAACAGTTCCAAAAGAACTTTTCCTCTCACGATTAAGATTCAACAGTCCTTCCATCATATGGAAATTATTCTTCATAAATTCTTTATGCCGTTTTCTAAACTCTCTTCGTTCAATAGAAATTTCAGATTTTTCTTGTGATTTATCTGACATAGCTATGAAAATTGGATCTTACAAAAAAAGTTTAGGATCAAAAGATACAATTTAAGTATCTTTATGAAGAAAGATAGAATGAAAAACTAAAGCTTAACTATTCCTTTTTGAATATCTTTGTAGATTTCTTTTGTTAAGGGTACATAATTTGATTCATGAGGTAGCAGTACATATAAAACATCGTCAATGATATCAATGTCAAATCCTTCCTTCTTTAATAAAGATTTTTTAACTTTAAAAGTGGATGTGGTTGCCAATTCAGATTTAACTCTGAGAAAAATAGGGACTCCATAAGGAGGAAGATTATCTAGCAGATAATTTGCTAATCCTTTGAAATTAAATTCTTCAATTTTAACATCAGGAGCAAATGTCGCCATTCCCGCTCGTCCATCTGTGCCGGGAATTTTTACACCATATATCGATGATAGAGAAACATGCTCAAAATTATTAAAAATGTTTTCTACTTCAGTTGTACTGATATTGTGACCCTTCCAACGAAAAGTATCACCCAAACGATCAACAAACATTATATGATTACATCCTTGGTCTCTTACTAAATCTCCACTGTTAACCCATGTATCTCCTTTTTTGAATACATCGTGAAAATATTTGGCTTCTGTAGCTTTTTTATCTGTATAGCCGAAAAATGTTATGTCGCCTATAACTGGAAATAATAGCAACCCATCTTCCCCTAGACCAACCTTTTGCATGAACCCACCCTCATCTCTAAATACATCATCTTCCTCAATATCATATTTAACAATAGCCCAGGTCCGTGAATTGTAACCGCATGTGCAGTCGAAGTTGAATATATTTTGAAAACCACCAAAAGCTTCTGTTGTCCCATAAAATTCACCAATTCTTTCTATATTAAATCGCTCTTTAAATTCTTTCCAGATTTCTGGGCGTAGACCGTTACCTATAATCGCCTTAACTGGATTATCTGCATCATTAGGTTTTAGGGGTTGTTTCATTAAATAACGACATAACTCACCGATATAATTGAAAGCTGTGGCGTTATACTTACGGATCTCATCCCAAAATCGGCTGGCACTAAATTTTCGGGCAAGGGCTAACGTTCCCCCCGTAGCAAATACACTGCTAACTCCTACTGCTAGACTATTAGAATGAAAGAGTGGTGTTGAAACATAAAATGTATCCTCAGATGTTAATCGTCCCATTATTTGACCCATCAATATCCCAGAAACAACTATTCTTTGATGTGGAAAATACGCAGCTTTTGGTAAACCTGTAGTTCCTGAAGTAAAGATAAAAACATGATTATCATATAATTTAACTTCCTTAACAGTTGATGGATTATCAATGGGAAAGTCCTTAACAGCTAAAGAAAGATCTACATATCCCTCTGGACATAATACCTCATTTTTATCAGGTAAAAAATGTAATAAATTATCTTCTGTTAAGTTGAGCTTATCTTTTATGTTCTCAAATGGATTGAGACACTCTTCACCAATAACTAAAGCTTTTCCCAAAGTTGTTTTGAATGAATGTATGAGGGACTTTTCACGCAAATCAGAATTAATCAATGAGCCTACAGCACCAATCTTACCAACAGCACCAATAAGAATTAACATCTCAATACGATTTTGTAAAAGGACATCTACAACATCCCCCTTTTTCAAGCCTAGGGAGAGAAAATAATGAGAATATTGATTTACTAATTCATTATATTCCTTAAAAGTAAGCTCCTTATCTTCAAATTTTATGGCTACTCTATCTGCGTATTGTTCAGCATCTCTTTCAATAATAGTGCCGAAAGAAATCTCCTTTTCACCTGTTATTTTGAATAGTTTATCATAGAACTCTCCACATTCTCTATTAAATTCCTTACGTCGTTTTCGAAACTCTTTACGATCAATTAAATCTGGTTTTGCATCAGGAGTACTATTTGACATATTTCTGCAAAATAAGTATTAATAAATAAAGTTTGAGATAAAAAATGTAAGGTGAAAGATAAATAAAAATAAGGGATACAAAAATAGATGTTTATAATTTATTCAGTTTGAAGCTTACTTTTCCAAACATTAGTTGTTTCTGCTTTCTTTTCCAAAGCTTTATTTAGATAGTAGCGGACGAGGTTGGCTCTTGGTTTAACCTCAACTATTGCCTCGTAATATTTAATAGCTTCTTCTAAATGACCAAGCTCATCATGAATAAGACCCTTTTCAAAGTGGGAACTTAGATGCATAATATCAATATCAGTTACTTTATCAAAGATTTCTAAGGCTTCATCATATTTTTTAAGATCTTTTAACAATAATCCTTTATTATAGTAAGCCTTGGTTTGTTCAGGTTCAATTTCTATAGCTTTGTCATAGATTTTTATCGCTCCCTCGGTATTATCCATTTTATCGAGAAGTACTCCTTTTTGGTTTAAAACCTCGTAGTTATTTGGATCTAATTCTAATGCATCATCGAAGAGTTTTATTGCTTCCTCTAAATCTCCTAATTTATAAATTTTTAAAGCGTCTTTAAATAATCTTTTTACTTCCTTTTTAATCTGACGTGGTGTTAACTCAGAATCTTCTGTAATATTTTCGGACAAATTTCATACCTTTAATTTTTTTATTGTTAAAATAAATAATGTTTCACGATTTATTACTTTATATGGGTTTTTTATTCATAATAATTTATGAATATTATTACAGATTAAGAGTTTAAACTCTTAAAAGAAAAATGAAAAATAAAAATGGATGAAAATAATGAAAATAGATGACATAAAACGTATTTTAATATTAGGATCAGGGATAATGGGAGTACAAATAGGTATTCAAGCAGCAATGCATGGGTACCAAGTTAGTATCTTTGTTAGAAATCCAGCGAAAAATGAAATAGTATGGGATGACATAAAAAAGCGAACTGATTGGATTGTAAGACGGGAAGTAATTAGTAGAGAAGAAGCCGATCAAATGTTAAAGAGAATATATACAACAAATGATCCGGCAGAGGCAGCAAAAGATGCTGATTTACTTTCAGAATCGGTACTCGAAAATCCCTCTTTAAAAAAGGAATTATTTGAGAAATTTAATAAATTATGTCCCGAGCACACAATTTTTACTACAAACACCTCCACGCTTTTACCCTCAAAGCTAGCTGAAAGCACAGGTCGTCCTGAAAGGTTTTTAGCTTTTCATTGTAATAATCCCGTGTTTGTTACTAGAACTGTAGATATCATGGGACATCCTGGTACATCAAAAGAAACACTTGACCTAACAATTGAATTTAGTAGGAAGATTGGATTAATTCCTCTCATCCTTCAGAAAGAGCAACCGGGATACATAATTAATACATTGTTAGGGGGATTGTTAGGGAAAGCCCTTGAATTAGTTGCAAACGGAGTCGCTACTCCTCAGCAAGTTGATAAAAGTTGGATGAGCAATATGAAAGTTGGAATCGGGATTTTTGGAATTATGGATAGCAATGGACTCGACATAGGTTGGGAGATGCGAGAAAAGTATGCACTATCTTCGGGAGATAAACAAGCAAAAGCCATAGTTGAGTATCTTAAAACCAATTTTATTGATAAAGGACATCTTGGAAGAAAATCTGGACAAGGATTTTATAAGTATCCTAATCCTGAGTATAAGAATCCAGATTTTTTAAAGTAATTTCTTTTTCCTTCAATTATGATGGATGGTATTCCAAACTTAGTAATTTAGAAAAAATTGAACTATTTTTTTTTCTTCTCTTCTATTGCCTCTTTAGGAAATAATCTTTGTTTTATTTTAACTAATCCTGTCTCTTCATCGAAGTCAAGAAGATTTACATTCGCAAGTTCATTTACAGCCCTAATAACAAACGCCCCAGCTATACCAGTTGTATTCTTTATTTCCTCTCTTGTCAATTCTTCCTTTTCTCCATGAAGAGTTAGCAAAATTTTATAATGAGGTTGCCCCTGCCATATCTTCTCAATTAATACAGCATATATTGATAAAAGTGCTCTTATCCTTTCAAAATTAAATCCTGCTTCTTGACTCTCTTCTGCAATTTTCGCCAATTTGCTTAATTCAACTTTAAGAGTCTCATATTCATCCAGTAATCTCATTTGTTCTTCGCTCATGGCGCCTATTTTTTCATCTCTCTCTTGCTTCTCTTTTTCCAGATTAATTTTATCCTGTTCTAATTGTTTTGTTTCGTCTTCTAATTGTTGTTTTTCCTTTTCTAGTTTACTTTTATCAATTTCTAATTCTGTCTTATCTCTCTCTAATTCCGCTTTTTCTTTTTCCAATTCTGCTTTTTCTTTCTCTAATAAGGTTTTATCAGATTCTAATTGTATTGTTTCCTTTTCGAGTTGTCCTTTTTCTTTTTCTGATTGGGCTTTTTCAGCTTCAAGTTTTGACTTATCATTCTCTAGTTGTCCTTTCTCTTTTTCTGATTGCGCTTTTTGTGTTTCCAATTTGGACTTATCATTCTCTAGTTGTCCCTTTTCTTTTTCAAGCAAGGATTTTTCACTACTTAATGAATCTTTGTCTTTTTCAAGATTAATTAGCTCATTCTTTGCTTTAAGCAACACTTCCGTAAATTGTTTCATATTTTCTTCTACGGCTTTGAGAGTTACATCTATAACTTCTGAAGTCTTTTTTTCTTCCGACATTGAAATCAGTTTGTATTTATTTCATAAATAATATTAATATATTTAATCGGATTTAAAAATTAAAAGATTTCTAAATAAATCGTTTTCAATGCTATATTACCTTGTATAATTTAAAAATAAAAACTTAAAATTCAATCTCCCAGAATTAATTAAATTATGACCGAAGAGGATAAGGAAAAAAATCAAGATAAACGAATGATATTTGGGGTGTCAGTGCCAGTCTTTATATTGGGCCTGGTGTCCCTTTTTACAGACATTTCTAGCGAAATGATTCAGAGTATATTACCCCTCTTCATTCTTTCAATAGGAGGTACAATCTTGATTTTAGGGATTATTTCAGGTACTACAACTGCGTTGTCTAACATCTTAAAAGGATTTACTGGCTGGTTGAGTGATAAAGTAAATAAAAGAAAACCATTCGTTGTTGCGGGGTATACAATATCAAATTTGGCGAAGCCTTTTATTGGCTTTAGTCCATCTTGGCAGTTTGTACTAGGACTTAAAGCAACAGATCGTTTTGGTAAGGGTTTAAGAACCTCTTCAAGAGATACACTTATTTCATATTATGCTGTAGAACGAGGAAAAGCTTTTGGTCTGCACAGAGCAATGGATACCACAGGTGCAGTTGTTGGGTCTCTTGTAGCATTTTTACTTTTATTTTGGGCTTATTCATACTCAGAGATAATCTTCTTCTCATTAATTCCTGGTATAGCGGCTATTGCTTTAATTTTAACAATAAAAGATGTAGATCCTACCAAACTGGATGAAACTAAGATGAGGTTCTATGGACATCCCAAGGTGGATAAAATAGATAAAAATTTTATTAAATTAATTATAATTCTAGGAGTTATTGAATTTGCGAGTTTAGATATTACTTTTCTTATTATTAGATCAACTGATTATATCCCAAATGAATCCATATTTCTGATCCCTCTCTTTTATCTTCTTACAAATATTGTATATGTCATTTTTGCGCCTATAAATGGTTCAATATCTGATAAAATAGGGAGGAAACCCATAATTGTATTAGGTTTATCTGTATTATTAATCTCTTGTGTAATATTAGCATTTCCTACGGATATCTCCCTAAATTCTTTAATAGTGATAGTTGTAGTCTATTTTATGTTCGGTTTCTACTTAGCTTCAGTAGACCCCATATCAAGAGCGTATATTGCAGATTTAGCTGGCGTAAATAAACGTGGTAGAGCATACGGATATTATTATTTATCTGTTGGACTCATTTCACTTGTAGAATCGATAATCTTTGCTCTGCTTTATGAATTCTATTCTTATACATGGGCATTTATTTACGTTTCAATTATGTTGTTTATATGTATTATTGTCTTTGTTATGACTGATTTCTCTAAGATAATCGAGAAAAAAGAAATTCAATAATAATAATTTTGTTTTTAATTCAATGTTTATATCTTTTTCAGTTTCTTCTAATAGTTCAACAATTACTATTATTTAGTCCATAATTCTGCTAAATGAATTATATTCAAAAGCGATCCTAAAGAGTACGTCTGATATACAAATTTCAGCATAATCATCAAAATGCATCCGTCCTTGATATGTAGGTATAATCCGTCGTATCATAGTTCGTGGAAAACGTTCATTAAATATTTCAGAACAATTAAGAATTTACTAAATTTATAAAATAAAAGTTTTTATCAAATACCATATAAACAACAATAATTATTAAAAAAAAACTAAAAAATTTGGTAAAAACCATGGCTGAATTAACGCAATTAGAAATGACTACGGGAATTATCCTCTTTATAGTGATGATTCTACAATTTGGTTTAGCAGTAGTTTTATTGGCAAAATACAACTCTACAAAGGATAAGAGAGTTCTCTATTTTTCTCTTTTTATGGCATTCGGGACTCTGTCGTTCTTAGCTATTTCAATAAATTTCATAAACATTCTTGTAACTGGAAATTCCATCGGAGCTTTTCCATATCTTCTCCTAGCATTTGGAATCGCCCCAATATCAGTTCTATTTTGGATGATCCTGATGACTGAACTTATGTATCAAAACAAGAGAAAAATAATTTTGGGAATTTTCTTAATTTATTGGATAGTAATAAGGGTAGCATTTTTTTATTTACTATTTACGGATATTAACTCGCTCGCCACAAATATTTGGATTGGAGGTTTACAACAGGGCATCTTTTTACGAGTTGTTCAGGTAATACGACTTCTATTAATCTTAGTATTTGGTATTTTATTTTTCCTAAATTCGCACAAATCTGAGAATAAAGAAGTGAGATTAAAAGGGACGTTGTTTCTTTTGGGAATTCTTATTTTAGTTGGAGGTATGTTGTTGTACAGCATAACCCAAATTCCTACTTTTATTCTGATTTTTATGATACCGTCCTTACTCTTCTATTACGGATCACTAGCAATGCCTGAATGGGTTAAAAAACGTTTAATAAAAGAACGCGAATAATCTACTAAAAATCTTTTTTTTTAAAAATTGATAATTCTATTCTTTTTGTTATTGACATACGTGTAGAAGTAAATTGAAATAAGTATATATAGAAGTTTTTATCTAAGAATAAATAACTAAAATTTGTAAAAAACTGATATAATATGGTAGAATTAACTCAAACAGATTATATTAACACAGTCTTTATAGTTTTAGTAATATTTTTATTGCTATTTGTCGGATTTAAATTAATTGCGAAATATTTCAAACTGAAAGATAAATTACTTCTCTATCTTGGACTTTCTCTTGTAACTCAGATATTTACTTGGCTCGCGTCTTTTATTAATTTCATATTTATTCTCCAAACTGGAAACCTGATGCCCTATGAAATGAATTTATTAATAACAAATGGGTTTCCTGTACCATTAATCTTTTGGATGTTAGTTTGGACGAACTTAATGTACAAAGAGAAAAAGAAATTACTTTTCACAGTTTTTATGATTTATTGGTTAGTAATGGAGGTTATTTTCTTCTATTTATTCTTTACTGATCCTACATCAATGGTTGTATATAATGGATATATGCAAACTGAAATTGGACCATTTCCAATAATTCGCAATCTTGGCAATATGGTGATTAGCATCATAACAGTTGCTCTATTCTATAGAGAATCGCATAAATCAGACAATCCAGAAGTTAGATTAAGAGGAACATTATTCTTAGCTGGAGTGATTTTGGTCTTTATAGGTGTGATATTACTAACTATAACAGGACTCGCAATATTCCCATTACTCGCTTTCATTCCGGCTGTCCTTAGTTACTATTATGGTTTGAATATGCCAAATTGGATTAAAGAGAGACTTCATAGGAAGGAAGAGTAAAATCGCACTAAAATAAAATAATTTTTTTTTTTAAAATTTCCATTTTACTTAAGATATTCAATATTATTTGTTATGGGATTAGGAACAAACAATAATTAAAGAAAGCTATAAATACGAATTTGAATCAAATAATGATAATCACATTTTTAAAAAAATTGATAAAAACATGGTTGCATTAACGCAAAATGAATTAATTAACGGTTTTTTTATCGTTATAATGGTTGTTGTTTATTTTTACGTAGGTCTAAAGCTATATTTGAAATATAATACTTATAAAGACAAAAAACTAGTATATCTTGGGACTAACGTTATATTCCAATCTTCTGGTTGGCTTGCTATAGCGATTACTTATCTGATGATCCTCACTTCAGGAGTCTCTCTTTCAGAGTCTTTGTATATTCTGATAGGGCACGGTTTGGCACCCATCGCCTTGTTATCTTGGATGCTTCTACTTACTGAACTCATGTGGAAGAATAAAAAAAAAATAATTATAGTGATTTTCGGAATTTATTGGGCACTATTTACAATAATCTTCTTTATATTTTTGATTACAGACTTATCATCTCTCGGTATGAGAGTTGGTAATCTGGATTTTCAAATGGCACCATTTCTAGTGTTGCGTACTTTAATTAATATGATAATAGGACTCATTACAGTTATTCTCTTTTTTAGAGAGTCAAGAAAATCCGAAAGTGCTGAGGTTAGATTAAAGGGGACATTATTTCTTTTAGGTGTATTATTTTTAATGGCAGGAGGATTCTTGTTTCTTGTAGTTCAAACTACATTCATAACACTCGTTTTTGCCGTACCATCCGTTATTGCTTTATATGCGGGACTAATAATGCCTGAATGGGTAAAAAAACGCTTTATTAAAAACCGAGAGTAATAGTAATAATAAATCCTTTTTTTTTTTAAATTGTAGTTAATTAAATTAATTTCCGATGTACTTAGGATCCCTTTTTTTTAAAAAGGATTTCATACCTTCTCCAAAATCTTTAGTGCGAATATTTTTACAATACAATTTGAATTCATGGTGCAAAGAGGGTATCATTTCATTAAACTGTGAGAAATTTAACATAGCTTTATTATAACCGAGACATTTAGTTGGGAGTTTAGCAAGATCTTCAAGGTATTCTCTTGCCTTCTCTTTAAATTCTGATGCGGGATAAATTTTAGTTACTAAACCAATATCAAGTGCTTCTTTTGCATCAAGATGTCTTCCACTCATTATTATCTCTGTAGCTCTGCCAAAGCCTACTATTCGAGGAAGAAGCCAACTTGCCCCACATAATATACCCTGTGCTCGTAATACCCGGTGATCTCCTATTTTTAAATTATCTGCGGCTAGGCGTATATCTGTTGCTAAAGCCATTTCGAATCCTGCACCAAGACAGTAACCATGAAGCAGCGAAACCACTGGTTTTTGGATTTCTCGAATAAGATATAACATTCTCTGGTGAGGAATTTCCGATCCATCCTCTAAAGGTTTGAATCTTGGACCATCTGGACCCAGACTCTTTAAATCATCTCCCGAACAGAAAGAGCTACCACTACCTTCAATTGTTAGTACTCGTAACGCTTTATTTTTCATATTTTTTTCAAGAACATCAACAATTTCCATAATTAAAGGATATTGTAATGCATTAAGTTGATTTGGTCGATTAAGAGTGATAGTACCAATACCATCCTCAAATTTGTATATAATATATTCATAATTTATTTCCGAAATGATTAATCCCTCCTTGTTTTGACAATTACTTAACTTTCTTTTGCAAATTGTTGGAAATTATATAATAAATATTTATTTTTAATTATGAATTAGAGCTAATTAAAAAGTTTAATTAAATATTAAAAGTGAACCAAATGGATCTTGAAGAAGTAATTTATAAGAGAAGGACTATACGAAGGTTTAAACAGGACCCTGTACCACTCGAAACATTAAAGAAACTAATTGATTATGCTCGAGTCGCACCTGTTGGTAGTAATATTCAGGCCTTAGAATATGTAATCGTAAATGGTGGAGAGATGGCAGAAAAAATGTTACCTTTAGTAAGATTTGCAGCCTCTCTTCCTAAAGAACAAAAGCCTACTGTAAAAAATAAACCTATGGCTTACATTATTATTCTTGCGAATACCGATATAAAAAAGAGCTTCTATGATTATGATATTGGGTCAGCAGCAGAAAATATCCTCTTAGGAGCTATAACTTTTGGTTTAGGTTGTTGTTGGATGGCCAGTATTAACGGAAGAAAAATTAGAACTTTGCTAGAAATTCCAGATAAGTATGAAGTTGTTCATGTTATAAGTATGGGCTTCCCTGATGAAGAATCAGTAACAGAACCTTATAGTGATTCTTTTAAGTACTGGAAAGATGAAAACGGGAAAATGCACGTCCCCAAACGAGCCTTGGATGATATTATTTTTAAAATATTCTAATAATAATTTTGTAAACCTCTTTTTTTTAATATTTTAAGTTTTTTCTGGATTTAAAAGAAATTTTTGATTCTGAATTTTAGATAGAATGAGGAAAAGATTATATATATTTTAGAGTATAAATTATTAAGATGGAATAGAAATATACCAGTAGTTATAAAAATATATAATGGTACTCTAATTAAAAATGGCGATTAGTAGAGAGGAGATTAGGGAACAATTTAAAGATTTATTTGAATATTCTTTAGATTTTATATATGTTAGTGATCTGAAAGGTAACTTTATTGATGCTAACGATATAGCTTTAAAGACACTTGGATATGAAAGAGAAGAAATTCTAAATATTTCTTTTCAAAATTTGGTCGATGAGGATGATTTAAAAATAGCTTTAGAAAATACAAGAGATTTATTGCAAAAAGGGAAACAGGAACAACCAGGAGTTTTCAAACTGCGAACAAAAGATGGCAATTATATTTATATTGAGACTTACGGCATCCCGATAAAAAAAGATGGAAAAATTTGCGCTATTTTTGGAATAGCTAAAAATATAACTGAACGGAAGATTGCAGAACAACTATTAAAAGAATCAGAAGAAAGATATCGTGGTCTTTATGAAAATACACCCTTTACTATATTATTAATCAATTCAAAAGGAATAGTTGTTGATTGTAATCCTAGAACCCGTGAAATATTGGGATATGAAAAAGATGAAGTGATTAATAAAAAACTCCAAAAACTTCCAGCTCTTAATTCAGAAGATTTACCTACTATAATTGATCTATTTAAACAAATGATCTCTGGAGAGAGATTGCATCGTGTCGATTTAAAATTAACAAGCAAAGACGGAAATAAAATATGGATGAATTTACAAGCTTCAAAACTTGAGATCAATAATGAATCTTACGTCCAAGCAATATTACATGAAATTAAAGAGTCCACAGTTATTTCAAAAGACATGGAATGACAATAAAAAAAAAAGGGAGTTTATTAAATAAATAGAGCTATTACCATATTTCGTATTTTTCATCTAGCTTCAAACCAAATACAATTAAATATGGAAATAATAAATCCCATACGCTCGTTTCTGCGTTAATTATAATAACGCCTATTATAACTGCTGTCCAACCTGTAACTCCCAAACCCAAAAAATCCAAATCAGGACTATTTAGAAGAGGAGCAAATAAAGTTACAAATAGGAGAAAATTAAATATCATCATTACTCCAATCCTAAGTAAGATCCCTAATACACCATAAAATATGTAATTTTTTGGTTTTTTTATGACCTGGCTCTTTCTCACACCTTCTTCTTGTTTATATAACTTCAAAATAACTATTCCCACTATGATTAAAGACACTGTAGCAGAAAATTTCATTAGAGGTCCGATAGGAGCAAAAGGATCGAATGGCATTAGACCTATAGTGCCAATTGTACAGCAGAGTAAACCCGCTTTAACCCCAAAAATTAAGAAGCAACAAATCCATATAATTGAGATAGGATCAAAATAAGCAATACCCCAACCAGGGACTCTTGGTAATATAGGCGCTGTTAAAGCACCAACAACAATGGAAAGAGCACCAAAAATAGCCGCTCCTGCAATTTCTAAAGTACCCAAGGATTTACCGGATAATCTACTTTCTTTTTCTTCAGACATTAAATTCACTTACTCATTTTTGAATAAAATTAATTCTATTTATTAACAAATGTAAATCTGATTTATATTTAAAATTGCTTAAAATAAAATTGGAATAATTTTTTATATTTTATTACAAGATAAACAAAGATTCAAGAGAATTTAGGATAATTTCAACTAAAATCTTTAGTGAAATTTATCAATTTTAGACTATAATTGATATTTCGAGAAAATTAGGACCTAATTAAGAGTAGAAAATTACTCAACTTTGGGTACTGATTGTGTAAGAATTACCCCTCTTTAAGTATTAAAGTTCAAAATTGTCTCTCTTAGCATTAATGCTCCTTGAAAATTGGGATCTATCTCTAAACATTTAAAACAAGCATCAAGAGATTCAGTATAATTTAATTTATCATAAAGATTTTTTGCTAATCTATACCACGCTAAACTATATCTGGGATTGACTTCTAATGCTTTTCTCTCATGTCCATTATATCCCCTTTCCATTGAGCGCTTTAAGGTGAGTATTGAATCTGGATAATCATCGGGGGGAATTGTGGAATTAAGATAAAATTCTTCCAGATAATTTAGAGAACAAATTTGTTCAGGAATGAAATTAATACTTTTACAATGAAAATGTAAATCTTGGTTATTGCTATAGGTAATATCTCTATTGGGATAACTGGATATATAGATCCCAACAATATTACCTCTACTATTTACCTTAAAGAAGCAGTCTTGGTTATAGTATTCAACAACACATGGAACTTCTTCCTCTAAATCTATTTTTCTTAGAATTCGACCATCAAGATCTTCGAGTAACCATAGTACAGTTGCGTCTTTAGTACACACTCCATCCTTGATATAGTTTCTCGTATGTATTTCAATAAATTTTTCAAATAAATAATTGTAGAATTCTTCATCAATAGTTTTAAAAAGTTCTATTAGTCTTATTTTTATATAAGCGGATTTTTCGTGCTGGATTACCCACAAAAGAGGTTTTTTACATTTTTTAGGGAATTGTTGGATAATAATTTTAGCTGCTGTACATTGTACGGAAATATTATCATCTGAGACAACACAATTTTCGAGAATTTTAAAGATTGTTTCCTTTTTGTTTTTATCATTCAAAAAAAAACGTTTTAATGCTTCTATGCTATTAACTCGAATCCTTTGATCATCGCTCTGTTCAACTAGTAAGAGTAGATTTTCAATTGCTTCACTATTGTTTAGAGTGCCGTCTAAATTATTATTAATAATTCTATCTGGAGTAAGCATAAGATTAATTTTAAATCTAAATTTAAAACTGTTAGATGAAAATAATAGTTTACTCCCAAATTTATTCTTTCTTGTTAAACTTCAGTAATGAAATTTCTAGTAAGATAACAAATTTGTTTGATTAAGTAGTTAAACCAAATTTCCCCTTTTTTCGTTGTTGCGTGAAAGGGATCTCCTAAAATTCCAGATTTACTGAGATCACTTGTTTTCCAATTATCTAACTTTTCCTTATTATAATTTGGATCTAAAGCAGGAATATATTGTTCGTCTCCCTTTTGTAACTTTTTCATATATACCTTATCTGGAAATAAATGTAACATAATTGAGGTTTCAAATTCGCCTGCATGACAAATTCCACCAATATTAGAAGTTCTTATTTGTAATAATTCTTTTTTAATCAAGGAAAAAGTATGTAAGATTAAAACATTATTAGTTTTTAATGAAACGGATAAATTAATTGCTTTTTTATTACCCCCATGAGCATTTATAAGAATGAATTTAGAATGACATTGATGCTCTACAATTATATTTTCTAATTGAGAGATAAATTCTATTTGAGAAATAGATTTTGTATTTTCAAATCCAATATGTTCCGGAGATATCCCTATTTTTATACCTTCATGAACTTTACTTTTAAAAAATTTTGAAATTTCCTGCGCGATTTTTTTTGCTATTAAATAATCTGTATCTGGGGGAAGATGAGGTCCGTGTTGTTCATAACTACCAATAGGGATAAATATATAGCTATTCAAAAAAATCAAAAAACTTTACTTAATTTAAATATAGGATTTTCTTTTTATTATTTCCTTCTCTTATTTCTTTCAAGCAAATATTTGCTTTAGATAATGCTTCTAATATGTTTTTTCCTTCACCAATACCAGCTTTTAATTTCCATGGCTCATATTTAGATTCAAAATCCATTAAAATTTTCTCCATTTCTTTTAATTGCATTGAATTTGGACAAATACTAATAAAGTTATCTCCCCCATTGAAAAAACACATTGCCCCTATTTTCTCTAAATTTTCCATTAAAGTTACATAACCTTGGTTCAGGGCAAGGTAATTAGAATAGAATGGATTAACATCAGTTGCAATCTTTGTATAATAATTGATATCAATATGAGCAACCTTAACTCTGCTTATAACAGGGATTTTATGCCCATTATGTGCAAGGGCCTTTCTTCTCGATGATTGAGCACTTCCTTGCAATATTAAAGCTTTTGAAGCATCAATTTGTGCTTGTATTGGAGTTTTTCCTACTCCAATTCCCATGCTAATTGTAACAGGAAAATTCTTTTCAGTTTCATTAATTATAAACTTATGTTGCTCAATAGAAATTCCGTTGGAAACTGCAATCATGTTATCTTTTGAAGCGGAAAATACCAGTCCTCCAT
>SDBS01002834.1_pt1 | contig 17136 bp, 16 predicted proteins | sample 2277091 | NCBI WGS metagenome assembly SDBS01 (sample SAMN10404972, study PRJNA504765) | marine sediment metagenome | isolation source: marine sediment core GS10_PC15, 163 cmbsf | place: Arctic Ocean: Southern Knipovich Ridge | collected 2010 | reverse complement strand
ATTAATCCTAAGGCTGTTAAAACAAGGGTTAAGTCAAAAGGTTTTTTATCAACCGCATTGTTTTGTTTTTTTAGTTTCAGTTTTTGCACAAAATGAAGTATTTAAATCGTTGCCAACCATAAACCAAAAATTGCAAGCATTATTCCAGCAAGCCAGGCGCGCATTACTGTCTTCGCCTCTTCCACGCCTTCGGCTAAACACGTCCGGTGAATCGGGGCAAGAGGGAAAATAGGTTTAATAAGAAACCTCCAACCCAAAAGCTGAATGGCAGAGGACACAATTTCGATAAGGAATATGGCTCCAATTATCAAAAGGGCAAAAACACTTCCAGTTACAAGTCCTATTATAGCTATCGTAGCGCCAAAGGATAAGGCGCCAGCGTCTCCTAGAAATATTCTTGCAGGCCAGACATTGAAATATAGAAAAGCCATCAACGACCCCAGCCATATCGTAATAAACAGCGAAAGAGGAACATCTAGGCTTGTTGCCGCAATAGCGCCAAATGCGATGAGGAAGATCATTAAAAGTCCACTGGCGAGCCCATCTAGTCCATCCGTAATATTGTATGCGTTTGTGAACGTGACTATAAGAAGCGCGGCAAAAGGAACATACCAAAAACCAAGATCTAATGTTATTTCAAATAATGGAACATGAAGAATATGGATACCTAATTTATTGTAAAGATAATATCCCACAAAAAGAGCCAAGATCCATTGAAGAACAAATTTATGCTTGCGGGTTAAACCAAACCACAAACCCAATCGCCCCTTAGTTGGTTTGCCAAAAATCTTAATTAAGTCGTCAGTTAATCCCAAAAGGCCGAAGGAAAGGAAGGTGAAAAATATTATAAAAAGCTCGCTTCTCAAATCAAAAGCAGTTTGAATATAAACTCCCATATGAGTTATTATTGGAAACATTGCAGCAAAAAGAGCCGTAACTATGATAATTATCAAAACTCCTCCACCAACAGGTGTTCCTGCTTTAATATCGTGAAGTTTATCGAAAAGTGGAACCTTTCCTTTCTTGGGCGCTTCTTTCCTCCTTGTTAACTTCAATTTGTAAAGAAGGTCGATAAATGGAACTACTAAAATGCTTGTAATTAAGAAAGAAAAAATTATAAGTCCTAAAGCCAAGGGTAAAATGTTTGACGTGCTCATAATAAGGGCGGAACCCTTCCTGATTATAAAACACAGGCTCAACTAGAACAAGGCGTGAAAGCTAGAACTATTCACTCAAGTGCGTACTCGATAATTCTGTCAATTAGTTTTGGGTATGAAAGACCAATGGCTATTGCTGCTTTGGGCATAAGTGACATCGGAGTTAAACCAGGTATAGTATTCACTTCTAATACTACCGGTTGATTATTATTTCTTACGATAAAATCAACTCGGGAAAAACCTCTGCACCCTATTGCATTATAAACATCAACTGCCATCTGTTGAATTTTTCTTTCCAATCCTTTTGGAATTCTCGCGGGAACAATCTCCTCAGCACCGCTTTCTGTATATTTAGAATCATAGTTAAAAAATTCTCCCTTTTTTGGGACAATCTCTATTAAGGGTAGTGGACTAGGATGCTTGTTACCCAAAACACCACAAGTTATTTCTTTCCCTTCTAGATACTCGTCCACCAAAGCTGTTTCGCTGTACTGATAAGCTAAATTAAGAGCTTTATTTAAATCTTTTTTTGTTTTTACAATAGAGCTTCCCACAGAAGATCCTTGATTGTGCGGTTTCACAAAAAACGGAGGGTTCCCTAACACTCTAAAGATTTTTAATTCAGATTCACCTTTCTTTACCACCATATATTTAGGAATTGGAATCTTTTCGCTCAGCATAACCTTCCTAAACATAGCTTTATCCATCGCTAGAGCACTGGCCAAAACACCTGGTCCGGTGTATGCAATACCAGCCAATTCAAGCATGCCCTGAACTGTACCATCCTCACCAAAAGGCCCATGCATAGCAATAAAAGCTACATCTAGTTTTTCAGTTATTCGCTTTATACTTTGAATTTCCCTCTCAGAAGTTGGCAATAGGTCTTTTTTAGAACCTCTCAATTTTAAGGGATTCGGCAATGCAAGAAGTCTTTTCGTAGTAACCTGTTGCCACTTTTCACCATTTCGAGAAATTACTACGGGTAGAACTTTATACCTTGATTTACTGAGATGTCTAACTACCTCCCTTCCTGTAATTAATGAGATTTCATGTTCCGGTGTTTTACCTCCCATTAATACTGCCACCGTAATTTTCTTAGGCCTTCTCATTTATTGATTAATTCCTCAACTATTTCCTCCATGGCAAGAGATCTGGAGCCTTTAACTAATATTATGTCTTCCGGCTTAATAACTGACTTTACTTTCATTAAGAGCTCTTCTTTGTCTTCTGCAACAAAAGTACTGTTTTTCTTTATCCCTCCTTTTAGAGCTTCGTCAATTACAAAGCGTGTCGCTGAACCTAAAGTAATAATAAAGCCAATGCCTTTTTCAACTGCAAATTTGCCAACTTCTCTGTGCCCTTTTTCCTCATAACGACCCAGTTCTTTCATCTCACCAAGAACCAATATCTTTCTCCTCTTTTTGCCAATATTCGACACTAAGTGTATTGCTCCCATGACAGCGATCGGATTTGCATTATACGAATCATCGATTAATATTGTTCCATTTTTTAATCTTAAAGGAATCATTCTATGAGGCTGTGGGCTCACTTTTTCCAATCCTTTTTTGATTAATTTAATGTCCATGCCGTTGATATGTCCCACTGCCGCGGCCGCTAGAGCCAATGAAACAAAGTGCTGCCCCAAAAGGGAGAGCTCTACCTCCTGCTTTTCACCTTCAATTTCTAAAGTAAATTTCGTTTTGAAGTCTTTCGTAAAACTAATATTTTTACCTTTTATCTGTGCCTTAGAATTTGACCCGTACCAAATTATTTTAGCTTTCGTTGCTCCCTTTAATTTTCTAACCTGCGGATCATCGATGTTTAGGATTGCAAACCCCCTTCTTGGCAAAGATTCAATAAGTCGGCCTTTTTCCTTAATAACGTCGTTCAAGCTACCAATAAATTCTGTATGTGTCCAATTAATGTTGGTCATTACTCCTATACGAGGTTGTGCCAGCCAAAGGTAAAAATCCATTTCACCGGGAAATTCTATTCCCATTTCCAAGACAAGATATCTTGTCCTTGGGCGACACCTCAAAATTGTCGTGGGAATATTATAAATAGGATCAATATTTTTATACGAAGACATCGTCTCACCTGCCTGACTCAAGACAGAGGTCACCATATCTTTCGTTGAGGTTTTACCAGCACTCCCAGTTATACCTATTACAGTTAGCCCAAAAAATCTTTGCAGAAGTAATAAATAATATTTTGCAACTCTTCTTTTAATTGGATGGAATAACCATTTACGCGAATAGACTCTGAAAATTCTATGCAACCCTTTTGGTCTTTTCTCTGGAACAATATAAATGTGTTCCCTGGGAAGCTTGGGTGTTACCCACCACTGTATTATTGGATTAATATTTGTCATATTTATTAACTATCGTAAATAAACCCAAGGTTAAGTGTTATAATACCAAAAATGGAGCTTTCTTTGCCACCAAAAACCTACAATTTGATACAAAAATATGTCAATCTTAAAATTGGTTCGCACAAAGTGGCTTGTCCTTATTATCAAAATATAAAAGGTCGTAGAAATAAAGCAGTTTATTTGGGAAAAGGACTTCCAGACGAAATCGAACATGAAACCGAACATCTTTTCCGTAAAAACGGCAAAGACTTAAATAAATATGAGCCTGCAAGTATAAGGCTTTATATGATAAATGCTGGCTTAGGAATAGACTGCTCTGGTTTTGTAACAAGGATCATTCAGTCATTATTGAATGAAAAACATGTTGGAAATCTAACTAGAAGTCTTAAGCCAAAGAACTCTAGTCCTTTGAACCTTCTTCGACATATACTAAGGCCTCATACAAACCTTTCAGCAGATACGCTTACAAACTTAACTAATTGCATAAAAGTGAAGAGTATAAATGACGTCCTCCCTGGCGACCTACTAAGAGTTGGGCAAAGTCATCTGGCCATAGTAACTAAAATTGAAAAATCTGGAACCAAAATTAAAAAAATTACTTATTATCACAGTACTAGTGATTATTTAGAAAAACATGGCGTTAGAAAAGGCTCAATTCTAATTACCAAACCAGACGGATCATTAGAGAAAAAAGAATGGGATGAAAATCACCAAGGAAGAAACTGGATGTTGGAAGATTATATTAGTGCAAAAAAGGCCAACCGAGGATTTCGAAGACTAAAAGCATTATCTGGAAAAAGCTAAGTGCTTCATTTCTCTTCTAACAGTAGTTACAACTTCTTTTGGTACAACCACTTTGGCTGTTTCATTTTGCCACAAAGAAAAAGTGTTTCTATTTTTTGCAAAAAGTATTCCCCGTGAAGAACCGCCTGTTGAATAATTAAGATATTTGTCTACCTCTTTGATTGGTAATTTAAAGACTATACTTTCTTCTGACATTTGAGGAAGCCTAAAAGAATCAACTATGATTACAAAATCATCTTCTGTAAAACCTAATATTGAGACAACGTGTCTTCCTTCTTCAAATTTTCTGGATTCCAAACCACTAGAGCCTTCTATTAATATTTTCCATTCGTCATCTATTTTTTCAACCAATCCGTTATTTTCTCCTAATGTATGATCTATAACAAACTTATTGTCTAAAGACACGGCCACTGCACCTCCCTGTTTCAATATAGGTTTAAATGCTGCTATTGAATCAAATCCTACTACAGGCAATGCTGGCACCCCTAATCCTTCAGAGAATGCCACTATTGCTTGGTGATAAACATCGCCCTCAGGTGTTGCGAATAACCAACCTTTCTCAATCCTGCCGGAATCTATGTCTGGAAAATCCTTCCTGCTATGAAAGGGTAGAAGAATTCTATAAATATCGCCTACTTTAATTTCACCCTTATCGTCTCCAATGAGCCTGTCTTTGACCACCCAATTAATACAAGATGCGCTTGCACTAGGAAGACACAACCCTCTTCTAAGTCTAAAAATATCCGTTTCTTTTACAGCACTCAGACTTGAATCTAGTCCTGTTGAATTGTCTATGTCTTTTATAACTTTTAATGTATAGTCTGCCGCTTTTATTTGATCTACTACCGCGAATTTATAATTACTAAAATCAATTTTTTCAGGTAAAGCTACCTCTTTGTTCGGTTGGACATTTTCTGCTTTCTCCATTTTTTTATTTTTGCAAATACTGACTGGCTACTTTTTGATCGCTCCAAGGAAACTCTTTGTCTCCAAAAGCCATACTTTTTTCATGACCTTTTCCACAAATAACAACAATGTCCCCCTCCTTTGCTGCTTTTCGCAAGGCATATTTTATTGCCTTGCGTCTGTCGGGCATCCTTATAAAAACGTGCCTTTTATAAGAAGTCTGAGAATTAGACCCAAACTTCATCTCTTTAGCCCCCGTTTTTTTTGCTCCCCCAACCATTGATTCAATAATGACATTAACATTTTCATGGCGAGGATCCTCTGCTGTAAAAATAGAGAGGTCTGCAATTTTAGCTGAAATTTCTCCCATCATAGGTCTTTTCAAAAAGTCTCTTTCTCCTGCACATCCAATAATTGCAATTAATCTTTGGTTTTTCTTTTTCATTCCTTTAAGAGTTTTCAAAACACTCTCTAATGCATTAGGTGTATGGGCAAAATCAACTCTGGTCGTACAATTTTGGTCTTTATCTATAATTTCCATTCTTCCTTTTACTCCTTTGAATCCTTTTATAGCTTTTTGGATTTTCTCCCAATTCACGTCACAAGCCCTGGCAACCCCGCATGCTGCCAAGAGATTTGACACGTTATATTTTCCCAATAACGACGTTGTTATTTTATATCCCTTATTCTCTTCTTTAATCTCAAAAAGCATTCCTTTTGGTCCTAATTGTATTTTTGAGGCAGAAAGTACGGCTTTACCGTTAATACTATATGAAATTACCCTCGTATTTCTTTTAAGAACAGATTCGAAATATTTGAAAGACTTATCATCTTTATTAAGAACAGCAATTTTTATCCCTTTAAATAATTTTGCTTTTGAAGTTTTATATTTTTGAAAAGTTTTATGATAATCCAAGTGTTCGTGTGTTAAATTCGTTAAAACACCTATCCAAAAATTACATCCTAAAGTTCTATGCTGATCAAGACCGTGGGATGTCGTCTCTAAAACCAAATATTTAGTTCCTTTGTTGACAATTCTCCCTAGTAGGGGTTGCAATAATTTAGCATCAGGAGTTGTTACATGAAGTCCTAGATCAATTATAGAATTCTGAACATATGCTGCCACAGTCGAAAGAAGAGCCGCTGGATAACCCCCTTTTTTAAGAATTTCATATATTATGTGGGAAGTTGTTGTTTTACCATCCGTACCAGTAACTCCTATCACCTTTAATTTTTTCGCAGGATAGCCATGTTTTACAACCTCTTTTATAGAAACCAGAAGATTCACTAAATTCTTATATTTTTCTATAAATGCCATAAATACTTCCTTTTTTAACTAAGCCTTGCTCTTTATGAGCTCCTCGGAATTAAATATTTTAACATAAGTTTTACCTCCCATCTTTTTTCAATAAGCTTAACAAGCCATCCCCAATTCTACGTATTTTTATTACCGCCGCCGAAATTTCTTTTCTGGCCACAACTGCGCTCAAAAAATATCTTTTGTTTCCTGTTTCTATTATTCCTGAATCACTAATCCAATAAAGTCCGTCTTTTAAAATAGTTCCACTTTTGGATCCTAAAATTTTGATGTTTTTCTGATCAAATAAGTAATAGATATTTCTGGATTCCCGTAAAGCATTTCTAATAAGAGTTTTGTATTTCTCATTTCCATCATAAATCTGTTTATATAGCGTAAATACATCTCGAAGTGATAACAGATTCTCCGATTTTCCATACTGATTAACCAGATGGATTCTCTTTAATTTCCAATATTTTTTTGCATGACTTTCCAATTCTTTTCTCTTCGGTAAAAACTCGCTCGTCAAAATAAGGGCGGATGAATTACAGCTATATTTCAGCATTAACTTTATTAGAGTTGGAATATCCAGCTTTATTACATTCTTGCGAGCTACCAGATCATTGAGAACATCTGTTCCATATCCTGCTAGTTTTTTCCTGTTGATGTTTACTGTTTTATCGGAAATTTCACCACCATACAGCTTTTCTGCAACTTCTAGGCTATAAAATATCTTTATTATGCTCGCCACATTTCTTGGCACCTGTGATTTCTGGTGAAAAACTACCACATTTTCCCTTGACCCCATTTCTATCATCAAGGCCGAATCTGTCTCTTCAAAATTATTCCAAGCCGAAACCATTATATTTATTACCTTATAATCATTGGTGCAGAAATTCCAGTTCCTGCATTAATTTTCAGGCTGAATTCCAAAATAGATAAAGAGATCTTTTGCGACAGTGTACCAAAGGGGGGCAGCAGTTTCGGATGCCCATGGAGAACTAGAGGGTTCTCTTAATGTCATAAGCATGACAAAATCCGGGTCGTCTGCGGGAGCAAAGCCAACGAAACTGGCTATCGTTCTTTCTTCATCGTAATGTCCAGCAATGGGAATTTGGGCTGTACCGGTTTTTCCAGCAACATTAAATCCTCTGAGATGAGTCCACTTTGCCTCTCCATTTTTCGCTGCCTCAACCATCATCGCTGTAACTTCATTTGCTGTTTTAGCTGAAATTACTCGTTCATTAATTTCAGGCTTAATATCTTCCCCCCAAGTTTCTCCCAATATCCTATCAACAACTTGTGGTGTCACAAGCATGCCGTCGTTTGCAATTGCTCCAACTGCGCGAATCATTTGCATAGGAGTTGTTACTACTCCCTGTCCAAATGAAGTTGTCGCCAAATCAACAATGTTCCACGTTCCTTTCTCTCTTAATTTTGGTGCCATCTCTCCTTGAAGATCAACATCTGTCGCTTTCCCTATACCGAAAGCGTCTAAGTAATCATAGAGTGTATCGGCCCCTGTTTTTTGGCCTACGTATGACATCCCTATATTATCGGAGAGGACAATAACATCAAGCATGGTTGCGTCAGGGTTATACTCATTGTTCCAGGTTTTAATAAAATACTTATCTACCTTCAATGGCCCATCGCAAATTTCACATTTTGTATCAGGCTCAACAGCTCCCGAATCAAGTCCTGCCGCCATTATCAAAACTTTAAATATTGATCCTGGCTCAAACGAATCCGAAACAATTGGATTTTTGAAAAACTCATCTCCATATTCGGAATAGTCTGCTGGATCATAGGAAGGAAAAGCAGACATTGCCAAGATCGCACCATTTTTGGGATTCATAACAACAGCCGTTCCTCCCACAGCTCCGTATTTTTCGATTCCCTCAGAAAGCTTTTCGTCCAATAAAAGCTGAATCGTTTTGTCGATGTGCGTTAGTAAATCAACACCAGCGACAGCCATTACTTCCGTCGTGTCTCCAATCCCAATCGGCAATCCCATGGCATCTCTTTCCCTTCCTAAATAACCAGACTTACCTGAAAGAGGTGCATTGTAGTAGCCTTCCAAACCAAAGTAGCCTATGTCTTCTCCTTCAGTATCCTTTCCAACAAATCCTAACAAGTGGGCGGCACTTGAGGCCTCCGGATAAATTCTTATCTCTTGTATCTCAAAACCTATTCCTTCCAGTCCCAGTGCCTCAATATTCCTCTTAACTTCTGTACTAATTTTATGTTTAATAGGAACCCAAACAATTTCATTTTTCGTTAATAGGGAATATATTCTTTCAACTTCCAATAAGAGATCTGCTCTTTCCGATTCTTCCTCGAGAAAAAATGGAGCGAGTTTGTCGGCAATTTTTCTTGGATCTTCTTTTATGTCGGGCAAGGAAGCGTAAACTAACCACGCCTCTCCCCTCGCTGCGAGCCATGTTGAATCACTTGCCAAAATATTACCTCTAGGAGCAACAATACTCTTTCCTGTCTGATATTGATCTCTGGCCTGGGCTGACAAATCTTTACCTCTGATTACCTGCCAAAAAAATAATCTAGCTGAAAGAACAATGAAGATAATTAAAAAAAATGCGGCAATTAACTTAAGGCGCGTCTGCATGATGTATTTTTGTCACGGAAGTTTTGCAACAGCCTCTTTTTCGCTAATATATATAACGTTGGAAGGCTTTTTAAATCCTAACTGTTCAGCTTTTTCTCCCATTCCGCTTAATGAAGATGAATTAATGAGTTGATTTGAATATTCTTGTTTTTCTTGAATTAATATTGCTTCTTCATTTTCAAGTTTCGCTAAATGTGCTCCCAAAGTTGAAGCCTCTATCGCAAAAAACACCGTAGCAATAACAAATATGGCTAGTATTGGGAATAAAGCCATAGGAATATTGAAACCGGCAACTGTTTTTCTCCTGTTAGTTTGATTATTTTTCTTTCTGGTTCGCATAATTTATATTTTTTCAAAACACCTTAATTTTGCACTTCTTGCACGAGGGTTTTTTATAATTTCTTTTCTCGTCGGCACTACCGGCTTTTTAGTCAGAATTTTCACCAAATCTTTTTTTTGCATATTTCTGAAAAAATTCTTAACTAACGCATCCTCTCCGGAATGAAAACTGATAGCAACCAGTCTTCCTCCCTTTTTCAGCAACTCAAGTGCTTTCGGGAGTGCAATTTTCAGGTTTTCAAGCTCACTATTAACAGCCATTCGTAAAGCCATAAATGGCAAAGTAGCAGGATTCAATTTCCCACTAACAATTCTTGCCCTACTTATAATTGCTAAAAAATCGGAAGTTTCTTTTATGGGCCTTTCTTTTCTAAGAAAAACAACTTCTTTTGCCAATCTTTTTGCAACAGGCTGTATCATCACGCTGCTAAATAGCTCAATCAGTTGGTCTTTACGCAGACTATTTAATAAGTCCGCACCGGTCACACTCTGCGTTTTAGCATCAATTCTCATATCGAGTGGTGCAAACCCATTCTCAAATGAAAATCCGCGTGTTTGAGATTTTAGGTGAAGATTGCTGACACCGAGATCAAAAAGAATACCATCAACTTCTTTGAATTTCATTCTCTTTGCAATTTTATCTATGTCCTTGAAATTTCCGTTTACTAACTTGAAGTGACCCTGAACTGAATCGTTCAGGGTAGGGCAGGCAATATTCAAGCGTTTCTCCGCAATTTCAAGCAACTCTTTGTCCGCATCTATTCCTAATACGCTTCCTCCGGCTTTTAATATTTCCAAAGTATGTCCAGCCGTTCCAACGGTTGTGTCTACAAAGTAAGCTTGTTTTTTTAAAGGTACATCTAGGCGCAAATAGCCAATTACTTCATGGACCAGGACCGGCTCATGATATTCACTATTTTTCATCTTTCTCTGCTAATTTTTCAATAAATTCGCCAGCGTGGCGAGCGATAAATGATTCTCTTTTTTCCCACTCATCTTTATCCCAAATTTCTGCTCTATCTCCTAATCCAATGAAAATCACATTTTTCGACAGATTCGCATATTTAACCAAGGAGGAAGGCAAAATTACTCTCCCCTGGTCATCAGGATCAAGCTCGAATGCAGATCCCAGAACAAACCTGTCTGTGTCTCTTACGGGCGCTGTAATCACCTTAGATTCGCCTGTAAGCCTGTTTAAAAGAGCTTCCCAGTTTGCTTCTCCTATAAGGACTAAGCAACCCTCATACCATTTGGCGACGATCATTTTCTTCCCAGTTTTTTCTCTTATCTTTTTGGGAATCGCTATTCTTCTTTTTGGGCTTAGGTTCGTTGAATATTGGCCAATAAGCATAATCCGAATAAGTTAGCAATCTAAGTCTCTTGTGGTCTGGGCAGATCATGTTTTAGATAGTTCTATTTAGTATTCACCACTTTTCACCACTATACACCATTCTGGTATATTTTCACGGCTATGTCAATATGGGCTGTTACCACTACCAAACACTATATATAGTGCTAGAAGCTATTCCGAGAGGCCAATAAAGATACCAATGCCTGAAGTTGTACCATCTACACTACCCCACTCACTACCAGACCACCTGTAGAGTGTGCCTGAGTCTATCTCGGCAGTACCTGTAAGCGTGGTAGCTGAAGAAAAGACTCCGTAGGGCCCTGAAGCTACCTCGCCTGCTGGAACCTCCGGTACACCAAATGTTTCCATAACAACAAAATACTCACTAGACTTTTTATTTAAGCTTACGGTGAAATCATTATCTATAGATGTTAATTCAGAAGTACCAGACAATAAAGCAAACTCTGTGGAAAATTTAGCAATAAGTTTGCCTTTTTCATTCCTAAAACGCAAAGTAAGAGTGCCCTTGTCAACACCTTCGTCGTATCTAAACTTTCCGGATGACTCAGAACCCAAAAGAAGCTCTCTTTCAATTTCATCTTCCCCCTTAAGAGTAATCGAACCGGGAACCCCTTGAGTTCGACCGTCAGGTAGCTTATATAAAAGCTCATAATCAAGACTGGCTGCATCAATCGTTATATTCTCAACTAAAAGTGTGAGCCAGTGACCATCATCAGAGGGTGTAAGTGAAGTAATCGGTCTGTCAGCTAGTGGTACTTCTATTAGGGATGTTTCGTCCTCTGTTGTATCCCCATCCTTTTTGCTTCTGGTTACAAAAAAATAAGCTCCAACGACCACGATAATTCCTAATAGAAGTAAGATAAGTGGAAGAAATTTTTTTATCTTTGTCATTTGCCTGATATTTTATTTTCCAAAAAGCTCATTACCTTGTCAATCGCAATCCTGTCTTGTTTTTTTGTATCCCTATCTCGAATAGTAACTGCTTTGTCTTCTAGTGTTTCGAAATCAACCGTTATACACCAAGGGGTTCCAATTTCATCTTGCGCAAAGTAACGTTTACCAATATTTCCTCTATCGTCCCAGGCTACCGGGAATTTCTTAATCAGATCTTCATAGATTTCTCTTGCTTTTTTAACTAGTTCTGGTTTATTGGCAAGAAGAGGAAAGATTGCCGCTTTATATGGAGCAAGTTTTGGATGAAGTTTTAGGAAAACTCGTCCTTCTTCTTCGTTGTATCCATCAAGAAGAGTTATCAATAAAGTTCTGTTGGCACCAAAGGTTGGTTCCACAACGTGAGGGAAAAACGGCTTACCCTCTTCGGGGTGGTAAAGCAGATCCTCACCAGACTTCTCTGAGTGGTTTTTCAAATCATAGTCGGTGCGGTAAGCCAATCCATAGAGCTCTCCCCAACCAAAAGGAAACTTATACTCAACATCTTCCGTACGATCAGAATAGTGCGAACGCTCATCTTTTCCATGTTCCCGCCAACGCAAGTTTTCTTTGTTTATTCCCAAATCAACAAGCCACTTCCACATCTCATCTTTCCATTTTTCAAAATACTTTTCCCATTCTTTAGGGTTGACAAAATACTCTATTTCCATCATGTCGAACTCCAGAGTTCTAAAAATGAAATTTCCCAAAGTAACCTCATTCCTAAATCCTTTTCCTATCTGAGCCATACCAAACGGTAAACCAGGGCGTTGAGAGTTAACCACATTCTTGAAATTAACAAACATTCCTTGAGCTGTTTCAGGCCTAAGATAAATCTCTGCGCCTTTAGCCTCAGTTGCCCCAATCTGAGTTTTAAACATGCCTTGAAAGAGTTTTGGCTCTGTTAATTCACCACCACAATCCAGGCACTTCTTTTTGCCTTCTAAATGATCCTCTCGAAAACGTTTGTGGCACTCTTTGCATTCAACCAGCGGGTCAACAAAAGATTCAACATGTCCCGATGATTCCCAAACCTTAGGATTCATTAATATACTCGTGTGAACACCAAAGATTTCTTCTCTTTGCTCTACAAATCTCTGCCACCAAAGATTTTTAATATTTCGAAGCAGCTCAGCGCCTAGGGGCCCGTAATCATACGTATTAGCCAAACCTCCATAAATTTCACTTCCCGAATATATAAACCCTCGCCTCTTGGCAAGGGAAACAATCTTTTCCATTTTGTTCTTCATGTCTCTACCAAATTATAACTAGTCAAAACATCATTATCTAGTGGGTGACTTACCAAACGATGTTCGAACCCATTTCATGGGGTCTGGACACAAAAAAGTGCATTGTTGGCAAAATTACTGCCTCTAAATGAATGTTTTTTTTAAGTAAAGTTTGATACACTATTTACGTGATCAAGGTTGCTCTCTTGCTAGTTTTCTATTTAACAGTTTTGCCAACAAAGGTTGAGGCATATCTTGATCCGGGAACTGGTAGTTATCTTACCCAAATAGCCATTGGTTTCTTGCTAGGAGGGGTTTATATGGGAAAGAGGTATTTCCGACAACTCGTATCTTTCTTCAGCACCCTTGTTCAACGAAAGAAAAGAGATGGTCAAGAGTCAAAAAACTAAGCGCGAACCCAGTTCTTTTCGTGACCCAAGCGGATATGTGTATTATCGTGGCAAAACAGTTTTTCGCCAAGTAAATCGTTCGTATAAAAAGAATTTCGACCTTCTATATAGCTCTGGACTGTACAAAGCTTTAGTGCAGCAACGCTATCTTCTTGCCCATACTCGTTTAGCAAAAAAACATTCTACTTCCCAGAATGTTTACGTCACCCTAAGCACTGATATGATTCCGTTCGTTTCTTATCCCTATGAATGGACTTTTAGTCAACTTAAAGATGCAGCCTTGTTAACTCTTCAAGTTCAGGAAATGGCATTGCGATATGGTATGTCTCTTAAAGATGCTAGTTGTTACAATATTCAATTCTTGGACGGGAAACCTGTCTTAATTGACTTGCTATCCTTCCAGCAATACGAAGTAGGGAGGCCTTGGACAGCATATAAACAATTTTGCCAGCACTTCTTGGGACCACTTTTGTTGATGAGTATCGTTGATATTCGGTTAAACCAACTATTAAAAATTCACCTCGATGGAATCCCCCTAGACTTAGTCGGGAAATTGCTCCCGAAACGGACACTCTTTTCTTTTTCTATTGCTTCACATATTCATTTCCATGCAAAAAAACAGCAACAGTTTGCCAATAGTCAGAAGATATACCAAACGGCACGTTCGTTAAGCAAAGTAGCTTTACTGGGCATCATTGATAGCTTAAAAACTACCATTTCAAAACTATCATACCGAAAGAAAAGTACCGAGTGGGGTGAATACTATACTTTTACCAACTATTCAGACAGAGCGTTTAAGCAGAAGAAAAAACTAGTTGAGAAATATATACAGATTGCTAAACCAAAAACAGTTTGGGATATTGGTGCCAATACAGGTGAGTTTAGTCGCATTGCTAGCCAGCAAAATATATTCACTGTTTCTGCGGACCTTGATCCCATTGCCGTTGAAAAAAACTATCTGCATGTTAAAAAGCATCAAGAAAAAAATATACTTCCTCTCATCATTGATCTTACCAATCCCAGCCCGGCTATTGGTTGGGCAAATATTGAACGGCGATCATTAATTGAGCGGGGTCCAGCCGATCTCGTGATGGTCCTAGCACTCATTCACCACCTGGCAATTTCTAACAACCTACCACTTAATAATATTGCAGACTTTTGCCACAAAATTGGCACCTTTCTAATTATTGAATTTGTGCCAAAGGAAGATTCTCAGGTGATTAGGCTTTTGTCCCAAAGAGAAGATATTTTTGGAGAATATAGTCAGGAGAATTTTGAGAAAGTTTTTGGTCAATATTTTAACTTACTAAAGAAGAAATCTATACCAGGAACAAAGAGATTTTTATATCTGATGAAGAGAAAAAAATGAATAAGAAAAAGAAATTTTGTTTAATCTATCATCCGTTGATATTGGCTATTTATCCTTTGTTGTTTTTTTATTCTAATAATCAATCTGAGTTAAAAATGGGGATAATACTTACACCATTGACAATTTCTTTACTTTGTACACTTGGATTGTGGCTGGTAATTAGATTATTGTTTCTAAGCTGGAGAGCCAGTGGTGTTTTCGTTTCACTTGTCTTGCTTATATTTTTTTCTTACGGACATGTTGCCAAATTATTGGAAAATGTTTTTATACCAGTAACTTCAGAGTTGATAATTGGACCTCACAAAATTCTTATGCCTTTAGTTGTTTTGTTGACGGGTTTTGTTTTTCTTAAACTTTTTAGATCTAAGCCTGAGTTGTTTGTTTTAAACAAATTGTTAAACATTGTATGTTTGGTGTTGTTGGTGAGTCAGATTTTTTTGATATTTAGTCAGGAAAAAAATATGATGAGAAAATCTAATGTGGTTGATTTAGAAGAAAAGATTAACGATAAATATCTGGGTGCGAACACACCTGATATATATTATATTGTCCTCGATGCTTATGCTAGGGCTGATATTTTAGAGGAACTTTATGGCTATGATAATAGTGAGTTTGTGGAGAATTTGGAAAACTTGGGGTTTTTTGTGTCTGATAAGGCTCGCAGTAATTATTCACAATCCTATCTATCGCTTTCTTCAAGTTTGAATATGGAGTATGTAAATTATCTGACTGATGAATTGGGCAAAAATTCAACAAACACTAATTTGACTCATGAGATGATTGGAGACAATAAGGTGGCACATTTCTTAAAAGAAGCGGGGTATAAAATTATTAATTTTGCTTCTGGATGGGAACCGACAAATCAATTGACAGCTGCGGATGTGAATTATATGAATACGGTTACGTTCAAATTTTTGGGGCGAAACTTGAATTTGAATGAGTTTTATATTGTGTTTTTACAAACTACCGCCTTATCTCCGTTTGTTAAGGATTCATTGGCTGATCAGGCAAGATCTAATATTTTGTATACTTTTAATAAGCTAACCGAGATCCCTTATCAAAGAGGAAAGAAAATGGTGATAGCCCACATTAACTCACCTCACCCCCCATACTTGTTTGATGAAAATGGAGAAGAGATCCCCGAAGCTGTTTTGGAATTGGCTGGAGAAAGTTTTTCTGACAGAGAAAATTATTTGAAGCAACTTAAATTTGTAAATAAAAAGGTAACTGATACCTTGAAAAAGATTATAGAGAGATCAGAAAATAAGCCAGTAATCATTTTACAGTCAGATCATGGCCCAGCCTCTATTTTAGGCCATCCACATAAGTGGACAAGACCACACTCGGAGGAGGGAATAGAAGAGAGAATGAGCATCCTTTATGCCTATTATGGGTCCGAAGGAGGGGATCTTTTTGGAGAAGAGGCCACGCCTGTAAATACATTTAGGATGGTTTTTGACGAATATTTTGGGACTGAGTATGGTGCATTAGAGAATATAAACTATTTTTCTGATTATAATTATATGTACGAGTTTTTTGATGTAACTAATGAATTAGGTGTTGAAGAATAGTCTTACAATTCTCAGTGGCCCACTGAAAATCAAGAAAGAAGCTTTTTCCCAACACGAACTGAGTTAATGTTTCTTTCTGTTATTTCTTCCAACAACAGATCTGGATTTTTTATTGGTTTTCCCTTTGGCCAATACCCAAGTAAGATAATTACGTCTTTAACAAATCTTTCCCTAAGTTTTTTTAGCATCGTTTCTTTACGAAGAGAGTGAATGTATTTTAATAAAAGAGAGAATAGTTGTTCATTTTTTTGTCCCTCGTTAGTCAGACGTCCTACAACCTCAGTAAAATAGTAAGCAACAGAAACTTTTTTGAGATTTTCTCTGATTTGAGGAAAAGAAGAAATAATCTCGGCCTCTGTCAAAATATCAAGACTTTTAGTCTTTGCGGCTGAAAAACGAATATGACTAAAAACTTCTATCGCACCGCGCTTTCTGCTTTTAGTTTTTCTTACACTCTTGGCTATCAAGGAAAGCTTGCCATAATCCTTACTATAAATCACAATAATTCTATCTGCCTCTGAATAATTTTTCCTTGCAAGAACAATTGCTTCTGAGGAATATGATCTAGATCTCATTCAAAATATTGTAACATTGATTGTTGAATCCGTTAAAAGCCATTTCCGGGGCGGTTGCACAAGATGGTTAACGAGTGCTCTCAGCAAAGTTGACAGGATGAGGTGCTCAAGTTAAAATTTACCCGATGATTTAAACCTGTCTCTGACTTTAGTTCAAGACAGGGATAAAGAATAAGATTGTAT
>SDBS01002833.1_pt1 | contig 17141 bp, 41 predicted proteins | sample 2277091 | NCBI WGS metagenome assembly SDBS01 (sample SAMN10404972, study PRJNA504765) | marine sediment metagenome | isolation source: marine sediment core GS10_PC15, 163 cmbsf | place: Arctic Ocean: Southern Knipovich Ridge | collected 2010 | reverse complement strand
CCCAGGTGGCTTCGCTGGTTGCTACCGGTTAAGCGGCTCAAGAAGATCGTTGCCAAGATATTCCCGGCCATGATCGATGTCATCGTGCGGCTGCTCAATAAGTATGTCTGGAAGGTTGACACCGGCCCCGAAGAGGGGTAGAGTGTAATCACTTGCAAGGTCGGTGTGTGGATGCTAAGCCCCACTGTCCTGTAGTTGAACTCCGGGTCAGGATGCGGTCAGGGTCTCCTTTCCGGCTGGCGAGAGCCAGCACCCCCTAAGACCCTCCTGGCTCGGCCCTTTTATCCCCCGAAAAATAGTTTCAGATTCTACTTGCCGGGCGTACACTATTGTGGTATTATTGTATCAGGTCAATAACACCTCCGGAAAGGGGACCAACGATGAAAGCACTCAACGAAACTAACGAGGCGATTTCACACCTTGCCAATGCCTACCTTAAGCTGAGCGCAGTCCGCGCAGAGTTAGAAATTGGTACTATCCAGCTACTAGCATCGACAGCCCTCGTCCATATCTCTAAAGCACAGGAACAAGCGTTCGAGATTAGGGTTGTACTGGAAGCGGAGAATGGCAATTAGACAGCCCTGCGCCATCACCAGAAGGCCTCTCAGGTGCAAGCTCGGGAGGCCTTCGCTTTATCCCCTGAAAACAGTTTCCGTTTATACTTGTCGGGCGTACACCTGTCGTTTATACTTGCCGCAGGTACTCGTGAAGGGAGACCAATCAATGAAAAACAGAGAATAGTACTGCAACCTGTTCAACACTATAAGCGAAGAGCAGGGCAAACTCGAACATGACGACCCCGACGACCAGCCAATCTACATTGGATTGGATAATATCCTGAACGGCATCGATACTGTGATAAAGACTTTCGACAGCAACCGATAACCGATTAAACTTGTCACCCGTCCACTATATCCTGTATTCTACTATACGGGAGGAAAGTAGATGCTCATGACACCAGCGCGAACGATCAGGGAGGCGCGGGAATTGATTGACCAGATGATCCCACTTCTCCGAGATCGTGAACATGCAGAACGGATCGAACTGGTTTGTGATGACCTGCGGGCCATTCGGGGTGCGACCGATAACGGGACCAGGGTTCCGGTTAATCACGTCCACCTTGAAGAGATGCAGGCCGTCGTCGGACGGGTCTGCCTGAAGGGTCTGGGTATCGAGCACCACGAGCTGGCGGCTGACCTCTGTACCGCCATGAGGGAGATCGGGCTGCAAGCAGTGGAGAGTGTGATCGGGTAAACACAAGGAGGAGCAGGTGAATTTCTATTCCATAAAGCCAGATAAAGCAAAAGAGAGCAAAGAGTACCGCGACGGACTACGAGACGCACTCATAGAGTTCGCATGGTGGAAGGATGGTGAACAGCTTTTAGGCTGCGGAATCACCAAACTCAAAGACGTGCTCGATGAGGTTGACCACTGCGGTCCATGAAAAACGTCTGTCGTTATAGTCTCAGGAAAGGAGACCCACGATGCAAGATGACTACCTTGAACACATTGACATACTTCCGGGTTACATGCATGAAACGGTGATCGCCTGGATTGAGACCGGCAGGATGCCGGGCGACTTCCTCCGTTATTTCTTATGCAATGATCTGTTCAAGACCTTCCACCATGCGGACCCGACCAACAAGGCCATGATCGGAAGTTATCTCACTTACTTCTACAACTATACCCCTGGCGGATGCTGGGGATCACCTGAGAAGGTGGAGGCGTGGGGAGAGAAGGGAGGCGCGGCATGACCGACCGGGAGAAGAAGATACGGGAGCTGGTTGGGAGAGGGTCGTGGTCGCTCGGGTTCAGGGAATTCGACGAACTTCTCACCATCATTGACCAGCAGCGGACCATACTGGTTGCTGCCGAGCGGATATTCGATGGCCCCCCGGTTGAGGCCGCCTACTCAGAACTATACGAACTATTACAGGAGGTACCATGACCCCCGAAGAACAGATCGCCCGCGAACGCCTTGAAGCCCTCGGTTATGAGATCCACGACAGCAAGGAGAACCCGCTCGGGCGTGACATCTATCTGCCCGACGGCCCGCTCATGGGGACGCTCTCGCTCACCGGCCTGAAGCACTTCGCCGAACTCGAACGGGTGAAGATGCTCTACGGCGACCTTCAGGCGATGCTCCGACAACTCGGCAACGTGATTCGGCAAGCGGAGCAGATAGGATGAAGCCCCGCGACTGGACACCGACAGAGCAACAGACCATCGACGCGAGGGACGTTCTGAGCTGGGCACACCGGGAGATGATGAACGCCATCACGCCCGAGCTCGGGTTCGCTCAACTGGCCATGATCGTCGGGGCGGAAGGAGCCGAGGACGATCACGCGGACTGGTTATTCATCGAGGGCGCTTACGCCGCCGCCGACACACTCGGGGAAACGCTGATCCGCAAGGCGTGGATGAGGTACCGGGACAGACAGGAAGGAGCAGGGGATGAAACAATATGAGCAGAATTGCGGGAATTGCGGCTATGCTATGGACAATTCCGGGAAGAAGGAGGAGAGGATAGAGTGCCACCGGAATCCTCCGGGGCATCCACCCTGGGGTCAGGGGTTTTTATTTCCTATGGTGTGCCCCCATAACTGGTGCGGAGAATGGAGTGGCCCAGTAGAAGAACTGCCGAGAGTTGCTGACCGTATAGAGGCTGCGTACCCAGAGGAATTTGCATCATGACCCCCGACTATCTTTCCCCGGCAGACGTCAAGGAGAAGTATCACATCGGGCGCTCGCAACTGAACCAACTCGTGGCCGCTGGCAGGATCGTGCCCGCGATAGACCCCGGTCGCCCCGGACAGGCCCGGTACTACACGGCCGATGTAATCGAGCGATACCTGATGAGCCGAGACCCACGAGGGCGGCGACACCCGGAACCGGCATGAGCGATCTCGGAGATATCTACCGCGCCGTACGTGATGAGAGTCGGAGGCGCCGAGCGAGGCACAGAGAGAATGCGCCGAGCATACTCAACAATCACGGGATAGAGTTTCTGTATAAGAATTGCGGCGCCCACCTGATAATCATCGATAGCCATACTCGCCAATCGATAGCTGACTTCTGGCCCGGAACCGGTAGCTGGAAAATGAGAGACAATTACGCAGGGGGGCGGGGGATATTTGGGCTTATCACAGAACTCGAATTGAGGGCGCGAACATGACCCTCTGGACATTCCACAACTGGCCGAACGAGCCGATGGATACCGATGGTATGCTTGATTACATCCGGGTATTACTCCGGGACATCAGCAACGCACACCTCCGAGACACCGAGCCGATCCGGTGGGCGCGGTCCGTCTGTGCGCTCGGCAAGTTATCCGATGACCAGCGCGGGCAGATCATGCGGCACCGGGTCCAGTACAATCTCGGCAAACATCAATCCGCACGCCTCATGACCTTCATCGAGGCATGGGATGAGATAGGGAGGGAGACCAGCAATGGAAACGACAGTTGACCGCGAGGGACCGCCAGATGAATACACCGAGACGGACCTCGGAATGTCGAACTTTGATCATGTAATCGATCCGGGATTCGCTGAAGAGTTACAGGGCAATCCCTACTTCGGCCGACACGCCGGATGGAGCTTCAACGGGCTTGTCTGGTGGGATGGAGAAATGTTCTGTGAGCAGGCCTGGTGCTACAGGGCAATAGTGGCGACTTATCGGGCAACCACCCTTGAATTGCTCATGGAGATTGTGAATGACGAGCATGGGCAGCACTAATATTCCTACTTGTCACCCGACAAGTAACATGCTATAATCGCCGCACCTCTTGGAAAGGAGACCGATCATGCAGATCGACGACGCTGTAGAATTCATATTCAATGAGTGGGGCAACCTCCGCCCGGACGATCAGAAGCAGTTATTGGACGACCTCTGTTCAGTTGCGAATGCGGCGGCTGAATACTACAAACGGGAGACGCGGGCGAGGGAGGACGAACTCAGGCGGTCACTCACCAAACTGGAAGCGGATTATCTCAACGTAATCTAAACGTACAGGAAGGGAGATCAGTATGACGGAGCAGACTCTACATGACGGGCAGCCCGGAGGGGTCGAGCATGAGATCATGACCTTCGGGGATCAGACCCTTGAACGCATAGCGGCAGAGGCTCCAGCCAAGGCAGAGGCCATGACGCAGATCATGCTTGCGGCCATGAGCATGACTAATCACCGGGACTGGGTGGATCAGGGCGGGAAGCCCTATATGTGCGCCAGCGGTGCCGAGAAGGTGGCCAGGATCGGCGTTACGGTCTCGGGGATCGTCAAGAACAAGATCCAGGATGAGGATGAGAAGGGCCGCTATTACATCTGGGAGTACGCCGGGACCTTCACTATCGCCGGACGGACACTGGAAGCGGTCGGGACCTGTTCGAGCCGGGACAAGTTCTTTGCCATCCGCGATGGTGAGCTCCTGCCAGCGGGTGACATAGACCAGACGAACATCATGAAGTCGGCATATTCCAACCTGCTCGTGAACGGGATCACGCGCCTGCTGGGCCTGCGGAGCGTCACCTTCGACGAACTGAAGGCTATCGGGATCGATCTGGACAAGATTCAGAAGGTCGAGTACGGTAAGGGCACGGAAGGGGGATCCTCAGACGCCGACAAGATTCACCAGCGGGAACTGGCTGAAATCTGCATGGCGCTTGCCAATGGTGACAAGAAGATGGCCGGGGATATTCTTGAGGGCCTGACGTCATTCGAAGGCAAGGACGGTAAGACTGTCAGCCGCCGGACCGCGAAGGCGCTCAAAGATAAGTGGCTGAACGCAACCCTCGGCAAGGCCCGCAAGGAACACAAGGAGCTCTTCGGCCACGAGTACGGCCACGAGCCCGAGAACGAGAACCAGGACGAGACGGGCAACGGTAAGACCATCGAGGATGCTTTCGACGACGCCCCTGATCCTGAGTGAAAGGAGACCCGATGACCGAGACCACCAACCCCCTCCTCGAAGTACCTATAGAGGAGAGAATGACCCAGCAGATCAAGGCCCACCTGTCACAGAAGAGCAAGGTACATCCTTGTCGGGTGAACCGGGCCAGTGAGGTCGGGCACCCCTGCCCGCGTTACCTCGCATACACCCGCGTGGCATGGCAGCACAAGTCACCACCGGATGCGACCCTGCAAGTCATCTTCGATGACGGCAATCTCCACGAGCAATACATGATCCGCCTGATGCAGGACTCAGGAATCGTGATCGAGGAGACTCAGAAGGGATACGAATGGCGGGAGTATGAGATCACCGGTCATCTTGACGGGAAGATCCGCACGAAGGATGAGGACGGGAAGACCTATCTCGCCCCGCTGGAGATCAAGAGCAATTCCCCGTTCACCTTCGACCGGATCAGGAGTCAGGCGGACCTCTACGACCCCAAGCGATTCTGGCTGGAGAAGTGGGCGGCACAGATACAGCTCTACCTCCTGATGGACTCGAAGCCGTGGGGAATTCTGGCCCTGAAGAACAAGGCGGCAATGGGGGCATTCCCGATAAGGCTGATCCGTATTGACCTCGACTATGATCTGGCCGAGGACCTCCTGCAACGGGCAGAACGGAACAATCAGGTGGTCCGGGATTACTTCGCGGCCGAGGACCGCAAGGCCGGACAGGAAGAACTCGACGCCATTCTCCCCGAACGGATCGAGCCGTCGGAGGAAACGTGTGGCCGGTGTTCCTTTATGTCTCTCTGCATGGGGGCGCGGTCATGGGGTCCCGAGCTGGTCGTCATGACCGATGACCAGATCATCACGGCAATCGAGCGCCGGGCAGAACTCATTGACCCGAGCAAGGAATACAAGCGGGTCCATGACCACCTGAGACAGGCAATCATCAACGCTGGCGGGAACGTACTCGCCGGAGGATATCACCTCACCATCGACGGGCGCAAATCCCTGAAGGTGGTTCAGGTAGGATAACGGAAGGAGACCCATGAGTAACGAGATCATTATTGCACGACCGGATACGGCAGTCCTCCAGACGGACGTGGAGACCGCCATTGCAGTCGCCGAGGCCGTACAGGTCACGACGGCACCCGAACACGGATCAGCCCTTGAAATGATAAGGGACCTCCGGGACCGGGAGAAGGCAATCACCGAGCACTTCGAGCCATCCCGCAAGGCGCTGGACGCGGCGAAGAAGGAAGTGCTGGCGGCGCGTGATTCGCTGGTGAAACCCCTTGAGGCCGCTCGTGGTGTTCTCGGAGGTAAGGCGGTCGAGTACAGTCAGGAACAGGAGCGCATTCGTGCCGAGGCACAGAGGAAGGCCGACGAGGAAGCCCGGATCGCCCGCGAGAAGGCAGATGCCGAGGCGAAGGCGGCCGAGGATAAGCGTCTGGCTGCTCTCGAGGAAGCGATCAAGGAAGAGGACGAGAAGAAGGCCGAAGAGATCATGGAAGCCGAGCCCGAGCCTGTCGAGGAGATCGCACCCGTCGAGGTCGCAGCTCCTGCGCTCGCTCAGGTCAAGGGCGCTGGCACCCGCACAACCTGGAGCGCCGAGGTAATCGACCTGACTGCGCTGATTACCTACGTCTCTATGAATATCGGTGCTCGGTGTGTGCTTCTCCAGCCGTACATGAAGGAACTCAACCGCATAGCCGTCCGAGACAAGGACAGGTTCGACATCCCGGGCGTGAAGGCGGTTCCATCCACCAGCGTGGCACCGAAGCAATGATGAGGGCAGCAGGCAAGGCGGTCCGGTGTCATGCCCGGTGTCTCCAGCCTGGGAGGGAGCGTTACCGCCTGCGCCCCTCTCGCCCTCTGAGAGGAGGAGAGCATGAGCGAAGAATCGAAGTGCGAATGGTGCGGTGGGAAGGGATGCACCATGACCCAAGCAGAACACGACGCACATATGGCTGACTTCCATGCGAAGATGCAAAGGAACTTCGAGATCATGGAGAGGCTGGAAGAAATCAACCGACCCCTCGCCCGCACGGCTGAACGCCGGGTGTCGAAGCTCAAGAGGAAGCTAGGCATGTCATGACCGGCGTAGAGAAGGTGCGGGACCTTGCCACGGTTGTTTGTGGTGCTCGCTTCGGGCGCCAATACCTACCAGATGTCCACACTCCGCAGGAATGGCAGGACGTCATTGGGAAGTATTGCATGGCCTACGGAGCCTACCTTAGAGGGCTGATAGAGATGTGGGGCCAGCCAAACTCCCGGGTAATTGAGGCAATCGCCGCATGGAGGGAGGTAGTCAATGCAGATCAAGCCTAAGAAGAACCAGGTCGTTATTCAGGGGTTCAATAGGCAAAAGAAACCCCGGTCAATCCTTGAGCGATTCGTGAAGATATTCGTTGTAGTCGCCGTCTGTGTCCTGATAGGCTACAACCTGGGCCTGAGTGATGGACGGGAACAGGCCATTCCACACGATTCCACGCCCTTTCTGGACGCTTCAGCACTCACTCCGGTACGATTTGTTGTCTCCTACCGCGACACGCTAGAAAGCGGTCTGGTGATCGAGGTCGTGAATGACCTGATCTGGCACAACGCGACCATCACGGTGAAGTATTTCGGGAATGATCTTGCATCGGCGACGATAGACAAGTAAAGTTGCCGCACCTCGGAAGGGAGGCCACAATGATCCACTGGATTATCCGCTGGATACTGAACCCTATACTCTGGATCGCCGCGTTCTTTATTGTTGTTGTTCGCCGCATCAGAGGACGCGGCTGGAGGGCGGTTGGTGATGACCGAATGCGCCCTGATCACATTGACACTGATCCTCCTATCGGAATCTGAGTTGACATCCCAACCTGGATATGATAGGATCGCCTCAGCAATCATCGTTGAAAGGCGATTCAATGATATCATCAGCCCCCCTAGTAGAAGTTCCTCCGATCCTTTCGGCGGTGATTGCCCTTCGAACAGGGGGCTGTTTTATAAGGTATCGACATGCCTGGCGCATTAGACTGGTTTCCATTCTACACTAAGAACTTCCAGCTCAGCCGCAAGGTGAAGCGGATGAGTAATGAGCAGATCGGGATGTATCTGAAACTCCTGATCTATCAATGGGAAGACGGCGAGATCCCCAGCGACATAGAAGAGATAGCCTTTATATGCGGATGCAATGCGGGCGCAATGGCAACCGCATGGAAGAAAATCAGCCCATGTTTCGAGCCGAGAAATAATGGACTGGCGAATCCATTCCTTGAAGAAGTACGAACCGAACAAGAGAAGCGGATGAAACGGCTCTCTAATGCTGGTAAGGTTGGAGCAGAAGCTAGGTGGGGTAAGGATTAAATGGCAAGCGCAATGCGGTCGCAATGCGGGGCCAATGGCAATAGAGAAGAGAAGAATAGAGTAGAGAAGATAAAAGATTCTCCGCTGCGCGGAGTTAATAGGAGATAATAATGGAGACACTTAAATGTGATTATTGTGAGACAGTAATCTATAGAGAGGAGTGTGGGCACTGGCTTAAAGTGGACAAGGATCTGGTGTATATCGGCGAAACCTGGCCGAAGCACTTCTGTGACAATGATTGTATAATTAAATTCTTCAGAACAAGGAGCGGCCCAGTGAGTGACCAGTGATTCTTAATAGATCACACACAGGAGGAGAAGAAAAATGGCACACCGAAGCACAGTCCAGAAACTTACAGACATTATAAACGATGGAGTCAATAGACTCGATTCAAATGATGCCGATGATCTCCTTGATTTAATACACAACGCCGAACATTTGATAGGTTCAGTGTCTCACCAATGGAGAGGCAATACACGAATTCTTAATGTGGAAGAGAACCTAAAAACACTCACAAGTGTGCCGGGGGCTTCAAGAGGAACATGAAAAGTCATTATGATTCTGCCCGTAAGATAGCCGAAACGGCCACACCTAAAGAAGCCCGCACAATGCTTGACGCTCTAAGGTGGAGTATTGATATGAAGGTATATGATGAGTTTGGGGATCATGTGTGGCTTGGACCGTATTATGATAAAAATGGAAAGAGGATAGGTGTTACTCAATGTTGCCTGGTTGATGATCCCTGTGAACACCACTCAGCCCTTGCGGCCCCCGATGACCACTAAACAATCCACCAGCTTCCGCGAACTCGGGGCCTTCCTTGTCCACAAGACGAGATCGGCTCAGGTATGGAATCCCCGATACCGTGCGGCACTGGATCAGTACATCGAGAAGTACGGAGTAGACGTGCTGATCGGGTCGTGTCTGAGGGCCGACTTCGATAAGGTGGAATATGCGATCGAGATATGGAAGGGGCTGGATAACAGGACCGAGGATCAGGAGTGGTGGATACCGGCGGCGCGGGAACGGTATCACTTGATGCGGAAGGATTACTTGCAGGAGAAGATGGACCGTTCGGGGATAGGTAGGCTGATCGACAGGTTGGGGCTGACAACTACTCGTGAAGGGTAGGAGGGGATATCCATGCAGACCGAGATATTCAAGGAACAGGCACAACCCCCCGACAGGTTGCCGGGGATCAGATACGAGAGCCGGGCAGGGAAGCTCTGGTCGATCCTTCTGGTTGCATACCCCAGAGAGGTCAACCTGACCACCCTAGAGCGGGTAGCGTTCACGAAGGTGACCAACCGGATCAGTGATATCCGCAAGGTCTGCCGGCCGCTCGGTTGGGATATCGTAAATCGGACGGAGCACGTAGACGGGATAGTGCGATCGTGGTATAAGATCGAGGAGTGGAAAGGAGACCATGAGACAGACCCCGGATTGTAGCCTGTGCCATATCCCACTAGAGAACCGGACGGCCGAAGAGTGCGCTGAATGCCGGGCGGTCTGTGCTGATATGGCTTATGATGAGATGAGAGACGAGGAGGTATTAGCATGACACTCGCAGACGAACTACGCAAGCAGATGAACGAGATGGGATTCAACAAAAGCGCTGGTTTTTGGTGGTCGCTTAAAAACCCACTATTAGAGTTGGTGGAAGCGGTGGAGAAAGACGACCTCATGCACATGTGGAACGATGAGATAGTTGCCGCCCTGACCGCTCTTCGCGCTTCGATAGAGGAGGCACCATGACTGAGCCATTGGACGAATTCGAAGAACTAGCAAAGGACGGTTATGCCTCCCCCGCAGAGCAGGTGGAGCAGTACATCAGAACATTCAACAACGGGGATGAGTTGCGTGACGCCCTGCCGCAGATGAAGGTTGGCACTCACTTGATGTATCACGGTGTTCTGCATGAGGTAGTAGATGCGGGGCCAGAACAGGGGCATAGAGCCGCCGCTATCCCAGAGCAGGCCGAGAGCAAAGTGTGCCGATGGCTGAAAAGTGACGGCAACCATGACCATTGTTTCGTGGGGGATGAACCGACAACCTGCTCCGAACCTGAGAATTGCCCATTCTTTACCTTGGATCGAGGACCAGAGCCAACAGGGTCAATCAATATTTCCCCACCAGAGCAACAGGAGCAGGAGGGGGAGGAAGTAAAGCGGATACAAGGCAGGCTTGACAGAAAAGATTACTACCATACTCAAGACTATGCGCTCGAAGATTTGAAGTGGTGCCTCTTTACCATCCACACCCTTGAGGCCCGCTGTGACCGATACGGGGGAGCACTGAGGGAGATACGGGAACGGTTGCCATTACTGCTCAGAGCAAACCGATGGGAGTTAGAATCTCTCGCACAAACGATGCAAGACATCATTCGCCGCACCGCCCTGACCGACCAACCCGATAGCAAGGAGGAGCCAGATGTCATCTTGTGAAAAGTGTTGGGTCGAGGCTGGTAACAATATGACCGGTGACAAGGCTCGGGAATATCAAAGGCTAATCAAGATTCGTGATTGCACGCCAGAGGAGCAGGCTGGACCGGACGCACGTCCGATGAAGCCAGAGTGGGCGCGGTCAATTCGCGATCAGTGCGCGGAGGCCGGGGTGCCGTTCTTCATGAAGCAGATGAGCAAGAAGGCATCTATACCCGATGACCTGATGATAAGGGAGTACCCGGAGGTGAAACAATGAGCAATCCACTTGAGGGGGCAATGGGCAAGGCTGCAATGGCAATGCTCCTTGAAAACATGAGGGATATGATGCCGGTGCAGATCGAGTTGATGGGCATGAAGGCACAACTTCAAACCGAGTATTACAATGGGTTGGTTGCCGCAGGAATGAAAGGGGGTGCCGCACTTTTCATTGTTGCTCAACACGACCCGTTCAGATTGTCGGGACACGAACCAGAACCTGAAGAAGGAGGCCCCGATGTCTGAACCCAAGATGGCCAAGCACCTCGGCATGTGGATCCCCATCAGCAAGTGGGTACAGGCGATGGACGGCAAAGGCATGGACCTGCTCCTGCTGATCAAGGCGCGGCTACAGGATCAAGGAACCAGTGCCGAGATAGCACTGGATCGGGGCGTCTGCTGTGTCTACCGGGAAGTAGTCGAGCATGATATCAACGGCAAGGGAGTGGGATATCGAGAGTGGGCGCGGAGCATACAGTTGCACTCGGTCAGGCGGATCGAGGACGCGAAGTATGACAGGAAGCAGAAGCCGAGGCCACAACGGTGAAGCCCTACTATCAAGACGACGCGGTAACGATCTATCACGGTGACTGCCGAGAGATACTACCGACGTTGCCGAAGGTGGACTTGGTGCTGACTGACCCGCCGTATGGAATGAACTGGAGGTGCGGTGTTTCGGTTGGCCCACACGGGCACGATAAGCTTGGAACTAGATATCCAAAGACTGTGCCGATTATTGGTGATGATAAACCGTTCGACCCATCTCCGTGGCTAGATTTTGAGAGGGTGGTATTATTTGGAAGCAATCACTACGCACAACAGCTACCCGTTGGAACAACGCTAGTATGGATTAAGCGGCTAGATGCAGCGTTCGGTTCTTTTCTCTCTGACGCAGAAATAATCTGGATGAAGGGGGGCCACGGGGTTTACTGTTTCAGGGACTTATCAATGCGTGCCGAGGAGTCGCGTCGGTTACACCCGGCACAAAAACCAATACCACTGATGACGTGGTGTATCCGAAAGGCTGGTGGTGACGGCACCATTCTCGACCCGTTCATGGGTAGCGGCACTACGTTGAGAGCCGCGAAGGATTTAGGGCGCAAGGCAATCGGAATTGAGATAGAAGAGAAGTATTGCGAGATAGCTGCTAACCGCATGGCACAGGAGGTGTTGCCGCTATGACTAACACGAAACTGTGGAGGGTGACGTAATGGAAATTGCATGGGTTGGAGTTGCCATCCTTGCTTTTCTTGTCGGCTATAGAACGGGCGAGTACTACCCAAGAGCAATAGCCGAGGATGAAGTGTTCGAGAGGGGATTCCGGGAAGGATTTAGATTAAACCCAAGGGCTTGCAGTTGTTGCATGGGAACAGGCTACAACATGGACGAATCGCCATGTGACTCATGCTTTGGAGTAGGATTCGAGACGATACACCCAAACGACTCAGCCCTCGACACAGTGCAGGAACAGAAGCCGACCTTAACCGATTGACAAACGCGCCTCTTGCGGTAATAATTCCACCGAGGAGGCCGTGTATTGAAGCTGACCCCGAAGCAGTCCAGGTTCGTCGAGGAGTATCTTGTTGACCTGAACGCCACTCAGGCCGCTATACGTGCGGGGTATAGCGAAAAGACAGCCGCCGTCATCGGATGCCAGAACTTAATAAAACTTAATATTGCCGAGGCTATTCAGGCCGGGGCCGACAATCGATCCCGTCGGCTTGAAATATCTCAGGACAGGGTAGTGCTGGAGCTGGCGAAGCTGGCCTTCAGTGACCTCCGGGAATTCGCTACTTGGGGACCAGCAACGGTACTCCTAAGAGACAGCGAAGAGCTTGACGACAATGCAGCGGCGTGCGTCCAAGAGGTATCCAGAACCGCTACGGCACTCGGTTGCAATATCAAGTTCAAGCTCCACGATAAGTGTCCCGCAATCAAGATGCTCGGACAACATCTGGGCATGTTCACCGAGAAGATCGACCTCACCGTTGACAACCCCCGTGAGGCGCTGGCCAAACTCCTGAACATGAAGCCCGAAGACCTACCGGAATGAGCACTGCCACGGTGACCCGACAGGAACTGGGGCGCATCATATCCGAGTTGCCCCCGGGTAAGCGTGAGAAGGCCGAACAGATGGCCCTCCAGGTATTCAGGAACAGCTACCAATACTTCGCCGACAAGCCCGTAGACTTCATCAACAACGTGCTCGGGGATCACCTCTGGTCGAAGCAGATTGAGGTGGTTGAGGCCGTGCGGGACCACCGCCGCGTTGCCGTCCATTCCTGCCACTCTACGGGGAAGTCCTTTATCGCCGGCAGGATCGTAACCTGGTTCGTCACCACCGGAGGCGTCGGGGACACCATCGTTGTCACTACCGCCCCGACCATGAGACAGGTCAAGGCGATTCTCTGGAAGGAGATCAGGCGGGCCGTCAAGGCGGGTGATCTACCCGGTGACCTGAATCTGACTGAATGGAAGGTGAACGATGAGCTGGTAGCGTTCGGGCAGAAACCTGCCGACTGGGACCCGAGCGCGTTCCAGGGTATTCATGCGCTCCGGGTGCTGGTCGTTCTTGACGAAGGTTCAGGGGTGCCCGAAACAATCTGGGACGCCTCTTCATCGCTGGTATCGAACGAACAATCCCGGATACTTGCTATCGGGAACCCGGACGACCCCACGTCGAAGTTCGCTCGCGTCTGTCGGCCCGGTTCCGGCTGGCACGTCATCCATATCGGCTGGGAGCATACCCCGAATCACCCGGACTCGACCGAGGAAGTACCCGACCGGCTGCGGCAACTCCTGATATCTCAGACATGGGTAGATGAGGTAGCAAAGGACTGGGGCGAGAAGTCCCCGAAGTACATATCGAAGGTGCTGGGCCTGTTCCCCGAGGATGCGGTCATGGGTGTGATTCCCCTGTCGCTGCTGATGCGGTGTTTTGCCGAGCCTGACTATCCTCCAGATCATTACTTCCCCGTTGAACTCGGGGTAGACGTTGGGGCCGGAGGCGATGAAACAAACATCCGGGAGCGTCGTGGCCGGATGGTGGGCCGGGTCTGGCGCAACAACTCACCCGATACAATGGTTTCGGTTGGTCTGGTATTGCGGGCGATTCAGGAAACCGGGGCCACGAGTGTGAAGATAGACGTGATCGGGATAGGCAAGGGGCTGACCGACCGGCTCAAGGAATTGAAGGAAGATGGTCTTCACTCGGCAGAGATCCACGGTGTCAATGTTGGTGCTGGAGCCATCAGTCCGACCGAATACAAGAACCTGCGGACACAGATATGGTGGGACATTGGGCGGGGGCTGAGTCAGGATATGATCTGGAACTTCTCGGACATTGAGGAAGGTGACCGAGATACATTGTTCGGTCAACTCGTTGCCGTGAAGCAACACGCGGAGGGTCCCGACAGTAGTGGACGGGACCGGATCGAATCGAAGGCAAAGACAAAGAAGGTGATCGGTCGCTCACCCGATGACGCCGACGCCCTTCTACTGGCCTTCTACGTGCCGCCGGAAGAGCCGGTACATTACGTAACGACGCCGGTGCAGAAGAAGATCGGCGCATAACAGAGGAGCAGACTGATGCACATATCATCATAGAGTTTTTCGGAGCATTATGATCCGATGGTTACTATGATCGAATCAATCACCGTCGATGGCGTGGACGTCACGGAGAATTGCATCGAGTTCGACAATGACGAAGGGTGGGCGATAGTCCTCAAGACGACGCCAAGCGGTAAGTTTGTACTCTCTGAAGACCGCACGCAATTTGTCAGGGAGCGACTGACCGGCAAGGTTGTTGTCACAATGAAAGCATCAAAATCGAAGGAGCAGTAACATGCCAGAGACAGTGAGTTTTCTCGATACCACGTTCAAGGGCCTGCGGTGCCAGAACCCGGCCTGTCAGGCAGAGGCGATGCAGTATAAGCGGATCACGCTGAGGGCGCTGCTGTTCACCGGCTGGGAGTGTCATTATTGCAAGCTGGTTCACACCGGGGCGTTGGTGACGGCCGACGCCCTTGAGACTGTCCGTGAAATTGGCGAGGGTTTGATCAGCAGGCTTGAAGCCTTGGAAGCTGAGTACAAGGATCGGATCAGTGCCAAGAAGAAGACCGCGAAGAAAACACCAGCCAAGAAGAAAACGGCAACCAGGAAGGCGACAACGAAGGTTGGTGAAGATGCCTGATGCATCACTGGCCGGCAGGCGCGTGAAGGACGTCATCCACGAGATGATCACCGAGCAACCCGGAATCTCCATTGACAAGATCGCGTTGGATATGGGCATACAGAAGGGGCTCGTGATGACCCTCTGCAACGAGCTGGTCCGGGACGGGCTGCTGACCAAAGAAGACTCGGAGGTGAACTGATGAGGCGGCTGATGTTGCTGATACGAACCCGCTACGGAAACTTCCATCATGACAGCGGCCGTGAGCGTGGCCAGATGGAGGTCCTGCAATCCATCATCGATGAATACGGCGGTGATATGCGGCGCATCCCGAAGCGGGTACGGCGGGCGTGGATAACGATAGGGAGCGCACAATGAATGAACTAGCATGGACTGAGGAGCCACCGACTGAGCCTGGTTGGTACTGGAACCACTACCAAACACGTGTTGACGCCTCAGGGCACTATTATATGTACCTGATAGTTAAGTCAGAGCGCGACGGAAGCCTATGGGTTGACGGTGAGTATGACAACCCTTCCATCTCCAGTCCGGCTCACAAGAATACAATGTGGTACGGACCCGTCGATCCACCGGAGGCACCATGAATCCCCTCAAGCGCCTCCTCGCATGGCTGAAGCCGCTGAAGATCGAGCGCGGCAACGCCGAGCCTGACCCGGTGTATAAGCCGAAGGAGGAGTCGGCCCGCATGAAGCATCGGCGGAACCGGTACGATATGAAGAAGCGGCGGGTCAACCTGTACCGGCCGGGGCCGTTCTTCCCGAAGGTGTCGCGCCTCCCGTTCATGGTGCGGTCGAAGGCAACGCGGTTGCAGACGCTGGGGCAGATGAACTCACGCGGGAACTACATCATTGAAACCGACCCGCCGAGCGAGGCGATGGTGCTGAAGCATATGCACTCACACGCCCGGTGGATGACAATGGCATTCGGGCCGAAGGTGACAAAGTGAAGCCACCACTGGGGATTCGTCCAACGCATCTCATCATACCGGATAAATTAGAAGACACGGCATGGATGCTTATTACAGCCTCTCGGTGGAAGCTGCTATGGCTTCGGCTGCGAGGTATGTTTCTGAGAATAAGATGATAGTTGGGGGGTAGTGATACCTGAGCAGGCAGATGGGTCCTGTTCGGGAACGACTAGGTGCTATCCCCCCACGTACTACGGAGCTGAGAACCGGAGTAAGTCATGAGGAAGCGCGAACTGGTAACGATGCTTGCAGAGCAGGGCAAGACCATCGAGTCGGTAAATGACAATTACATCCATGCGATGGAGAGCCTGGCGCAGCTAGAACTTGCCCAAGAGGACATCGGCTGGCTGAAGACCGCATTCACCGGGCAGGAGTTCTCGAAGGACTTCATCACGCTGATATATGACCGGGCTGTCACGAGCTACATATCGAACCCGCTCACACATCACGGCGTCAATGTTCAGGGCAACTATGTATTCGGGCAGGGCGTGACGATCAGGGGCGAGTCGGATGATGTGGACAAGCTCTGGCAACTGTTTTGGGATCACCCTGCAAACCGGATAGCGTTCACCACCATGACGGCCCTGTTCCTCAAGGAGGTTGACCTGCAGATGGAGGGCAATCTGTTCCTCGCCCTGTTCACTACCCCCTCGACCGGGGCGGTGAAGGTGCGGTCGATCATCACCAGCGAGATCGTTGATATCATCACCAATCCGGATGATGCGAAGGAACCCTGGTACTACCTCCGGCGCTGGCAGGAACGGAAGATGTCCACTGACGGACTATGGACACCAGGCTCGGAGCGCAAGGCTGTCTATCCTGCATGGAACTACCGGCCGAATAACCCGACTTCCATGTTCGGTGAAGTCCCAATCATGTGGAACGCCCCGGTCTATCACCAGAAGGTCGGGGGAACATCGCATATGAGGTTCGGTGTGACCGAGTTCTATTCAGCCCTCGCTTGGGCGCAGGCCATGAGGGAGGCGCTGGAGGACTACGCCACGGTCAGGAGTTCTCATGCCCGGTGGGCGTGG
>SDBS01002832.1_pt1 | contig 17147 bp, 16 predicted proteins | sample 2277091 | NCBI WGS metagenome assembly SDBS01 (sample SAMN10404972, study PRJNA504765) | marine sediment metagenome | isolation source: marine sediment core GS10_PC15, 163 cmbsf | place: Arctic Ocean: Southern Knipovich Ridge | collected 2010 | reverse complement strand
AAATGTCAATTATCCTTCAAGGTCAAAAATATACCTCAAAACTTTCTATCAAGTCTATAATTGAGTCTTTACTTGCGTTGCCTAAAATTCCTATAGATCATGAAACGCAACCGATAGAAAGTGAATCCCTTGCAGTGCTACAGCGAGAAAATGCATTTATTGATGCTGCTGTTCAAAAGCGACGTTTTCTTGGAGCGAGGATGCTAAGCAGTTGTTTTTTTGTTGTCTTTAAAATCACTAGTCTCTCAGGAGATGTGTCATATTTTATTAGCCATGTTGATGAGGCAACAGGAGAATCAATCTATCCCTAACCTAAACTTATTTTTTGCGCCACCACCGACAGTGGGTTCAAAGTCACAAGCGGGACATAAGCTCGGATTCAACTAGTGGATTATTATCCTAAAAACCGCAGTTGAATCACACTTACTGACGCACCATCTTGATTTATCTAGCTATATCAAAAATTGACTCATCACCAATGAGGTGGAAACGCAATTTTTGATTACGCCATCTAAATCAACCTGTTACACCAGATAAGTGCGCCCAACCGCGGTTTCTAGGATTATCTGTTTTTTGTTTTATATTTCTCAAATATTATGACATTTATTTCAGATTGTGTTTCACTGTTATCTCCAAGATTTTTTCTAAATAATGTTGCTTTATTATCAGCAAAACTTCCATAAATTCGTCCATGTTTTGCGGCATCCTTATGCTTTATTTTTGCTGGATAATTCTGTTTTTTGCAAAATACAATGCCGCTACTATTTATAGGCGAGACTATTTTTCCTTCTTTAAAAATAGATACAAACTTATCCCATTGAGGATCGGATATTTTTTCAGATAATTTTTTATTGAGCAGACCAATATAATTTTGATCGGGAAAAAATTTTGATTTGAGAAATGTGCAGAAAAATGGCGATTCTTCATCTGACGGGAAAATGACTGAATTTTGAAATGTTACTCTTAATTCAGGTGTTTGAGTATGATAAGAGGGCGGCAAAAGATTTCCGTTAGGATGCGGCTTTGTTTTTTTATTGCGATTTTTCTTTTTTGGTTGAGATGGAGGTTTGAAAGCCATAAGAAGCTGATAAGTGGGTGTATCTTCTGACTCAGGAGAGATTGTCTCAGTTTTATCTTTTTGCTTAGATAAGCTTGTTTTGCTGTGTTGACGATGAATGATATTTCCTAATGTGGTGACGAAATCATCTAAGGCTTCTTCTAACGATTGAAATTCAAGATTATTGCAATTTATTGTAATCTCATTATTGAGTGAGGCTAATGTGTGTCCAATGTGATGCTTCCTAAGGTTATTAGAAAAAGAGCGTGCCTTTTTTCTCTCTTGAAACAAGAGTTTTACTTCAAAAATAGTTGGATCATCACTTCTTTGATTAGTAGCAACAGTGGGCGGTATATTATACTTTTCTAACAATGATTGAGTTTGCAGATTATAATAAAGTTGTATTGATGATTTAAGCTGTTCAATTTCCTGCGTTGTTATATTAATATTTTTTTCGCTTAATTTAGCTTGAGTTGTCCAATGATTAATGCCAACACTGATCATTATATCGAAATTTGGATTTTGTAACTTCAGGGTCTGACATGCATCAGGGTTCTTTTGAGCTTTTAACATCGGGATTAGAAAAGTATGGGCTGTTTCTAGTTTTGTATTATAGTGTGTTATTTGTTTTTCATATTGTTCAAGTAAGCTTTTTTGATATTTTATGATTTGTGCGTCATCATGTTCTTTAATCAGAAAGCTAATTGTGTGTTTTAATGCGTTAACAAATGATGTTCGTAACGGAGGAGGGTCATTAATTTCAGAAAATAAATTATCAGATTTTTCGAATGTATGCTGGGCTTTTTCAAGATAAAATTCCGCATTCCTCCAACAATTGTTATCAAACTCCATAGTTGCTAATGACGCATAATAGCGTATCAGAATTTCATGCTTAGTTATGTTTATAGTTTTGAAGGAATAGTGGGTTGATTCTTTATAAGATAGTTTTTTGTCACGAGTTTTTTCTAACAATGCTAATAATCGCCAAGCAGCTGGTTTTAATTTATTCGGCGAGAAGGATAATGTTGTAATTTTATAAATTTCATATTGGAGCATGAGCTCTGTATTAAAAAATGATGGGTGTCTTTGAATAAAATCGGTGCAGGCTTCTAAGAATGGGTAGACATGAGCTGCAATTTCCGATGTTGTACAGTGGAAAGCAAAAAACTCAATTGCAGAGTAATAATTTTGAAGTATAAATGTAACTGAATTCTTTACATTCTCTATGCTATCAGTTAATTCAAAGGAGTTTAAGATAGAAATAATGTTTGAAAAATCAATTGTTAAAAAAATATTGATATCAAAATTGGGGTTTATTAATAAGTTTTCTATTTTCTTTGTCGCCTCAAAAAGGCCGGTAATTGAGTCAATAAGCAAGCTCATGGTTTGTAATTTTTTTTCGATAGTGTTAGTTGATTCTTGATCTGTAATTTTATGTTTCACTAAGAATTTACTGGTGTTGACAATAAACTCTTTTATTAAGTGGGGGTTAATATTTATCAACTCTTTGTCACTTAATATTTTATCAAAAAGAATGGTGCGATTAACTTGCGTAAGCCAGAATTGGAGGATTTGAGTAATTAATTTTTTTGCGCTTTCTCCGCTCATATTGCATTCAAATATAGATTGAAGAAAAGCGTTAGCCTTATTAAGATATGTATGAAAATCAAAATTACTTTTAATAATCTCTAAGTTTCTAATGGGGAGACTCAAAGAGATGAGTTGTTCTTGAAGTTTCCGTGTATTTTCTGGTGAACTGTGCTTTTGTGTGAGCATTTTAAATGCCTTTTGTTTTTAATTAGCTCATTGTATTATATTTGACTGCTTTTTCAAGGTCTTTTAATGGTTGTTTTCACTATATTTGGTAGGAATTCATTTGTTTCCGGTTGAATAGTGATGTGGGTAATTTTGTATTTCTCTCTTAGCAGTTTTTTGATGGCTTGATAAATCGTATTCCAATTGCCAGAATCTTCAATGAGAACATGTGCAGTCAGCAATGGTTTATCGGAAGAAAGCGTCCAGATATGTAAATCATGGATAGATTTCACTTGTGGGATTTGGATAAGCGCTTGTTCTACGTCACTGACATCAAGGTGCTCAGGTGTGCCTTCCATCAAAATATGAAAGGTTGTTCGAAGCAGTTTGAATGTTGAGCGTAATATTAAAATTGAAATAAAGAGAGACAGAATAGGATCAATAGGCATCCATCCTGAAAAGTAAACGACGATACCAGCAATAATAGCAGCAACTGATCCTAATATATCGCTAATAACATGTAAGATGGCGGCCTTTATATTGAGGTTTTGTTCACTCGCACTTAAGATCCATACAACAAAAAGATTGGCGAGTAAGCCGAGCACACCAACAATTATGACCATTTGACCGTGAACAACTTCCGGTGTTTGAAGATGTTCAATTGCTTCAACGACAATAGCAACAGCAATGCCAAGGAGCATAATACCGCTGACAAAAGCGGCGAGTACTTCAATGCGTCCAAAGCCATAAGTTTTGCTTTTAGAAGGCGGACGCGTGGCGATCCAGGCTGCAGTTGCAGCAATACCAAGACTTAATGTATCAGCAACCATATGGCCGGCGTCACCCATGAGTGTTAGCGAGTTGGCCATCCAGCCAGTTAACGCTTCAACAATCGCAAAGATGCCTGTAATAATAATTGCCCACATTAAAACTTTTAGTGATGAAGAATGTGAGTGCGACTGGTCGTTGCTCATGCTATATCCATTCGTGTGAATTAAGTAAAGATTGTGTTGTGTCGGTAAATTTATCCAGCAACTTTTTCTTTTTGATTTTATAGGTAATCTCAAAAAGTTTTGCCGTTTCGCTAGCATGCATCAAATAATCGTCACTTGTTATTAATTCATCAACTAATTTTAGATCAAGTGCGCGAGTTGCAAACCAGTGTTCACCTGTTGCTATCTTTTCTAAATCAACTTGTGGACGGTTTGCGCTAATAAAGTTTTTAAATAACTCGTGTGCATCATTTACTTCTTCTTGAAATTTTTCGCGCCCTTTTTTTGTGTTTTCGCCAAAGAGAGTTAATGTGCGTTTATAGTCACCTGCGGTGATTTGCTCAAACTCGATATTGTTTTTTCTAAGGAGTTTGTGAAAATTTGGTAATTGAGCGACAACGCCGATTGAGCCAACAATTGCAAAAGGCGCTGCTAAAATACGATCGGCGACACAAGCCATCATATACCCACCGCTGGCAGCGACTTTGTCAACGCAAATTGTGAGTGGGATATTGTGGTTTTTAATGCGATGTAATTCAGATGCAGCAAGTCCATAGCCGTGCACAACACCGCCTGCGCTTTCTAATTTTACAAATACTTCATCAGCAGGTTTTGCAACAGTTAAGATAGCCGTGACTTCCTCACGAAGATTGCTAACGGCTGTTGCTCTTAAGTCGCCTTGAAAATTGATGATAAAGATGTGTTTTTTATGTTTCTCGTGAGATTTCCCCCGACGTTTTTTGTCAGACTTTTTTGCTTTAATAAGTTTTTTCTGTTCCTTTTTGTCAAAAATAGTTTCTTGCATTTTATCAGTGAGGTCTTGATAGTATTTATTTAATTTGCGAATTTTAAGGCCTGACTTTCCTTTCAGTTTTCCTTTGGTCGCGATGGCAACAATGCCTAAAAGGATAATTAAAATTGCTGCGACAACAATGATTGTTTGTGCGGCAAATAATCCAAGTTGAATGAGTGAATTCATCATAAGGTTTTCTCCTAGTGTAGTCTTCTCGATCGAATTAATATAACTTTAGCGAGAGGGTTCGTTTTTCTTAGTTGTTTGGGTATATCTTTTGCTGAGATGGCTTTCGTTTCCCAAATATAGCCCCCTAAAGATGGAATGAGGTAGCTGATAACGAGTTTATCTGCTGGTATGAAGGTGTGTTTTTTTCTGTTTAAGAATGGAATCAATTCTTTTACCATAGGGTCAAAGTAAATTGTGCCGACCCAAAGAGGTTTATTGCCAGGAATGATATTTACTTTGGCTGACCATATGCGCAATACAAGTGGTACAGATGAGGCTTGTGTATATTTAACAAATTCTGCGGAGGAATGTTGGTCTCGATAAAGTTTGGCGAAAAATGTATGTGGTAATTTTCTTTCTTCTTGTGCAATTTTTTTCAAAGTAGATAGATAACCGCGATCAAGAACATTTTGCCATCCATGATTGATGAGTGTTGCTTTTATATTGGATAATGATCCTGCCCACTGAATATTTAAAATCTCCGCAGGTTTTCCAAGACGATCTTTTCGATAATAAGGAACTAATTTAGGTGTTTTTGTCCACCAACTTTGTTTTTGCACATTGATTGTTTTCCAGTAAGGCTGACTATTGATTATGTCTGTTTGGAAATGATGATACAGATAGTGGCCATCTGAAATGCTTAATGTCAGTATCGTAACAACAATAATACCCATTACAGGTAATTTTCGAGTTCTAATTCGACGATATGAAATAATGACAAAATATAAAATCGACAAACTTAGCATTGTTGCACCAATAATATCGCTTAACCAATGTGCGCCAAGATACATTCGTGATATAGCAATCATCAGGCATAATGCAAAAATAATGCGATAAGTAACTTTTCGAAAAGTTTTTGATTGTTGGTAAGCGAGTAGAAAGGCAATGAATCCATAGAGCGTGAGAGAAAGTGTAGTATGACCGCTTGGAAATGATGAAGTTGTAGGGTTTGATAGAATGCCAAAAGGTCTGTGAGAAAAATAAATATGTTTGAAAAAATAGACAGCACCAGAGCTTAATACACAAAGAAAAAACCAGTGAATTGCGGCTCTAAAACGCTTAATGAGCAATAACCAAATAAACAAGGTGAAAAATAAAGGTAAAAGTACCGTTTTATTGCCAAGACTCGTCACAACAATAGCAATATGATCGATAGTTGGTGAGCGCAGTCCGCGAAACCAATGATATACAAGATTGTTCCAATGGAGCAGAGGTCCATGAAAAATCACATTAGCAAAAGTCAATAAAAACAAAGCACCTAGCGCAATAGCCACAATGAAAATTAATAATTGGCCATGTGTTTCAGGATGTTCACCATTTTGAAGAATTGTGCAAATCCAGCGTTTTGAAGGTTTCGTTAACCAACGATCCCATTTGACATCTAAAATTGAATTGAAATATCGGCGAGTTCTGCGAAAAATTTGTTTTGTAAGCCACGCGACAATCCAAATAGCAATTAGGATCAATAAAACAATTAGTATAAGTTCAGTTGCGACACGAGCTGGCATTTCTAATGAAACTGCGCCCAACAAGATGCCTGGAAGCATGTAGGCGGGCGCCCATGCAATTGCCGAGAGAATGCTGGCAGAAAAATATCGTTTTGGCGGAAACTTTAGCGAGCCTGCAACAAGTGGTACGATTGCTCTCACTGGACCAACAAATCTTCCGAAGAATACGCTTTTCCCGCCATGCTTGACGAAAAAGACTTCTCCTTTTAAAAGGATTTGTGGAAATCGAGTAAATGGCCAGATTCGCCTCGTTTTATCTTGAAGATAATATCCACCAATATAACTAATACCATCCCCGAGGATGGCGCCAAAAATAGCAGATATGATGATAGACCAAATTGGTAGCACGCCAGAGCCTGCGAGAATGCCAATGGCAGTCATTGTTACTGATCCAGGTATTATTGAGCCAATAACAGCTAATGATTCGGAAAAAGCGATGATAAACGCTGCAAGCCAACCCCAGTGAGGGTGCATGTGCAGCCAAGTTGTAATGTGTGTGTAATGACTATGAAACATCAGCTTATTTTAGCGCCTTTATAAAGTCATGACTACGTCTTTACAAGATTTTAGTTCAGAATAAATCTTGTTTAATTGTTTTTGGTTCTGCACAGTAATTGTTATGTTCATGGAAAGGTATTTTTTTTCTTTGCTGGGTTTCAATCGCAAACAATTTTCTGAGAGGTCAGGTGCATATTCTCGAACAATGGTGAGTACATTAATTTCAAATTGAGCGTTATTATGGCCAATTACTTTTAGCTCAAATTCACAAGGAAATTTTAATTTTATGATCTGATTCATTTGGTAGCCTATGATCTAACTGCGGATTTTAGGATGTTGGGCCTAAAATTTCCGGCCCAACTAAGTTGATTTATTTATAGGCCCTTAGGATTTGAAGGGGGCTTTGCTGTTGTTAATGGAACAAGAGGTGACGCTTGAGTTGTAGTTGGTGCTGCGGCTGTTGTCGTTGTCTGTGATGTTAAGCTGACGTTTTTTGTTTTAGAGCCATCGCTACCAAACCAGCCATGAAACAGGTGTGTGACATGATCCATTGATCGACTAAAAATGCCACCTTTTGAGATGCTGTTTAATGCAACGAGAGGAACGCTTTCAATTTGTTGTTTATTTTGAGTGAGAATGACTGATCCTATTGTTTGACCTTTCTTGATAGGAGCCTTGAGATTGTTATCAGGCTTAATGGTTGTTTGAATTTTTTGAAATTGTCCGCGTGGTAATGTGATATTTAGATCTTGAGTCACACCGGCAGGAACAGTGCTTGCTGATCCAAACCAAACACGAGGTGATGCTATAGCGCTGCCTGCCTGAAAAATCAAGTGGGATTCATAAAATCGGAATCCGTAAGTCAATAAGCGAATGCTGTCATCTGAGCGGGCTTCGTCAGTTGGCGTCCCCATAACAACGCTGATTAATCGCATGCCATTTTTAAGAGCAGAGCCAATTAAACAATATCCTGCTTGCGTCGTATGTCCAGTCTTCAAACCATCAGCGCCAGGATATCGCCATAATAAGCGATTACGATTAGGTTGTCTGATGCCATTATATGCTAGCCATTTTTGGCCGAAATAGTGATAATATTGAGGAAAGTCTCGGATAATGGCTTGCGTCAGTAATGCTAAATCATGTGCTGTTGCATAGTGGTTTGGATGAGGTAGACCAGAAGAGTCGGTGTAATGCGTGTTTTTCATGCCAAGTAATTGTGCTTCTTGATTCATCATTTGAACGAAAGCATTTTCACTGCCTCCAACATACTCTGAAAGTTGAACACAGGCATCATTTCCAGAGTCAACAATAACACCTTGAATGAGTTTATCAATGGTGACTTGCTTGCCAACACGAATAAACATTTTTGAGCCGCCCATTTTCCATGCTTTTTTGCTCACAGTTACTTTGCTGTTAAGCGAAATAGATCCGGTTTTTAAAGCTTGAAAAGTTAGGTAAATGGTCATTAGTTTTGTGAGGCTTGCTGGCGGTAAACGCTGATCCATATTTTTTGATGCTAAAATTTTCCCACTCGTTGCATCCATTAACACGTATGCTTTTGCGTTAATATTTGGGGCTGCAGGAATAATTGTGGGTAAGCTAGCGGCGTTTGTTGCCGCAGGTGCTTGTGCAAAAGTTAAGCTTGTTGTCATTACAAGCACTACAATACATAAAAACGACATTAATTTTGAGCAGCTTTTGAACATTCGCCTTTCCCCTTTGGCTTAACAAGTAAATTATTAATTCTAGCATAAGTTATGAAAGCGTAAACTATTAAATTTAGCGTAGGGATCGCACGTTATGCGATCCGATCGAACGTAGTTCGACTTTTTTCCACGTGACATTTAATGTCAAAATGATATCCTGTTCAGCTATCATTATAGAGGACACTGAAATGGAGCATCGCAAATCAAACTCACTATCGATTGTATTGCTCGTTTTATTTGCTTGTTTTATTTTTAAGCTGATTATTGCTGCTTATATGCCAATAACTGGCGACGAAGCTTACTATCAATTGTGGGGACAAAATCTATCCTGGGGTTATTACGATCATACCCCTTTTATAGGTTGGTTTTTATATCCTTTTTTACTCTTAAGTCATTCGCAAGTGATATTGCGGTTACCGACACTTTTAGCCACATCAATTATTGGTTTGAGTATTTATTTATTTCTCCGGCCTTATGATGATAAAAAAGCATTATTATTAAGTATTCTTTTCTTTATTTCGCCGATTAATTTATTAGGCGTACTTATTACAACAGACATTCCGCTTATTTTATTCTCATTCTTGTCTGGTATGTTTTTATTTACTGCTATCAAGCGCAATGAAAATTTGGGGTTTTATTTTTTAGCAGGTTTGTGTTTAGGTATTGCATTTTTCTCAAAATATTTTGCGGTTTTGTTGGCGTTATCTTATTTTCTATATTTTGTTTTTTCACAAAAAAGTTGGAAGCGCACTTTAGGTTTTGCCATTGTATTTTTATGTGTATTGCCATTTGGATTAGAAAATTTATATTGGAATTACACGCATGCTTGGGCAAACATTCTTTTCAATGTTTATAATCGCAATGAAGGTGTCCATTTAGAATGGCAATTTGTTGTGATGTATCTATTTATTATTGTTTACATTATGACGCCGGTCATCTTTTATTATTTTTGTAAGCACGGTAAAAAGATATTAAGCAAGCCAAAACAACTTGAATTCAGTATTTTAACTTGGTCCTTAATTGTGCCTCTGTTGTTTTTTCTAGGCTTAAGTACGATAAAATCAATCGGACTTCACTGGCCGTTATCATTTATCCCTTTCATTTATGTGCTTGCCTTGATTTATTTATCTCAGGCTGAAATCAAACGCTGCATTAAGTTTATGTATTGGTTTACAGGTGTTCATATAGTTTTGCTTGCGATTATTATTTTTATGCCAGTTACTTGGTGGCAAAATTTTGGAATCAAGGGGCATAAATATGCTGATTTAGTTTTTGTGATGAAACATTCACAAATTCGAAAAATGTTAGTTCCTTACGAAAAAGATTATGTGATTGCAAGTCCAAGTTATGCAAAAGCAGATCTAATGACCGTTGATAGTGAAGTTTATAGTCCCATGTTTGGTGTGGGAAGTGTGCATGGCAGAGAAGGGGATTTTCTGACAAACTATGAAAATTATAAAAACAAGAACTTTGTTATTTTTATTACGAGCAAACCAAAATGGGATCGCATTAAGCCATTTTTTAGAATGACAAAAATGGAAACATTTACAAAATATGGTGCGAAGTTTTATTTGGTGTTTGCGTATAAATTTAATTTCAAAAAATATCGACAAAAAGTATTAACAAAAATTAATGAACGCTATTGGCAAGTGCCGAGTTATTTGCCGTACAGAGAAACATTTTATTGTAAAAAATATTTTAAAATTTGCCCGGCAAATCCGATATAATTAGGAGTTGAGGAGGCGCGAGTGTCTGATATGATGATTCTTACATTTTTCTTGTGTGATGCCATGTGCTTCGAGGGGCTTTAGAGAAATGTAAGAATTGTCATGTATGACACCTTTTAATATGAACCAATTTACCAATTCCGACAAACAATTCATGCGGCGAGCACTTGATCTTGCACATCACGCAGAAGAGCAAGGTGAAGTGCCCGTTGGTGCTGTTGTAGTTTTCGATAATAAAATCATTGGCGAAGGCTGGAATCAACCCATATCAACAAATGATCCTTCAGCTCATGCTGAAATCATTGCATTACGTCAAGCCGCACAACACCAAAATAATTATCGATTACCTGGCGCGATTCTATATGTCACGCTAGAATCTTGTATGATGTGTGCAACAGCTATGATCCATGCGCGAATTGAACGGTTAGTCTTTGCGGCATTTGACCCCAAAACCGGCGCTGCTGGCAGTCAAATCGATATTTTTAACCAGCCTTTTGTTAATCATAAAGTTCTCTGTGAAAAGGGCCTTCTAAAAGAAGAAAGCGAGCGGCTTTTAAAAGATTTTTTTAAAAAAAAGCGATAAATCATTAGATTTATACCACAAAGTCACTCAGCACTTTTTAGGAACTTTCCAAAAAAGCGAATTTTCTAAGCAGTCTTAATATTTCCTTAAGGTTTGTCCTCTATACTTCAACCAGTTGAGCTCACGATGTGGGCGACTACGACTATGCTAAGTAAAATAACAATAACAAGAAAAGAGAGGTAAGAGGTATGAAAGTTAGTTCTAGAGGTGATACTGTGGTGATCAATGTGGGCCCTGGTGATCTGCCATTAACGCATCCACAGATGATTGAGTCTGCAAAAAAAAGAGAGGGGGTTGACACTCTATCTATTAGGTATACAGGTAAATTTGACTCTGCTTTGACGGAGTCACTAGAGAGTAATGTTGACTATGCGGTTAAAAAAATATTAGAAAACAACCCCAATATTGTTCTTCTTCGAATCCCAGCAGTGAGGGCAGAGATATTACTGCAAACACTGAAGATATTACTTGAAACTCAAATTAAGTATCTAATGCTTCATGCTTTTAAGAGTTATGAGGCTGCTTCAAAAGCGATTAATTTTTTGCTGACATTACCAGATGGAAGCACTGCTATAAAAGAGCTTACTTTTGTCAATATTAGAGGTAGGAATGATCCATTTGGTGTACAGATGAAAGAAGTACTCAAAGGTTATATTGACGAGGAGCATCCAGGGCAAGAAAAATGTGTTATCACCTTTGAGGATGTTAGAAGAAAGAATAAGAGAATAAAGGGTGATGCATCGAATAGTAAACACGTAGCAGAAGCAGAAGCAGAAGCAGCAGCAGAAGAAGAAGCAGCAGAAGAAGAAGCAGCAGAAGTATTATCAGTTTTGAGTAATTCGCCACAACCCTCTTCGGGCGATAATCAAGAAAATAAAAGACCAAAAGGCAATATATCAGAAGAAGGGGAGCACCCAATACATTGGCAATTTTATCAATGCAATCAAGATGATAATGGTCAAGTTATGAATCACAAGAAAGCACGACTATTAAAGTAAAGCAAACTAGTCGGATTGGCTTTTTACGAAAAACTCGGCAGCACGTGAAATACGCTTAAGAGCTGGCAAGCGATTAGCAAACGTAGCCCGTATGAAACGAAGTGTAATACGGGAAAACACCTATATGTCCGATTATCCCGTATTCCGCTACGCTGCATACAGGCTACTTGTTAAAGTTACAAATAACAATAATTTTTAAAGAATGGTCATCACTATGTTTAATTTTTTTAACCCAAGACAACGATCACAGCGTACACGAACAAACTCATTTTCTAACGAAATAATGCTAAGAATATTGGTATTTTTTAGTTCTATATATATGGTGATGAGCGAACTTATTGTTATCAATAATCCAGCTGATCGTGCACTTTATTTTAAATCAAACAATAGTCATTATGCTTTTGGACCTTTAGGAGCGCTTGATTATTTGAAAAATAGTTTAATAAACGAATGCCTAACCCAAGGTAGCTACGCCTTCAAAGCAGGCATCTATAATCTGGTCAATTTATTTCAAAATACAAGCAATGATCGTCAACTATATGTTGAATCTGGAACACCAGGAAACAGCTCTCTTGAGAAATGTATGTTGCGTGTTGTTAACGAGTGCTATAAGGCCACAGTTTGGGATCATGTTTTCTTAGTAACATGGCTTCTGCTGCTGTTAATTATCATAGGTTCTTGCATAACACTAACCGGATTTAAAATCATTGATATGTACATTATGCTATCTCGACTAATTAATAATAGAGTAATACGAACCGAAGCGAGAAGAGATGCCATCACCATTGAAGAAATCGAAGATGAAAATGCGCCCAAAACTTTTGATGATCGCTTAAAGGAACTTGACGAAGACTTGCAAGACGAGGCAAATGAGAAAGCAGAGGAGCTCAATTATATCTGTCCTATCACTCAAGCCATCATGGATGACCCTTACACGGCCGAAGATGGGTATTGCTATGAAAAAACAGCCATAGAACGATGGATGAACGAACAGCCAGGGAATCTAACAAGCCCATCGAGAAGAACACCCATGGGAAGAACGCTTATTGCAAACTGGCGATTAAAAAATCATATTTCTGAGTTCGTTGAGAAGTATGAAGCAATGAATGCAGAACGACAAATTACCCATCAGGAAACAGAACAGAATGATGCGCCGCAATTAGAAATAATGAGACATCGCAGATGCGCTAGTTTCTAGAAATTAAGCAAGCGCGTAGCCCGTATGAAATGAAGTGTAATACGGGGAAACGTCTATTTGCAGAGCAAACCGATTATCCCGTATTTCGCTTCGCTACATACGGGCTACTGATCCCTACGAAAAACTCGGTATCACATGAAATACGCTTAAGAGTTGGCAAGCGATTAGTGCAAAGCCAATTAGCATGACTAGCACCAATAATGGTTTGCCGCCAGTGACTCGATAAGATGATTTCAGTGTTTTGCTTTTGCGTAATTTTATGACCATCATCGCCGGCAAAATAATTTCTAAAATAGCAACAAAAATGGCAGCATAGCCTAAAGCTAAAATAAAGCCTTTTGGGTAATATAGCGCAAAAACTAACGGTGGAATAAAAGTTAAGACAGCTGTTTGTAACCGACCAAAATGTGAGTTCGATCGTTTAAATCCGTCCGCAAGAAAATCAAATAAACCTAAGCTGACACCTAAAAATGATGTTGTCATTGCAATATTAGAAAATCCATTGATACCAAACGTAATAAATTTGTTGTTGAGCAAGTGATCCATGGTGCTGACAAAGCCTCCGACAGATGCGTGTGCTTGTGCAATATGGCTAAAGCTGTAACGGCCGATCAAAGGGATAATGCCTAATGTTGTTGCAAGCCATAAAATATAAATGATTAATGGGATAATCGTGCCGATTAGAATAACGCGTTTTAATGTTTTTGCGTCACGTCCAAGATAGTTTGTTAAGCTTGGAATAACGGTGTGAAAGCCAAATGAAGTTAAGAAAATTGGTGCAGCAGCCCAGATATATTTTGCGGGGCCTGATTGATGAATGAGTTGCGTGATTTTTATGTGAGGCATGAGTAAGAATAATGTTAAAAAAAGCAAAAGGCCTTTGACACTAATAAAGCAACGATTGAGAATGTCGACAGTATGTGTGCTCCAAAAAACGGCGAAGCCTAATACGCCAGTAAATATTAACGCATTTATCCATGATGGCGAAGTGACATCAAAAATCCGATGAACCAAAGTTGTGAGCAATGATGTATTGCCTGCGATATATGCAGAAGTTAAAGAATACAACAGCAATAGACAGGTTAGCCAAGCAATCACTTGTCCTGTGCGACCGAGTGTTTCATAGGCCATTGTGCCAAAACTGTTATGATAAGCCTTAAATGCTAGATTGACTTCTAAAATGAGAAGGGCTGTTAAAGTCATTAAGGCCCAAAGGAAAATGATCAGCAAAGTTGAAAACACAAATCCAGCAGAGGCGCTTACCATGGGTAGAGCTAACATTCCTGCGCCAATGGCCGTGCCTGATAAAATTAAAATACTGCCAATGACTTTTCCGTTCATGGTAAAAACTCCGCATTTTCGTGTGTTAATAGAAACTTTTTTATATCCATCAGTCGACCGGTTTGTTTGCCCGCAAAGCCACCTAAGCCATTTTTGCTGACAACCCGATGACAAGGAACAATGATAGGGCAAGGGTTAGCACGACAAGCATTGCCAACGGCCCTTGGAGATGTTTTTAATTTTTTTGCAAGATCGCCATAAGTTAACGCTTTGCCAAGCGGAATTTTTTGAAGCTCACGCCAAACTTTTTTTTGAAAGGTTGTGCCGTTAATTTCAATCGGTAAGTCAAAAACAGTTTCTGGGTTTTTAAAATAAGCGTTTATTTGAGTTTTTGTTTTTTTGGAAATAGGGTTTATTTTGTCTGTGATCTTTTTTGAGTCGAGGAGAAAATTAATCGCGATTAAATGCTCATCTGTTGATGTGATCTTCAGTTTTCCAATGGGGGAATTAATAATATTTACATGATTATTCATAATTACATGGTGTTTGTAGGGATCGCATATTATGCGACCAGGTCACGCCAATGGCGTGACTATCAAATGTAGCAAGTGGAGTTATGCGTCCCTTACAATCTTATTCGGCTTCGTCTTTTTTAACTTCTACAGGTTTTGATTCTGCTGGTTTCACTTCTGCCGATTCTGCTTTAGTGGTTTTTTTTGCTGCTTTTTTTGGTTTCTTAGAAGCTACTTTTTCAGTTACTTTCTTTTTAATGATTTTTTCTTTAATGCGTGCAGCACGACCACTTAATTCACGTAAATAATATAATTTCGCTCGACGTACATCACCTCTACGTTTAACCGTAATCGATGCAATGAGTGGGCTGTGTGTTTGGAATGTTCGTTCAACGCCTTCACCATGCGACACTTTACGCACAGTAAATGATGAATTTAATCCGCGATTTTTTATGGCGATAACAACACCTTCAAATGCCTGTAGGCGCTCTCTAGTGCCTTCTTTTACTTTTATTTGAACAACTACTGAATCACCTGCTTTAAAATCCGGAATATCTTTTTTTAGTTGCTCGTTTTCAATCGCTTGAATAATCTTACTCATGTCTTTCCCCATGTTCATTAATAAATTCAGTTAATAACTTTTTTTCTTCAGCATTTAAATTTTTATCTGCCAATAAATCAGGACGTCTTTGCCAAGTTCTTCCTAAGGCTTGTTTAAGTCGCCATTCTTCAATTGTTTTATGATTTCCCTTCAATAAAACATCAGGCACTTTTGTGCCATTAAATTCCTCAGGCCTTGTATACTGAGGAAAATCTAACAATCCATGATCCATAAATGAATCCTGGTCTGCCGAATCTTCATGCCCAAGCGCACCTGGTAATAGTCGAACGATGCTGTCTATGATGACCATCGTGGCTAATTCACCACCCGATAATACATAATCACCAATTGACCATTCTTCATCAACGTGTGATTCGATTACTCGCTCGTCAATTCCTTCGTAACGTCCGGCGACAAAAATTATCGCTTCACGTTTAGCCATTTCACAGGCTGCCTTTTGGTTAAAAACGCGGCCCTGTGGCGATAAATACACAACTTTTCCTGGTATCTCGTGCTTCGCCGCATCAATCGCTTTTGTTAACGGCTCAACTTTCATCAACATGCCTGGTCCGCCACCATAAGTGCGATCATCAACAGTACGATGTTTATTAGCAGTATAATCTCGCGGGTTCCAGCAATCAATTTCAATCAATTTTTGCTTTAACGCGCGGCCAGTAATCCCAAATTTTAGCGAATCGATCATTTCAGGGAAAAGTGTGACTATTCCAAATTTCACATTATCACCTAATAACTCGGATCCCAGTCAACAATAATCTCTTTCTTTTTCAGATCAACCGATAAAACAGTTTTGTTTAACACAAAAGGAATGAGGCGTTTTTTATTGCCAACAACAATCATCACGTCGTTTGCGCCTGTTTCCATCATGTTGTCAATCTGACCCAATTCTTCGCCATCTTTTGTAATGACTTTCAAGCCTTCTAAATCAAGCCAATAAAATTCATTTTTTTCTGCTTTTGGTAATTGAGTCGGCAAAATCGAAATCTGTTTATTCGTAAACTGTTTTGCTATTTCTCTATCATCAATTCCAGCAATATGCGCGATCACGTGACCATCGTGACGTTTGCGCTCACTAATTTCTAAAATCTCCCACCCATTTTGAGACTCAACGTACCAAGTTTCATATTCGAGTAAAGATTCAGGTGAGCGATTGATCGAAAAAATCTTCACCCAGCCTTTCACGCCATACGGCGCACCAATTTTACCAACAATAAGATGCTCGTTACACATTAGGTAGATTGTTTTTTATGTTCTTTAATCAAGCTCTTTACGCGCGAAGAAGGCTGAGCGCCTTTGCCGATCCACTTTTTGACTTGCTCAATATTGAGTTTTAACCGAAGCTCTTCACCGCGAGCAACCGGATTAAAATAACCTAATTTCTCGATAAATTTACTATCGCGTGCACGGGCCTTATCAGCCACAACCACATGATAAAATGGGCGTTTTTTGCCGCCTCGACGCGCTAAACGTATTACAACCATTTCTATTGTTTTCCTTCAGATTTAAAAGCCGGCATTCTACTGGAAAAATCAACGATTTGGAATAGTTTTGTCGTTAATTTGCTTAGGGGCGAATTGACTCACAATTTAGGTTACCGAGCTTCTGAGAGATAGTGGGCAAAAAGTGATTCGTTGACTCATAATTAAGGTTACCCAAATTATGGAGGCAACCTGATGAGAAAACGATTAGAAA
>SDBS01002831.1_pt1 | contig 17152 bp, 14 predicted proteins | sample 2277091 | NCBI WGS metagenome assembly SDBS01 (sample SAMN10404972, study PRJNA504765) | marine sediment metagenome | isolation source: marine sediment core GS10_PC15, 163 cmbsf | place: Arctic Ocean: Southern Knipovich Ridge | collected 2010 | reverse complement strand
ACTCCCTAAGCAATGTGACCGTTGCTTTAGTAAATGAGGATGTTGGGTATGGCGGTTACACAAATGCCAGCTCAACTTTAATCGCAATTTTGGAGAATGCAAACAACAGCACAGATCTGATGACGCTCACCACTGCTTCTAGTTTTGATGAAGTAAGAGAGATGATTCAAAGGGGAGATGTCGACGCGGGCATAATCATATCTAGCGACTTCACTTCAAGCATAATGAATGGCCAACAGGGAACAATCACGCTTGTAACGGATCAGTCTAATCTCCAAATGTCATCGATGCTACAAGCCGTCCTGCAAGAAGTGTTTAACCAGCTGGGAACTGGTTTAGCTCAACAAAACGTTCAAAGCTTAGGTGTTAACCCAAGCAATTCGTTGGCGGTTGTACAGCCATACAACGTTCAAACAGAAGGAGCCATTGAAGGCGACTTCAGCTATTTCGATTTCGTGGCACCTGGAATCATAGCAATGACAGTGATGATGAGCGTCATGACCGGTCTCCCTGTAGCAATTTCTGAAGAGAGAGAAAGCGGCACGCTTGACGGAATGATGGTGGCTCCCATCAGTAGGCTCTCAGTAATACTTGGTAAAACTCTTGCCCAGATTGGCAGAGGATTACTCCAAGGGGTAATCATTATTGTAATTGCTGTATCATTTTTTGGAGTTACTATTCATGGAAGCATTCTGTTGGTGTTCGCGTTGCTGCTGTTATGCGTGTTTAGCTTTGTTGGTTTGGGTATTGTGCTAACGTCGTTTACGAAAGACCAAGAGACAGCCACGATGTTAATGACTACAATAATGTTCCCAATGATGTTCCTTAGCGGAGTGTTCTTTCCGATAGAGCAGATGCCATGGTTCATGCAGACTCTCTCAAATGTTCTTCCACTGACCTACGTTACCGGTGCTCTAAGAAAAGTTATGGTTCTTGGCGCTGATGTATCCATGATAACAACTGAACTCGCGATACTCATCGGCTTTGGAACAGTTATGATAGCAATAGCGGTTCCAGTCTTCAAAAGAGCTATGACCAGCTAACATGATAGCCGGTCTAGTTCCACCACCTTTTTCCCATTTTTATGTATAACATAATTTAGTGTATTACTAAGAAAACCCTGTTTTCTATGCTCTATCTGGAAAAGAGCACAGGTCATTTTAGTTGAGCTGTTCTGTGATATCCAACTTTCAGATAGAAAACATAAAAATAAAATAAAGAAAGAATTTAAAGTAGGCATCTAGCAGGTTTTTTGCTAAATGCCTGTTTTGGTTTTGTCGTCGTGTTTAAGCGGTGTCGATGAACTTGTTGGCTTTAGGTATTTCTTCAGGTAGTCCTCTTCGTTTCCGTATTCCGGCTATGACTTCCTTTGATATGCTTTCAGGAACCTTTTCCCAATGATCGAATTGTGTCTGCCAGAAAGCGTGACCAGAAGTTACAGACCTCATGTCAGCGGAGAGACCAAAAGTCTCAGAAACCGGAAGGAATCCAGTGACGTTGGTTACTGGTCCTTTCTGTTCTGAAGAAGTTACTCTTCCTCTCTTGCGGGTTATTAGTCCCGTTACTTCGCCAACGAATTGTTGAGGAACCGAAACACCGATTTTATAGATGGGTTCAGATAGAACCGGTTTGGCTGTAAGGAAAGATCCCCAAAAGGCTCGTTTCATTGCTGGCATAATCTGTGCGGGTCCACGGTGTACGGGGTCTTCGTGCAATTTTGCATCCAAAAGCTTCACTTTAACTCCTCGTATTGGCTCATCGGAAAGGGGACCGTTTTTAGCTGCCCACCTGAAACCTGAATTAACTGTTTCTTTCACTTCTCTGAGGTATTGGATACCTTTAGTCATGTCCACCAGAATGTTTTTGTGTTCTTCTAAAGCCCACACGTTTTTAGCTTCTTTAGCAGACCATCCTGCTTCCTCACGTAAAGTGCTGGTAATTCGCTTTTTACCCATCGCTTCAAACAGTGCACCCTTTTCCATTAGGTCAATAACAGTTTGGTCAAGAGGTTCCACTTGAATCCAGAATCTGCTGTGTTTGTTGGGGCTCTTCGCCATCGCTACTACGCCTTGTGTAGATGCGGTTTCTCTGTAGACGACTAGTGGCTGAGACGTTAGAAGCTCTAATCCTCCACCATATTGTTTGAGGAACTTGACGGCTATCTCTAGGTGGAGTTCACCCATTCCGCTGAGAAGATACTCACCAGTTTCTTTGTTGATGTTGGTTACCAAGTTTGGATCGTCGATAGCTAAACGGTCCATCAATTCTATGAGACGAGGCAATTCCCTAGGATATTTTGGTTCTATGGCAATGGTGATAACAGGTTCGGAAACGTATTGTATGTTTTCAAAGGGAACCATAGCGTCCTTATGGCTAACACTGACAAGGGTTTCTCCTGCCCTAGCAAGATCCAATCCCAACACTGCAGCTATGTTTCCGGCGCCTATCTTGCCAACAACCTCTCGGAAGGCGCCCATATACATGGAGACTTGCTGAACACGGTAATCTTTCTTGGCGCCAACCAAATAGACCCGGTCGCCCTCGTTGATACAACCCGAAAAGACACGTCCTGTAGCAACTAATCCCGCATGCGGGTCCATCTGGGCAGAAGTCAAACAAATGACGGTGGGTCCATTCTCGTCACAGCTAATCATAGCTTTTCCAATCTCTGAGTCCAACTCTCCCTTCCAGACTTTTGGAACACGATACTTCTGGGCTACTACAGGATTTGGAAGAGTCTTGACGGACATGCCCAGTATTGCAGCATAAAGAGGAACAGTCTCTGCAAGTTCTTCATGACGTCCAGTATGATAGGCTTCCACGACGTCACTGAATTTTATTCCTTTCTGCTGGGCTATGTCAAGCGTGAAGCCCCATTTGTGCAAAGCAGAACCGAAGGCTACTGTTCCATTCGTTGGGTCGACTTTCCATTGTTTTTTGTGGTCTTTCTCGCCATATAATGAAATCAGGTTGTTGAAGTCCCTGATTATTCGAAGAAGCTTGGTTTGCATCTGATCTGCATTTAGTTTCAGTTCTTTGATTAAACGGTCGACTTTGTTGATAAACAGAACAGGTTTCACTCGTTCGTTAAGGGCTTGACGAGTGACTGTTTCTGTTTGAACCATTACTTCTTCGACGGCGTCTACGACTACGATGGCTCCGTCGATTGCTCTTAGGGCACGTGTTACTTTGCCTGTGAAGTCTACGTGTCCGGGCGTGTCTATGAGGTTAACGACATGTGATATGTTGTCGAGCTCGTGTAGAAGGGAAATGTTAGCTGTTTTGATTGTGATTCCCCGCTTCTGTTCTTCCTCTAGATAGTCGAGGGCTCTTGCTGCTCCTGCGATTTTAGGTGACAGGAGTCCTGCTTCGGCTAGCAGGGAGTCGGACATGGTTGTTTTTCCATGGTCGATGTGGGCAATTATGCCTATATTCCTGATGTCTTCTTTGTTGCTCATGAGCTTTACGATGTCGTTCGTTTGCCTAAATTTGGGCACTTTATTGTTTCTCCTGATTGTTAATGGTCAGCATGCTAGATTAAAATCATACCTATAAGCATTATTGTAGCGTAAGATTAATTCTCACAAACAACAGAAATACTTCCCCGTTTTTTCTGACATAATTTCCAGAAATTCAGATAGTAAATGCAAGTGGAACCATTTACATACGGGCTAATGGGAAGCGTTGAAGGAACGGATAAGATTCAACGACAAGGAGAGGTATACAATCTTACTGATGATCTACACTGTGTTCGTTTGAGTGTTAGAAGAAGTGATATAATATTCGATGGAAATGGACATACGCTATATCAAAATATTGTTCTTAGATATGTGACAAATGTTACAGTAAAAAACACATTAATTACCCCGCCAGATGGGACTGGAATCGAATTAGATCATTCTTCCAATAACACCATCATTGACGAAAACAATCAGGACAACTATCCGCTCGTAAACGTTATTTCAGAGTTTTCATCATGGACCATTCTACCGCTCTTCATGGTGATAACACGATTCACAGTAACAGTCTACAAAAGATTACCCCAAAAAAGCTGGAAAGACATAGCACACAAAAATAAGTGGATACTCGTTAAAAAAAAACACGAGTCATATTAGGAGACTAATAACAGCTGATTGTTGAAAACAGCCTTTTTCTGGAAAAGATGGAAAACATATGGGTAATATTATATACTAAATACAAAAATAACACAAAGATACAGAGTGTAAAAAATTACACACCAATAACAGGTGAAATTAATGATCGAAAACCTCCGCACAACCAAAGGAATAGCATCAATAGCGGTTTTTGCAGCTTTCCACACGGTTTTGAGCTCCCTACCATACACAATAACAATAGGCGTTTCAGGCTCAATAACACTAGGAATAATAAGCGCCACACTCGTCGGAATACTCCTCGGACCCATAACAGGAGGCTTAGCCGTCCTAATTGGCTCAGTTATCGGCATGTTCATAAACCCTGCAGGAGCAATCTTCGGTGCTCTGTCATTTTTGCCTGCCACCCTAGGCGCATTAAGCGCAGGTTTCACAATAACAAAACGAGGATACATTTCAGCGGCAATGATTCTTGCTTCAATTCTCCTGTTCTACAGTCACCCGTTCGGTCGCGAAGCAATGGTTATCCATTTTTGCACATAACAGCAGTGATTGTGGCATTAGTTTTCTCAACACGACTAGCAGTTTGGTCAACTGAACTATCGAACATAAAGAAGTTGAATGTAGGAGTACCCATCGCCGCGTTTGTGGGCACCTTAACTGATCACATATTCGGCAGCGGCTTAGCAATATGGATTTTTGACCTACCAGCAGCAGTATGGAACAGCATCATATTCATTTACCCCATAGAAAGAATAGTTGCGGTAATCATAACGTCCGCCATCGCTTTGCCCCTATACTACAGCCTCAGAAAATCAGGAATATTCAACCTAATCAAAAAATAAAACACACAAACTGCAACCTCACCCAAACCACCCAATTATTTTCCAAAAAAGGGATAATAAACAGCCAGAAAACTAATGCCGTAGAGTTCCTAAACCAATTGCGTGAGCAGCATGAACACTAGAGAAGGCGACCTAATCGAGAACACAGATGGATGCATATTTGACGTCAAGGGCTTGGTTCATCCCCCAAACAAAGTTGTAGCATTCATCCGCTACGTTCCCGACCCAGAGGGAAACAGAGAAAGAGATGGAACAAGATACAGCAAATTTTATTCACTATCCAAACGCTACGTCCTGCTAAAACAAAAATATCCACAATATCTAGTAAACGACCCCGTCTTCAACACACTACTCTGCGAAGTCCCATTAGAAGACATAAAACAACATTACCGACCAGCTCAGGGCTTACAGGACCTCCGAAACAGGAACAACTTGGACGACGCAGAACTAACGGCTTTACAGTTTATGGAGCACCTCAAAGAAAATTCTGGGGTTCAATGGAGCAAACTGGGCGTTTCGGGGTCCATCTTGGTTAACCTTCATGAGGCATCTTCTGACATTGACCTTATCGTTTACGGGTCTAAAACAGGCTACCGGGTACAAGCAGCAATGAAAGAGATGCTTGAGGACAAAAACAGTCCCATCAAAGCCTACGATCTGGAGGGATTAAAAGGACTGTTCGATTTTCGTTCGAAGGACACCATCACATCTTTCGAAGATTTTGTTCGAACCGATTCCCGAAAGGTTTCCCACGGCAAATTCAGGGGAAGAGACTTTTTCATCCGCTTCGTAAAAGAGCTGAACGAAATCAGTGAACAATACGGCAGCATCATCTACAAGCCAGAAGGTCGCGCAAGAATCAAAGCCACAGTGGTAGACGATTCAGAATCAATCTTCACGCCATGCAGCTACAAAGTCGCCAACGTGAAAAACATTGAAGGCACAAAAGTTGAGCCTATTGAGGAGATCGTGTCATTTCGAGGAAGATTCTGTGAACAAGCAAGAAGTGGTGAAACAGTGATTGCGGAAGGCAAAATTGAAAGAGTGAAACAAGAAGGAAAACATGAACACTTCAGATTGCTCTTGGGAAGCAAGCCCTCGGATCACATGATCTTGACATAAAAATTTATTTTCTTTCATTCTAGACGTCTTGACATGTTAATGAAGAGTTCCGTGTTCCAGAACTATGATGATTCTTAGTTCCGATCAGCGTTTTTTCTTTTACTGTTTAGTGTACAAATCCACAAGGGTTCGTGCTACGTTACTAGATATGCCATGTTTTTTTAATTTCATGTAGGATACTTCAATATCTTCTATGGAAACTTCTTCTATTTCGTTGCACCAAGGAATTTTTGCATCATTCCTTATTTTTTCTTTAATTAGAGTAGTTGATATTTTAGATGCCTCGTCTAGTAAACTAATTACGATGTGAGCTTTTTTAACCATAGATTGACCAACTTACGAAGGATAATAAATAACTTAAGATACAAGATACGCTTAACGTTTTATATAAATCTGACTACGAATTCAACACTACCCACAAAAAACGTTTCATCTTACTGATTTGCGAGAACCCGAAGCCTCTTCACGGCATTAAGTCTCTCTTTACCACAAACTTGGCTTGTTTCACTGCATTTTCTAACATCTCAATTGTTTCATCGTAGGTCGCCCTGTCCACGGGATAGGCTCCATCTTTACCGTCCACACAGAAACTGTATTTCACAGGGTCCTCCCAACAGGGTTTCTCGCCGTAGACCAGTTCATACACTAAAGCTAATGCTCTGACGGCTACAGGTCCTATTCCTTGAATACCTATTAGTTCCTCGTAATTTTTGGGCTGAAAATCGTATGCCTTCTTAACTGCATTCCAGTTAAGGTTTCGAGGCAAAGAAAAAGCATCGACCTCATACTCTTTTCCTAGAGGCTGCGGAATCCACTCCTGCAGCGACTTCTGACGAACAGGACGAATAGACAGGAGCATCTTCTTCAACTTTTTTGGTTCCTCTTTGGCGATATCGGTTGAAGTTTTTCGGCAACCTTCACTCCATTTTGCAGTTATGTCTAACATTACCTCCCATTTCACGTCTCAAACCACGGCGTCGTGAGGCTCAACCACAAAATCTTTGACGTTTTCGGATACCCAGTGATATTTCGTCTTTTAGACTCAAGATTGCACGTGAAATGGGGGCGTCGTCCACAATAAAACAGATGAATTGAAGAGTCAAGACTTGTTCCCAGATGTTGTTTTCGATTGTACTAGCGGATTATCGCAGTCAATAAATCAAACAATCGATATCATTCGGCCACGTGGAACAATATACGCAGAGGGCTTCTATGAGGGAAAACAGCATATTGGACTCCGTAAATTATAGATAAAAGAAGCATGGATTGTAACGAGTCAAGGTAACAACCTGAAAAACCGGCAAGATGCTATATCAAAAATAGAACTTCATGCAAATGAACTTAAGCCGTTGATAACTCGCACGTATCATCTAGAAAAGATTTCTGAGGCATTTTATGCTGCAGTGAAACACTACACAACTAACGCAGTTAAGATTCTAGTCAAACCATGATCCGCACTTTTTATGCGGCAATTATCTTTTTTCTATGATTATTTTTGTTCCGCTTTTGACTTGTTCAAACAGTTCTAGATTTTTGGTTACTTTACCGATTACGTTTACGGGGCTGTATGGTTGTGTTTCACCCCAGAAGATGCAGAAGGCGCTTCCCATTGGCCAGTAGGCTAAATCCCCCTTTTCGACTGTGGGAGAAGCCTTTTCGGTCCCCATTTTCACTGGAATGTCAAAGTAAACTTCTTGTTGCCACAGGGCTGCCATTCCCTCTATCGGCAGATTCCTTAGTATAGCATCTGCCGTTCTTGGGGAACGAATGCGAACAATTTCTCCTTCTGCGTTGCCGATGCCGTCAATAACTAATCTGATGGGTATGCGAGAAACACTCATTCTAAACACTCACCGATTTAGTCTTCATCGGCTCCATTTAGCTTTTATTGCACGACATTTTGCATTCAGATGAAAAAAGAAACGAGATACAAGTTCAGGTTTTTTTGTTAATGCTTAATTTATTCACTTTCGTAAGAGTTGAGGGGTTGGCAAGTTGAAGGAAGAACTGATAGCGCCTTGTGGTATGGATTGTAGTGTTTGTAGTGACTACCTTGCTTTGGAAAATGATGTTAGAGCTAAGGAGTGAGAATGGCTTACTGTAAGGGTTGCCGACCTAGAGACAAGGTGCTCTTTTCTCAAGAAACGATGCGAATTGCTTCTGAACAACAAGGTGGAATTCTGTTATGAATGTGAAGAGTTTCCCTGTGAAAACTTGAAACACATTGCCAAACGCTGTCAAACGTTTTTTCGCATGAGTTTGATTGATAATCTTAATTACATTAAGGAGCATTGTTTAGCCGAGTTTTTGGAAAGTGAAAAGAAAAAATGGCGATGCCCTGATTGTGGTGGAGTAATCTGTTGCCATAATGGAATATGTTTTAGCTGTGGTTTGGAAAAACTGAAAAACAAAAAGAAACTTTACCGATGGAAAGACTGATGCATTTAGAATCTTAACTAAACCTTTGAGTTTCTTATGTTAGAAAAAACTTTTATTGTCGTCTATGCAGACTTGGTTTACATCAGAGAAATCTTTATATCTCAAGGTATTTTCTAGTGCTTCGAAACAAAATAAGGAGAAATGATGATTGTCTTCTGGATTAGCTGGAACACCTGTTCTTATATTACGTGAAGGAGCATCTCGGTCAAGAGGACGAGAAGCCCAGCACGCCAACATTATGGCTGCACAAATAGTGGCTGAGTCAGTGAAAAGCGCTCTTGGACCAAGAGGAATGGACAAAATGCTGGTAGACAGTTTCGGAGACGTAACTATAACCAGCGACGGACGCACAGTTCTAGATGAAATGGATATTCAGCACCCCGCCGCAAAAATGATGGTGGAGGTTGCCAAAACCCAAGACGACGAAGTGGGAGACGGCACAACAACTTCTGTAATCATAGCTGGAGAACTTCTTGCAAAAGCTGAAACGCTCATAGATAAGAATGTTCACCCAACAGTCATAATTGACGGGTACAGGAAAGCTGCTGAGAAAGCTCTTGAAACTCTAGAGAAAATTGCCATAAAAATTAGTCCAACTGACAAAAAAGCCCTAAAGAAAGTTGCCATGACATCTATGGCTAGCAAACTAGTGTCAGGAAGCAGAGATTATTTGGGGGATATTGCTACTTCGGCAGTTCTACAGGTCGCCGTGAAGACTGGGGACGGATACAAAGTAGATATAGACGATATTAAGGTGGAAAAGAAGGCTGGCGAGTCCCTTACTGATACAAAATTCATAAACGGAATAGTTCTTGACAAAGAAGCTGTTCACTCCGGAATGCCGAAGAGGGTAGAGAACGCAAAAATTGTTTTGATAGATGCTGCTCTTGAGATCGAGAAAACCGAGTTCGACGCAAAAATAAATATCGAAAGCCCAGAGCAGATGGATGCTTTCCTCAAACAAGAAGAGAACATGATAAAAGGTATGGTGGATAAAGTTGTCTCCAAAGGCGCCAATGTTATTCTCTGCCAGAAAGGCATTGACGATTTGGCTCAGCACTTCTTGGCTAGAAAAAACATTTTGGCGGTTCGCCGAGTAAAGAAATCGGATATGGAAGCATTAGCTAAGGCAACAGGAGCAAAAGTTGTCACAAACCTGAATGATCTAAGCGCGAATGATCTTGGTTACGCCCAGCTTGTAGAAGAACGAAAGATCGGCGACAACAAAATGACGTTCATAGAAGGATGCAAAAATCCGTTGGCGGTAACAATCCTCATACGCGGAGGAACCGAACGAATAGTTGAAGAAGCAGAGCGTTCATTACACGATGCTCTTTGTGTCGTAGGCGATGTGATTGAAGAACCTAAAATCCTAGCTGGAGGCGGTGCACCTGAAATGGAACTCTCAAAAGTACTCAAAGACTATGCCGAGTCGCTTCCTGGAAGAGAACAACTAGCAGTAATGCAGTTCGCTGAGGCACTAGAAGTAATACCAACCACGTTAGCAGAAAACGCTGGACTCGACCCGATTGACATCATCACAGAGCTACGTGCACAACACGAAAAAGGAAAAACGTGGGCAGGAGTTGACGTTGACACAGGCAAAGTTGGAGACATGGAGAAAGCTGGCGTCTTTGAGCCTATTGTAGTTAAGAAACAGATTATCAAGTCCTGTTCCGAAGCCGCAACTTTAATCCTCAAGATTGACGATGTAATAGCTTCAGGAAAAATGAAGACACCCCCAATGCCGCCAGGCGGCGGTGGAATGGGCGGAATGGGAGGCATGGGAATGCCTCCAGGCGCAGGAGCGTTCTAGAGAAACGACAGCAAAAAACGAAATTTACATCGGACCTAAAAAACTGACCCGTTTTGAGCGAGCTCGGATAGTGGGAGCTAGAGCTCTGCAGATTGCGATGGGTGCTCCACTTCTTATTGAGGCTCCAGTATCACGTTCTGATCCTATTGACATCGCGCTTTTGGAGTTAAGTTCAGGGACTCTTCCTCTAACTATACGACGAACACTACCAAACGAAGAATACCAAGACATACCCCTCAAATGGCTAACACAAGCGTAATTTTTTCACGCTTTAGCCCACACTTTTTTAGTACAATTCCCTGTTAGTTCAGCATCAGAAACCTGAATCCTTTTCTTAGCTTAGAAAAGCCCACACTAAACAGAAGACAATATCGACATTATCACCCCAAAGGTGGATTCCAAAAAGTATCAAAAAAAGAGGGAAAATGTTGGGGTTGAGTTTTACATCTCAACAATTTCGGCTTTTGGAGCATTAGTTTTTACTGAGTTTATTCCGTTCATGCAAGCGGCTTTAGATGAGTAAGCTTCACCTGACGCAATTATTTCTCCGTTCGGAGCTTTCAGTCTCCACCGATATTGTTCGCCAGAACCAATGTATATTTCAAATTTTGGCATCGCAGGCAAAAATCTATCCCCCAATATTACGCTAGGATTAAGTCAATAATTAGTTTTTGGGTAAATACCTAAAACCAAATCCCCCAATTCACATTTCCATTTAATCTAGCATCAAGAAACCCGAATCGAGGTCTATTAGAAGACTAATAAAAGAAGATTGTTGAAAACAAGCCTTTTTCAGAAAAACAGCATCCAAAAACTATTCGAGCGTCTACATTACTTTTAGAAAGGAGTTAAACAAAAAACTTTGAAAATATCTATTCTTGGTTTTGTCCTGTTTCACCATTCTTCGTCTTCCTCATCTTCCTTATCATCTTTATCTTCTTCCCAGTCTTCTTCAATGCTCAAACCTTTTCACCTCCCTATTCCCTGTGCTTCTGTATCGGACATCTTTGAGAGTTCATAGGATTCAAATAAGCATTACGTAAAAAACAAAAGACACAGAAAACGGAATTCCCAAGATTTTAAACAGAAAACCGCCCAGACCAAATAGAACTTACTGAGGCTCAAGTTTACTGTTCGCTTCTTCCAGAGTCTTTTCTATCCGCTTCCAGTGCGCTCCCCGCCAATACACCTGACCACACCCTAGACACTTCCAAAAATCACTGTAGAAAGTGGATGTTGCTTCGGGTACTTGATCAACAACCACCTCTTTAGAAACAGCCCTGATCGTTGCATTACATTTGGGACAACGAGAAACACTCAAATCGACCTCCAGCTTGAAACCAAAGCGATTAGCTAAGTCAGCAAGTTTCCCGGATTCATCTTCTGCCTCAACAAAAACCGCTTCCAATCCTTGCCTCACAGCTTGCTGATACAGTTCAAGGTCGCGGGTAAGTAAAACCCGTTTCTCAGATTTCGCCATTTCTATAAGTTTCTTGTCATCAGCAGCCCTGTAGTAATGAACATCATGACCCAGCATACGAAGCCAGCGGGTTAATTTGCCGAGCATACCATCAGATATGAACCTCAAAACAAACGACCTACCAAAATATTATGAAAGAGATACAATTTAACGGTGACCGTAAAAACGGAAGCCACACAATAACAGATGATAGTTCCCACTAAGTATCCGCCGACAGTCAGGTTATTGTCTGACAGAATTACCGCCAGATACACTCACAATTTTTTGGATACGTTGATGCCGGTTGCAAAGTTAAATTTAAATAGATATAACGGTGTTATGTTCCTGAGTGACACCAAAATGGAAGTTTACATGGACTACGCCGCAACCACACCAGTTGACCCCCGAGTACTCAAAGCCATGAAACCTTACTTCAACAAAAAATATGGAAACACCATGTCCCTACACAAACAGGGCAGAGAAGCAAAAGAAGCACTAGAAGAATCCAGAAATGCAGTCGCAACACTCATGAACGCAGAACCTAACGAAACCATATTCATGGGCAGCGCCACCGAATCCAGCAACACAGTTCTGAAGGGCATAGCCTACGCCAACAAAAAGAAAGGAAAACACATCATAGTATCCGCAATCGAACATAATTGTGTCATCGAACCTGCCAGATGGCTAGAAAAACAAGGATACGAAATCACACGTCTCCCAGTAGACAACTTTGGACTAATCAATCTAACCCAGCTAGAAAACACAATAAGAAAAGACACAATCTTAGTCTCGATAATGCACGCCAACAATGAAATAGGCACCATACAAGACATCCAAAAAATAGGAAAAATCTGCAAAGAAAAGGATGTGTACTTTCACTCAGACGCAGCCCAGACTTTCGGTAAGATTCCCATTGACGTCAAAAAAATGAACCCCGACTTATTATCCTTCAGCTCCCACAAGACGTACGGACCCAAAGGCGTCGGCGGACTATATATAAAGAAAGGCACAAAAATCGAGCCCCTCCTTCATGGAGGAGGACACGAATTCAAAAAAAGAGCATCAACCGTAAACGTTGCAGGAATAGTTGGCTTCGCCGAAGCAGCTAAAATCCAAGAAAAAGAAATGAAGTCTGACGCAAAAAAACAGACCATTCTTAGAGACAAACTGATAAAGGGTCTCTTAAACATAGACGATTCACATCTTAATGGACATTTAACAGAAAGATTACCAAACAACACTAGTTTCTGGTTTGCCTACATTGAGGGAGAATCCTTGTTGATGCAACTAGACATTGCAGGCGTATCAGCCTCCACAGGTTCAGCGTGCTCTTCTGACTCTCTGGAAGCAAGTCACGTTTTGCTTGCCATTGGACTGAAACCTCAAGAAGCTCACGGGTCGTTACGACTTTCTTTAGGAAAATACACTACAGTAGAAGATGTTGATTACGTTCTGGAAGTAACGCCAAAATCGGTTGAACGATTAAGAAAGATTTCGCCCTTCAAGAAAGGCTGGAAACAGTAAACAAAACCAGTTAACGACCATTAACCTTAAAGATTAAAAAACCGTTTTAGCTCTAACAAAGGACGGTGCAAATAATGCCGCTTGATTTCTCTGAAATTCTTGTAACCGGAGGCGCAGGATTCATAGGCAGCCACATAGTAGACAGGCTACTCGACGAAGAACTCAAAGTCAGAGTCCTAGACAATCTTTCTACGGGAGAAAAAAAGAATCTAGCTCAACATCAAAACAAGAAATCGTTCCAGTTCATAGAAGGCGACATCAGAAACTTTGATATGGTAAAGAAAGCCGTTGAAGGCGTCGACGCGGTTATTCATGAAGCAGCATTAGTAAGCGTCACTCGTTCAATAGAAAATCCTCTTCTCTCAAACGAAATAAACGTCACAGGAACAGTGAACCTGCTTAAAGCATGTGTAGATGCACATGTAAAACGGTTTGTTCTCGCTTCCTCTTGTGCCGTATACGGAGACACCAAAACTCTACCAAACCACGAAAATTTGGCACCCAAGCCGCTTGCACCTTACGCCGCCGACAAGTTGGCTACCGAAAATTACGCAAAGGTTTTTCACGAGGTGTACGGTCTTGAAACGGTCAGTTTGCGCTACTTTAATGTTTACGGTCCCAGACAAAAATACGGTTCTTACAGCGGTGTAATCTCCATCTTCATAAACCGCCTCTTAAAAAATGAGGCCCCAATAATTTGTGGAGATGGAAATCAAACACGGGATTTCATCAACGTCAAAGATGTAGTAAAAGCCAACATGCTCGCATTATCAAAACAAAAGGCTGCAGGAGAAGTTTTCAACATCAGCACAGGCGAAGCCACCACCCTAAACAAGCTTGCAGAAACTATTCAGAAGATTATGGATAAGCCAGATCTTAAACCAGTTCACGCCGAACCGAGACCCGGAGACATAAAGCACAGTTATGGCGACATCAGTAAGGCCAAAAGAAACTTGGAATACACACCGAAGGTCCAGCTTGAAGAGGGACTAAGCGAACTCGTCGAATGGTACTCGAAACAGTAAACAGACAACAAAGGCGCAAACGCTAAACAGTGTCACACTTTTTCTGCAGTCCAAGTTTACTGAATGCACAGTCTGTAACTTTTAGTACCTGAAGTGCCTCCTGAGGGGTACAAAGTGGTTCTATGACATCGTGTTCTTTGACGGAGTCAACGAAACCCTGCAATTCCATCGCTAAAGGTTCATTCGCTGAGACTGGTATATCTTCTTCGACATGCCTAGATAACCACAAGATGTCATTCCAGCTTCCATGCTCAATTTTTGCTTTGGGCGGAGCTCTGTAAGATTTCAGTTTTTGCTGTGCGTAGTTTAAAGCGTAAAATCTTTCGTTTCCATATAGGTGAATTAGACGCAGTTTATAGTTTGGGAGCCAACTCGCCTCGATGTGACTGTGTATATGACCATATTTTAATGAAATATACGCGTAATCTTCAAAGCTGTTATCTGATTTGCTGGAAAAGTGGGCATAGAGAACTTCTGGCTGGGCTTTTGTGAGATAATTTAATATGTCAATTTCATGAGACGCCAAATCTAAAAACACGCCGCTGTACCTGGTCCTTGGCGGAAACGGTCCAAACCTGATAGAAACCGTGGAATAAATTTGAGAACAATCTACGACGTCCCTTAACTTTCTAACAGCTGAGTTAAACCTTTCAATATACCCTACAGCCAACAACCGGTCCATTCTCGCCGCTTTTTTCGCCATCTCTTCACCATTTTTTAAGCTATCAGCGAAGGGCTTTTCAACTAAAATATGCTTGCCCTGTTCCAAAGCATCCATGACGATGTCTCTGTGCATAGAAGTTGGAGTACAGACACTTACCGCATCCAAGTTCTCCCCAAGAAAATCTTCAGAATCTTCAAAAAATTTGCAATTGTACGCCTTGGCAATGTGCTTTTTATCAGAATTGCTATCGCAAATACCGACTAATTTACAGTCCTTCAGTTTGTTGTACACCCTAGCGTGAGCAGAACCCATGAACCCAAGTCCGATGACACCGACTTTTACTTTCATTTTAATCTCCTGAATGGCTAGGCAACCGTGCGATAATTTTGAGGTGATATCATTAATAAGTTCTAATTATTATTAAACTGTTTGTTAGTTGTTATGTAGGTTTTACTTTCTTTCAACCTTCCCTTTGTGGGGTTCCTTCTTGGAGTAAATAAACAAATAGTAAAAGGACAAAATAAGCATTTAGTTTACTTGACCCCTCGTCATAGATGTAGCTACCGAACTCTTTAGTTTCTTACATACTCTACAGAATCCCACTTATCTTCAGGGTTAAATTTTAACCCCAAACCCAAACACACACGTTCACGTATTCACGTATGCATGTATTTTCTCCCTTGTCCTTGCTTTCTTGTTCTCATTCTCGTTCTCTTACCTACTCCCCCTCACGTGTGAAACGCGCACGCACACACACATATTATTTAATCGAAAGTTTTTTGTCAGTAGGACTTGATATAATTTAATGATAGAATTTGATAAATTATGTCCCCAATAGCCTCGAGGTTGTTCCACAAGAACAAAGTCTCACCTTGAAAAGTATGGATATTAGAATAGTTGCTGCGCGCATTTCCTCTGATGGGATTGGCAAAATTTAGTGTTACTAGGTGATTTTTTATGTCAAGTTGGGTGAGGGATAAAACGAGAAGAGTTAGCTATCTAAGACTCACTATACAGATTATTTTTTTGTTTCTGATTTTTTATGTCTCGATAATAGGGGGCGTGGGAAAGTTTATATTATTATTCAGTATTTTTGGAGCCACACTTTTTTTGGGCAGATTTTTCTGCGGGTGGTTTTGTCCCTTCGGATTGTATATGGACATGATTACTTTATCGCGTAGGTCATTAAAAATTCGATATTGGGCTTTGTCTGAAAGAGTCAATAGACTTTTACATATAATTAGATATGTGATTACATTTATTATTATATCATCAGCGTTACCACTCTTTTTTATGAACCCAGTATTACCTACTCGACAGGGTTTTGATTTGATTTGGAATCTACATTTTTACCCCCCGGTTAGACCAATGCTCCTTTTATTAGGGCCTTTAGAACCGCTGATTATACCCTTTATTCCCCCTTTCGGAGCAATTATTGAATTCAGCGGAATGGCTCTTAGTTTTCCGTATGTTGGAGAAATAACCGCTTTCACTTTCAGAACAGGTTTTGCTTTGCCATTAGCAGTCACATTTGTCATTCTCATCATGGTAGCTTCATTTAAAGTGAGGCGCTTTTGGTGCAGATTCTGTCCCACAGGAATATCAATCGCTGCAATTAACAGATTCAAAACTTTCAAGTGGGCGCCATTACTTTACCTGTACAAAATTGAGGAAAAGTGTACCAAATGCGGAATTTGCAAACGCGTCTGCCCAACTCAAGTCGTTGAGATTTACAATCAGAAAAGTGGTAGGATTGACACTTCAATGTGTATACTATGCTTACGATGTATTGAAATGTGTCCCTACGAAGATAGCTTAAAATTAGAAATAGGAGGAAAAACACTTTTCAAATCTCGAAATTGGTTAGAATCTTAACCATGAAAAAAGTATCTACATCGTTGGATTGCGGCTGGTTCTTTTACGGTAGATAATCAATAAACCCGTTGGATTAGGTGTAGAAAAGGAAAAATTTAGAGAATTTAAGAAACTACTTGATTATGCTAAGAAAAACAAAACATGATTTTGGGTTTGGGGTTAAATTTTAACCCTTATTTTTTGAAAACGCTTCTAGGTTTTTGTTTTCTTCTTGTATGTTTGTCTCTCCGTATGGACGACCATGCATTGTTAATGTCAATGCTTATGGGTT
>SDBS01002830.1_pt1 | contig 17154 bp, 23 predicted proteins | sample 2277091 | NCBI WGS metagenome assembly SDBS01 (sample SAMN10404972, study PRJNA504765) | marine sediment metagenome | isolation source: marine sediment core GS10_PC15, 163 cmbsf | place: Arctic Ocean: Southern Knipovich Ridge | collected 2010 | reverse complement strand
ATCATGATAATGGCCAACACCATAAGCTGGCCGCATACGAAAACAAGTACACCACAACAGGCGAAAAGGGAAAAGCCGTGATTGCGGCGAGACAATGAGCTACCTACAACAACCGAAGATCGGAAAGCTGAAGAAGTCTCAGCTAGGAAAAGGTCCGCTACAGTGGATCATTGAGTCCTACGACCGGAAGAAACGAGAGTGGACCGAGGAAGGAATGGTAAAGGCCCCGAACGACAACGTAGCAGTGGCTCTAGCCCCTTCCCGCTTAGAGTTAGACTCTTCGGTAGTCTTACGCGCAACACCTGCGTAGAGCCTCCTACGGCTCTTAGAATCGTTAGCTATAACCTGTTTTGTAATCACTTATTCAAAGGAGCTTTGCGATGAAGAAGAAAGAAGCGTTAGCCCTAGTAGAAAAGTCAGTGCCTTTAGCCAAGGATACTGACATTGCCAGAGGCTATGACTACTCTGTTTGGTTGGCTTTCGTAGAAGAGTACAAGGATATTTCTTTCTCGAAACATTCGGCTAAGCTAGAGAAGTTATTTGCAACCTACCACGCGAGGTAGCAAGAAGCTTACGCCGTCTAAGCCCTACTAGGATTAAACCCCCTAGTAGGGCTATTCTTATGCGCTACGGAAAACGGCCCTTCTACGGCCCTTCCGTGCTCGGTAGGTCTAGGGAGTCCTATTCGGCCTAAGAACGCCGGGAAAGGGCCTTCTCGCGTGCCTACGGCCGTATTAAAGCCCTACGGAGCCTACCCCCGAGAACCGGGCAGGAGCGACAACCCGACCCCCGAGGGGTAGGACTCCACTAGGACTATTACCAGTGCGGCGGATTACGGCGGAGGGCTATCCCTTCTAGGTGAGGAAACTGCTGGACCGTCTCCCGTAGCATTGGGTAAGCATCCCAAGGATCAACCGGAATGAATCGCTCTAAAGCGAGGTTAGCTCGCCAGTACTCCTGAAGGTTAGGATTCAGCATTGCTGCTACGAAGCTGAACGTACTGCTAGGGCCTAGAATAACATCGCACTGACAGAGCAAATGAAAGTCAGGATACCAATCCATCGCACGGCGGTCATGAGATTTTAGGTCTTGTGCTAAGTAGGTACAATCTGCCATTGGCTTATTATTCAAGTCTATTCCTAACGTCTCTACCGTTAGCGGTCTGTACTGATTGAACTCTTCGACTAAAGAAAGTGTTTCGGTAGAGATAAACAGAAGAGGATTCTTGTAGCGTTTCCAATTAGCAGAGAGCCACCCTAAATACCAGCTAGCGGGAATCACCGGAAAGATACCCCGCCCATAGTCTCCCCGCCGTAAATGTATTCCTATAACCGTGCGTTCTTCTGAACGAAGAGAACTGACTGCGGATTCTAGTCTGTTCTTGACGTCTTCTATGGGCCTGAATAATTTTCGTATTCTGTCTTTGTCTTCGGTGAAGTAACTCGTGTGGTACTGAGCATAACCACAAAAGTCATGGCCTAATAGCTCTTTGCCTTTTGTAGGCGTAGGATGAAGAAGACCGCTACCCGGCTCCATCCACTTAGGTAGCTTTTCCGTAGGAGCTTTTTCGTTGCAGCCGAATAAGTGTGTACCACACCAAGCAGGTAATCTTAGTTCAACGCCGTGTCGTTGAGCGTAACCTGTTAGGAAAGCATACTGGAAAAACTGATTACCAGCCCTGCCCCAGTCCCCGAATCCTCGCATTGTAATCATTGGCACTCCTCCACCGCAGTCCGTAACTTCTTTAGTAGTATGTCTCCTAATGCGCCTTTTTCACTAGGGCTTCGCGCGTAGTTACCCGCATCACCTTCAGCGTAGTGATGTTCATACTCTAGTCCCTTGACTATGTGTATCTCATTACCTGCTAATATCCATTTCATGTTCAATAAGAAACTATCGCAGGCATCAAAGACCATACGCCAATAGTGCGTTTGTCTTTTAGTGAGAGTTAAGTCTAAGTAGTTCGGCATCATTAAATCTGCGCGCTTTTGTCGGTACTTACCAAACACTTCCATAAATGACTGATGATGTATGGTTTGATTCCCCGTATTAAAGAAGCAGGGGAATATCTTCTTGTCGAATATCTTAGTGAGTCCCTGCAAATCGTAAACGCCACATAACTCGCGGTAATCAAAACGAGGGCGAGCAAAGCTAGCGCAATACCACGTGTTTCCCCACCCTGCTACTTCCGTCATATGTTTAAGGTAGCTAGTATCCATAACGTTGTCGGAATCACACGTTATTACCCAACTGTTTCTAGCGAGGGCTATAGCTTCAATTTTGTTTACGAAGACACCCCGATTAACGTCATTGTGGTAAAGGGCGAGTTTTGGTTGTCCTTGTAAGTGTTTAATGAGGTCTGGCCAGTCGTCAGAACCATCATCAACTACAACGACTTCTTGGATGAGTGGATGTTCTTGTGCTGCGCGCATAGAGGCTAGTAGCCTCTTGCCGTAGCCTCGTCGTTCGGACATTTCCTCAAACGCTGTTATTGCAAAACTAAACATGAGGTCTGTCTCCTTCGCTGAATAGGAACTCCAGGTCTTCTCTTTCGAGTTCTTCTTCCATACTCAGCGTAGCTTTACGCATAAAGATCAGTCCATTGTTTCTGCCCCACTTTGGACGCTGAGTGTCGCAGCCGATTACGGTTATCTCAGCAATGTCGGATTGAGAACGAAGAACGTCAGCCCATTGCTCTCGTATAACGTCTAAGATAGTACGTTGTTCTGGTTGTGTCCAACATTTGTTGAAGATAGAGGAGGCGTCTTCTACGCAGTACCAACCACCAGGCACAACGTGCGGCCATAGTCCCTCAAAGCTGGCTACGTGTTGCGTGCCCTCGTGTCCGCCATCGTCTATTACTATGGTTAATTCCCCTGTTTGCTTTACTACCTCCTGTAAGAAACCGCTGCTTTCTTGACGACCGCAGAAGCATTGAATACGCTTTTCGGTTATCATCGCTTCTGGAAGAATATCAATACCGTACATAAGCCCATGAGAAAAGTAGTTCTTCCACATTTGTAAGCTAGCTCCGTTCATTATGCCTATCTCTAATAGTCTCACTGGCTTATTGCGTAACGGAGAAAACCTTTCTTCGTAGTGAGGGAGATAGCTATGAATTGCTTTATCAGTCTTGTGAAACGTTCCTAACTCTTGTAGCGTCATTGTTTGCTCCTTATTGTTTTGGAAATAGTGTATCAAACTTCTGTAGGTTCTCTAAGTAAAACTCGCGGCAGACTCTATCCAAGCGTGGGACAGAATAAGCCTCCATGTCTTCGGTTTTCTCTACCCACGGAGCGTACCAACGCCCGTAGTGCAATGCTATCGGTATCTCGCCCCCACGCCAACCCCGTGCGATAGAAGGCACGCGCGCGTTCTCTTCATCTAGTCCCCAAAAGCACCAACCCTTCTCTGCTACCTGAGCCATGTCGTGATGCAATAGCAAGTCTATGATCTGCTCATCGGTGCCGCCCTTGTTTGGATCGTTGCAGACTTTGAACTCCTCTTGTAGTTTTTGTAGTTTCTCAACGGTGTCGGGTGCAATACTGTCGGGTTCCCATAACAGTAGAGCGGTAGACCACATTTTGTCTGCTGTAAAGACGTGAGGAAACCGTTCTCGCATACTCTCGTATATCTCTGTGTGTTGTTTCCATTCTTTATCCCAGACTTGCCACCCCATGAATGTCGGCACTTCTTCGCGACTAGAAATGATTCGTTTTCGGTGACGGGTTCCCCAGTTGTTCGTATCTAACTCTCGGGGCCATGCAGTTAGCTGATCAAATAGCGGTTGTAGGGGAAGCTGAACTATAATGTCTGCGTCTAAGAATAATGCTTGGTCCCAGAAATTGCGTAGGAAAGGGGCGAAGATGTGAAACTTGGCTAAGAATCCCCGATCACTAACCCGTGATGTGCTGAATCCTCGCTTTTCTAGATCGTCGATCCAAGGGCTGTTATCGTCGGGACAAATCCAAAGAAACTCTCCTTTGTATTGTCCTTCGTTGCGACAGTTTACCGCGAGGGATTTGTAGTGCGGTAAGTAGGGTTCATCCGTAACAAATACTATGACTTGTTTTTCCACGTTAGCTCCTTAAAGGAAAGGTCTTTTCAAACAGACTGAGATTTTCAGCGTATAGCTCGTGGCATACTCGGCCTAAACGTTCGTTGTTGTATGCTCCTGCGTCCGGTGTTTTGATAAGCCAGGGAGCAAAGGCACCCCAATAGTGTACCCAAACAGGTACTTCGTCGCCCCGCCAACCCCAGTGCTTAGAAGGTACTCGATTGCCGGGATCATCGAAAGCCCACCAAGTACAGAAGTCTTTTCCTAAGCCGTCTAGCTGATCCCAGAGGATTAGGTTCATAACTTGTTGATCGTGCCCTCCGACGTTTGCTTCTTGAAACTCCTGCTGAACGGCGTCTAACTGCGCGACTGTACAGTGGGGGATAGTATCGGGAGCGAAAAAGACAGCATCACTAGAATAGCCTACTTCGTCGAAGAAAGGAAACTTCTCTTTAAGCCTTTTGTATAGTTCGGGGTGTGCTGCTTCGCCCGCACCAGCTAAAGCATCGAAGTGTACCCAATCCTGTCGGACAGTAACGTCATGAGCATCGTCCATTAAAACGGTGGGCAATCGCTTTGCTAACTCGTTGAATGCTTTGTTTAAGTCTCCTTGAACTAGAGTGTCGCAGTCTAAGTACAGTAATTGTTCCCACTGTCTGAACCAAGGATCAAACATACGAAACTTTACGCAGCCGATTGATGATAACGGCTCTTCTAAAACGCGAAGCGCAATTCCTCTGTTAGCAATACTCGTCACGTCAGTTTTCGTAGGACATAACAAACAGAAATCCTCTTGCCATGCGCCTTGCCTAACACAATTAACCATCAGTGATTTTGCGTGGTCTAAGTAGCTTTCATTTACGGTAAGCAGAATTACTTTATTTGCCATTACTGCTCTCCCAATAATAAACACTCGGCAAAAACAGAGGATCAGTGCATACTTCACGAAACAAAAAGTCATCTCCACTGAAGACTGCGGGAATACCAAGCCCCTTTAACCATCCGACTATCTGAGAGGGAGAGTTTAGTCCTTCAGCCCCTCTACTCCATGCGAGATACCCACGACGGCTGCTACAAAGCACCGCTTCTCCAAACTTGTCAATAACGTCTCTACTTAATTCGCAAAGTGATGCCACCCCAATTACTAAGTCATAATTTTCTGGTACTAGCTGAGAGCAGTATTGTATGTTGTCAGTGATTCCGGTTTTCGTTAGGTATCGCTCTTGTAAGGTAAGTGCTGCGGGTATGTCGTAGAGAGTGTAAGAAACAGATGGAAAGAACTTCATGAACAATCGGCATAACCCGCCGTAGCCTCCGCCTATCTCCGCTACCCGAAGATTAGGAACCGGCCCGAAGAGCCATAGCAGTTGAGCAATATGTCGCGCGTACCTCGCTGTAGTCGGGGAGATTACTAAGAAAGTGTCAGCTACGTTAGCCACAGTAGGCTTACCACACGCATCGTTTTCTTGAAGTATTCTAGCCCAGCGACCCTTTAACATCCAAGGAGCCATCTTGCGTACTGGATAGATCGTTTGCTCAACCTGGTCTACTGGGGTGTTCTCTACTATTGTGTGTAAGCGAGAGCCAACTGAAGGATCACGGAAATTGTCCATTGTAGCAGCCCTACATTCTTCCTCATAAGCGAGAGCATCGCTTCTAGGGAGGGCTTTCCAGTCGTCAATAGTTAGTTCATGAGGTTTCATTTTATTCCTTTGGGAACTCTTTGTTGAATGCGGCTAGATTTTCGGCGTATAGCTCATGGCAGAGACGGCCCAGCCTACGGTTCTGATAGCCACCCATTTCTGCTCCATCATCGTAGATAACTTTAACGATCCAGGGCGCGTGCCAGCGCGTATAATGTAGGATTGCCGGTATTTCGTCTCCTATCCATCCTCGATACTCTGACGCTATACGATTACAGGGTTCATCGCAGCCAAAAAAGCAGCAACAATTCTTGTCTGCCTCTTTAAGAAGATCGTACAGGTGAAGATTGAGGATCATTTGATCTGCGTTAGAGGGGTTAATGACCTTAAACTCTTCATGTACAGCGTATAGTGCATCTTTAGTTCCTGCTGGAATGCTCTTAGGAGAGTAGAAGATGAACGAAGCGTTGTGCATTCGGCTTTTTACGTGAGGATAGCGAAGTTCTAGTGCTTCGTATACTTCTGGATGAGCTTCTGGTCCGTCGCCTTCTATCTCGTCCCACCGTTTTAGCGCAATAAGAGTGTCTCCGTCTTCAAATGGGCAAAAGATTCTTGAGGGTTCCTTAGAAAGTCTATCGAAGAGGGGTTGGAGTTCTCCTTGTACCATAATATCCAGGTCCAAGCATAAGCACTGCTCCCAACGGTGGAAGTAGGAAGTAAATAGGTGAAACTTGATTAGGAAACTCCACTCCGTTACGGGTATTCTTAGGACGTTAATTCCCCGCTCCTCAAAATCTGTCACTCCTTCGCAGTTAGAGGGAGAAATAATGCAGAAATCTCCTGCCCACTTTCCTTGTCTGCGACAATTGACTATCGCGTAGCGGGCATGATCTAAATAAGCGTCATCGGCAACGAAGGTAATAACTTGCTTAGCCATTGATACCCTTTCTGATAGCTCTGAACTGCCGTGTCTCGTCCTTCAAATAACAGTGGTGCGTCTCCGAAAGACTTAATAGACCAGCGGCAACAGTTTCTTTGTTGGCTTCGTACTCTGTTCCGGTTCCCTTAGTGTAGTAATGAGTTTCCATCGTAAGAAAATCAATCCTTCGTAGTGCTTTCATTGATGGAGCATGAGCGAAGATATAGTTTTCTCCTCCTTCGCAGTCCATCTTTACCAGTAGCTTATCTTCTGGTGTAGAATACTTCTCTATTAGCTCTGGTAAAGCAACGGATTGAATTTCTGGTGCTTCTTCGTAGATGGGTAATCCATCCCGCCCTTCGTTGCCTGCCGGAGGCTTAGCTATTTCTGCTTCGGGAAAGCCTAGCTGATCTAAGGTTACAAAGCTTTCTAGTGTTCCGTAGTACGGAGGTACTGGGGTAATCTTGCTTCTGTAAATATGCCCAGTGCCGAGAGCCTTCTGAACAAAAGTTACTCCAGGAAAGTGATGCGTATAGCGAAGCAGATAAGCGAAATTGTCGAGGTCCGGTTCTACTGCGATTATCTTTGCCGCAGGAAATAAGAAGCGAGCATGACTCGTAAACGCTCCGACGTTTGCTCCGATGTCAATTATTACATCGGGATTAAACAGAATGGAGCGCAAGCCGTAGTAGTCTTCTAAGCAGGTTTCATTGAACACAACGTCAAACATTGTTTTACTTGGTTCAGTCATCTATGCCATCTCCTCCCGTTACTGAATTATTGATTCGCTTATCCGCCCAAACATGAATACAGGCTCCGTACTGTTTAGTGTAGATTGTGTGAGTCTGTGCTAGGCGGAACAAAAACCTTCCGAGTACGTCTACTACTTCATACATCTTCTTTTGTGTATCTGCCCAAACGTGTAGCTCCGCCGCAAAGTAAGATGCATTGAGTATGACTTGTGTGGAAGGTTCGTGAGTTAAGGCCATGTATTCGGCGCTTTCGCAGTCCATCTTTACTATGTACTGTTTCCCTCCGTAAAGAGCGTGTAACTCGTCTAGCATTACAGGAGGAGTAGAACAGGGCACCATACGATCATTCCAAGCAGGAGCATCCTTGTTACAGACTAGCCAATGAAGCGGTCCTTCGCACTGAGAGGGTTCGTATAGTTGGCCTTGCCCAAGAGCCCTATTTAGCGGAATTATGTTGGGTGTCTTTTTTGCGTTTTCGACTAGCCGTGGATAACTCCAAGGATTAGGTTCCACTGCTATTATCCTTGCACTGGGAAACGTTTTAGCAGCGAACATAGTAATGCTGCCTACGTCTGCGCCTATATCGTAGATGACATCTGGCTTAAACGCAAGTTTAGTAAGACGGTATTCATCAGCGATTCCCGCTGCTAAAAATAGTTCATTCTGTTCTTGATCGGTCATCTTATCCTTTCTACGGCTTAGTAAAAGCCCAACACTGGGAATTGCCCAATCCTTTGCATAAATAGGGAGAACCGATAGACACAACAAACTCATCTACTGCTTGTGTTAAGCCAGGAAACCACTCGCTGTAGTCATGTCCCGAAGCTACCGCACCTACTCCTGAACGTAACTTCGGGTAGTAAGCTGCTAGTTCTTTTTCGCTGGATTCATACTCGTGATTCGTGTCTAAGAAAAAGAAGTCCAGTGACTCATCCGGAATCTGTTCTGCCATCTCCCAAGAAAGTCCTCTCAGAACAACTAGCTTATCCTTGTACTCTTTAAGGTGATTGAGGCACTCATCGCGGTCCTTTTCTCCGTGAGGCCAAAGGTCGATGAGGTAAACTTTGTCAAACATCTTTAGCAAAGGCAAAGCAGACCGCCCGGTAGCAACGCCTTTCTCAGCCGCATTACCAGTAAGCTCTCTTCTCTTCGTTACAAGCTGGTGAACCTCGTCTATATGAGTACACTCTTCTAACGTCTCAGGAATCTTAACGTAATCAACTCCAGGAACCAACATAGCTGCGCCTCATAAAGGTTTTTGGATTACCCAAGTTGGATAATTCTTTTCGTAAATGTCCGTGTCTCCGCGCGTTACGAATAACTCTAGTTCACGTTCTGCAACAAACTTATCAACGTCAGCTTTCACCGTTATTGCTTCTCCGGCCATAGTGTAGTCGTGTCCGGTAGCATAGCCTCCCGGTTTAAGCTTGGGCCACCATGCTTCTAAGTCTTGTAGCAGAATAGTATGGTTCCCGTCAAGATGCCACCAGTCAAAGTAAGAATCTGCAAACAATTTCGCAGCGTCTAAACTATACTGGCGTATTACTTTAACACGGGGAGCAGTTCCGAGTATAGTAACAACGTGTAGGAAGCGAGCGTCTTGAACTGCTTGCGGAGCGTTGGAGGGGTCTTCAGCAATAGGCCCTTCTGTTTGATGTTCCCAAGGGTCAATAAGGTATAATGCTAGTGGCTTACAAACTCTCAGTAATACCTCACTGAACAAACCGTTAGCAACACCTACTTCTGCTCCTATGCCTCCCTTAGGAAGTGAAGCCATTAAGCTTGGTCTATCAGTTAGGTCTAGCATACCAATCCTCGTAATCCTTGTTCTAGTTCGATGGGTTTTCGTAAGTCGGATAAGAGAGTGTGTAGCTTAGTTAAGTCAAGCCACTGCTTAGGTATCTCAACCAGATTGTTTTGCTTTTGCGCCGTCTCCAATTGGTAGGGCTTGTCCATTGCTTTACAAATAAGTTCAACGACTTGAGACACCGTAGCCGTTATCCCCGATCCTACATTGATTGCTTCTCCCCAGGGCGATACTTCCATAAGTCGTTCTACGATGTAGGTAAAATCATCAACGTGAATAAACTCGCGTAAGAAATCGTCAGCCCCCGGAGTAACCTGCGGAGGCAACCCTTTACGAAGTCTAAGAACTGTGTTGGGAATCAATCGACTGCTGTTAGGATCGCAAGGACCGTACACGTTAGCTGACCGCACGCTAAACACGGGTACTCCGTAGTTCTTGTAGTAGCTGCTTGCTACGTGTCCTGCCGAAGCTTTAGATGCTTCGTATATTCCTGCTGGTTGTAGTGGTTGACTCTCGCGGTATGGTACTAGCCCCGGTCCATAGGACTTATCGCTTTCCATACACATAATGCCCCGTACACGGCCACTCTGCCTACACGCCTCTAAGACGGTAGCGGTTCCTAGAATGTTTACCCTAAAGCAGCCCAGAGGATCGTGACAACAGTTTCGGACGATACTACGCGCTGCTAGATGATACACTTGGTCAATCTCTAAATTGACAACTAACTCTAGCATCCGGTCTAAGTCTGTGACGTCTCCCTTACGAGAGTCCCATACTACTGATCGGGGAGGAGCATCGTGGTAGAGTCCGTAGACTCTGTGTTGACTACTGAGATACTTACACAAATGTCCGCCAATAAAACCAGCTGCTCCTGTTACTAGGATATTCATTGCACTCGCTCCTTCCACTCGAAAAAGTTAAACTCTGCTAGCGTATCTGTCCAAACGTATGGACCCATCTTGAGAAAGTTACTGAACTTTGTAATGCCTTCTCCTATGTCTGATGGTCCGTCTTTCTGGAATACCATACCCGGAACGAAGCAGTAGCAGTTGAACTCTGGCTGTAGTTGAATGAGAGCGTGGTCACTGCCCCGAGAAACTGACATGACCTCTTGCATTCTATCAACTACCTGCTTTGCTCTATGGGGGTTTATTAGGTAGCCTTGATTAGAGAAGGCGCCATAGACTCTAACAACATGGTCTACGTCGGTGAACTCGAAATCCCTTCCTAGTTCTGGGTGCCATTTACCGCCTGGATCATCGTGAAATGTGCCGCCCAAAAAGAATATATCCCAAGGCTTAAAGAAGTGACCTTGCACGTATCGCAAGCGAGCTTCAAAATCCTTACAGATTATTGCGTCATCTTCTAAAACTCCTACTATTGTTTTTGTGCGGTGTGCCTTCCTAAACATTTCAGTATGGCTAAGCCAATTACCAATCGTGTTAGGCGTGCTTTGCATTTGCGCAACATCTTCGGCAGAGCCTTTGTAGTCTTCTTTTCGTAAAGCGTTGAACCTAGATGCTGTTAGTTTTGCTTTAGTCAACTCCTTTCTAATGTGTTTTGCTCGACTAGTTCTATGCTCCAAATTGATGTACCACCAGTCAATGTTTTCTAGTTTAATCATAGCTGTGGCAAGGGTTCCCGTAGCGAGGTATCCGCCTTGAGGAGCTATTCTATCGAGTGCCTTCTGGTGTAACTCTTGTGTCAACTTTACGTGAAGAAACTTAGCCACTTCTGTAACGAACATTTCGGGATTGTTCATTGCTCGTTCGTAGCTCACCAGTAACGTAGGGTACTTAGTGCTTGCGGCAAAATCTAAGACCGCCCGATTCCAACGATTAACCTGCTCTACTATTTCCGGGACGGTCCTCATTAGCTCAGGACTGTATTCTTGGTCAAACCGTTGTTCTCCCTGCGCGGCAGCTATAGCGTCTCGCGTTATTATGATTGGATGAGGATTTCTTAGATGAGGAAGCATGTCTTGTATGGACATCGCTCCGGCGGGGTCTTTCCATCCCCACGTTTTGTGTTTGGCATTACGCTTCCGGGCTCCCTGTCTCTGCTCTTCTATATAAGGGCTGTGCATAGTCTGGTCCTCAAAGTGGAACCGTTCTAGCTCAGCGAGAGGGCCTAAATAGATTCCAAGCGCATCGACTACCGCAGCTACCATTGTTGTGCCCCCACGAGGCGTACCTGTAATCGGGACCGTAAGACCCGTTCCACTTTCTCCGTCCATGTTGATAGCCATAGTCACCCGCGTCACTTCTCCGATTCTTTGAAACTGATTCAAGACTTTCCTCCCCTCTTCTTAAACAGAATGTTCTCTCTCGCGTAAACCGCAACTGGCTCAAACCACTCAGCCAGTAACTCAATCAACTCGTCTTGCGTAGGCTCGCCCGCATAGGCTACCGGATTATGCGACTCAATGTAGAGGTATCGTGTATGAGAAAGTACCACTCGACCACCTTCAATTACCATTCGCTGAGAGCCTTGTACGTCCGCCCAGATAAAGTCAACGTTTCCCCGCCAACAATCTGAATTATTCCATACCGTATCCAGACGGCAACACATTACTGCTTTAGGCGGTTTGAACTTAATCTCAGGTGACCGCGTTAAGTGTCCTGTAGGTTCGCACAGACTTCCGGAAAAGTCCCAATCGTCACGATGCCCAGCTTTGCCAGTGCTTGCGTAGAAGTCTAGTGTGTCGTCACTGTTGGCCACCGCAGCTTCTATTAAGCACAATGATCCAAGCGTACCATCGTCGTTTTCCCACTCCATATAGCCGTCAAAAGACATACGCAAGAAAGCTGCTACATTCACTTTGAATCTCTTTAATGCTCGCTTCTCACAATCGAAACACGTCAACTGAATCCCCGGCATCATCTCTAAGAACTTTACGGTGTCACTTCCTTCGTGACAGCCTATCTCTAGCATAAGAGGAGAAGTACCCACGAGGTCTCTGATGTCTGTAGCTGTTAGCGTTTGTCTGTAGTTTTTCATCCTTTTGCTCCTATTAGTACATCATAATCGCAGCCGGGAAACGTAGTTGGTCCTGGCTTAAGTGTGTTGCCCATTGAGCTAGTCCGTCCAATATGATCGGTTAGCGAAGGCATATGAACGTATTCTGTGAACCTTGCTATGTTAAGCGCAATAGAGATAGTACCGTCTATACTACGATACCCCCTTCCCTCATCTAGTAGTCGTTGTACGATCTTCTCCTGAGAAAGAAGAGCCCTAAACGCTTCCTGAGGAAAGACAAGCGCTTGAGCCCCACGGCCCTTCTGATTAGAAGGATACCAACCCCGCTGGTCACCAGCCATTTCTTCGTTCTGCTTGTAGTTACAGAGATTGAAGTAATGCTTCTCTAGTCCTTCAGTTTTTTCTATGTACTCGCGCACGCCTACGCACGCGGTAATATCATCTTGGAAGAGGGCATAGTAAGTAGCAGAAGGGTCACGCAGAAACAGTTCCCATGCCGCAAGAATCCAATTGCCTGCCGTTCTGATAGCCGGAGTCCTCACCGTAATGGGCAAGCGGAACCGTTGATAAGCAGTGGGGTCTTTCGTACCGTCTACGAATAGGCGGGGTTCCGGAAAGCCCGCAGCCCTTAACGTCTTCAGCGTAGTAGGTAATAGATCATGGATTCTCGCCGGAACCGTTGTGACTCCGTAGCTCCATTTTATCTTCTTCATGTCTTTCGCTCCTCGTTATAGCTTCGTTTACAAGTCTTCGCGTCCACGCCCTCGCGAATATCATTCCTCCCGGCAGCGTCGTCCCTATACCAGCCACTTTACTGAGTATCGGTTTGCCTTCTAGCTTCCACTCCCTTCGCTTTGCTTCAGCCAATAAAGCATTGACGATACCTACTAAGTGTTCTCGACTACCAGTAGGCCCCCAAACATTCATCTGACTTATCCAAGCCTTACACGCGCATCCCTCCTTCAGTCCTACGCCTAGCTTCTCTGCTAGAAGATCGTGTAGAATATCGCCTGTTGTGTAGGGCGGAGGCTCTGGGCAAGTCCGTCGCGGAGGTTTATCAGTCTGGTGAGGGTAAGTCCAACCACAGACTGAACACTGCCATAGCCCTTTATCAGTTCGTTCTAAAGTGCAAATACTCATATTGCTGTCACCGTGCAAGTAACAATCGTATCATCCCATTCACATGCTTGATCGGTCCAAAAGGCTGTCTCAAATACAGGAACAAGCGTAGGAGAAGCAAAAGTACAATCAGGAATACTTCCCCAACTCTTCCTAAACAAACCTGTGGCTAAACCCACATCAGAAACAGCACAACAATCACACTCAATAACATTTACAGTAAAGTGGTAAGTGGTAACTATCTTAGTCCAAAGAGCTTGAATGCCGATGTAAACTCTGTCAGTATCGGTACAGTCACAAACGAAGTCGTCATTGAACTTATAAAGGCAAGTGTTACCTCCATCACGATCTAAGATAAACGGGTTGGACCAATAGGCAACACATTCACTACAAGTATTGTTAGCCACATTGGTAAAGTCTAACTGAAGCTGAGCGGGGGCTCCGTTGTCGCAGGCTACACAGTCTGGAAGACCTCCGCAACATGGTTCGCCAGGATTAAACCTCCAAGTTCCTTCGGCCATAGCTTAACACTCCGCCGCTTGAATGTACCAACTGCCGTGGTAGCGAACGCAGATAACCTTCTTTCCGGAAGCTATCGTATCCCCTCCGCTAAGAAGCCAATCTGTTACTTCTAGGTTTTCTCCCGTATCGCTTAGTGTTGTCCCGCCCCACACACTCATCGTCTTAGTTTCTCCAGCGGCTATCTGCTCATCCATTTTGCCGAAGACTATCTGAGTATCCGAAGTATAGACTGGCACCCACTTCCCAAACTTCGTTCGGCCTATTGTTATCCAATCTTGTCCTATCGGAGTCTCACCGAAGTTATAGACGGTCTTCTCAAAGCTACTGATAGCTACTAGCGTGGGTGGAACACTGTTGTCTAGTTTGTATATGTCGCAAGGACCGCTTCCTGGTTCGTTGTCTCCTTCGCTCTTGGCTGGTATACCGCTAGCTGATTGGGCCTTAGCAAAGTAGACTTCCGGCGGAAGAAAAGTGTCCGGCGGCTCTTCTCTTGCGGGAGCGTTGAGTACGTTCTTTTTGTACCAACGCCACATTTGTCGAAACTTAACGGCGTCAGATTCAGAAAGGAGAACAACCATAGCATCACCTGGGGATGGCGTAAACAGTAAAGCGGGTAACACCATAACAACTAAGAAGATAGAGATTTGTAGTAGGGCTTCCCCGGAAAGACTCTCCGGGTAGAATACGAAAAGCCCCAAAATGACAACCCTCTATAGCAAAGCCTAATAAGAGAACTTTTTTGGCTAGCTCTTCTTTTTCTTCGGGCGTAGGTATCTTAGTGAGACCTTTGCCTTCATCGTTGCAGATGACTAGCATCCCGGCTTCTTTAATCCAGCCTAAGTCGAGAGGCGTCCATTCTTCTCCTACCTTTGTCTTCCGCCGGTAGGGTTGCTCGTCTGAGTCTAGTTCTCGGAAGAAACTAGAAGCAATAGAGTCAGGTTCGCCAGTAGCGGTCTGGTGGTAGACAGTCTCAACTACCGTCAATCGGTTCTTAATCTTGGGGTCCGGCATAGTTTCGCTCCTTTCCGGAAGTTACGTTTCAAAAGCCTCCACCACTACGTTACAAGAAGCAGTGTTCGATTTGATTCTCAACTGATTAGTGTTTGGCCCTATTGTTCCTGCTCCTGTTCCGTACTCTCCAAATAGATCACGCGAAAGACGGAACACCCAATACTCCCCAGGGCCAATTTCCATAAGAGGATAGAACGTTCCTATTTCTGGGTCCCAAACTCCTAAGTTTACGTAGTTCGTAGCGTCTAAGTTAGCTACACGACAAAGGCCAGGCACCGTAAGCTCTGTGAGGTCTACGTTCACGCCTGCTACGGTAGCTGTAAAGGCTCCTGGTGCCGGTCCCTTCTCTCCACTTACGTCAACTTGAAACGATGTAGGATAACTTCTATAGCTCAAGTTAGTAGTCTGTATCTCAAGACTATTACGGATGGTTGCTTCATCGGACATTGTATTAGCTCCCTTCCTAAAGGGTCGTTGGTATTCCTAGAATCAGAAAGTTTGATTCTGTATAGTATTGTACTAGGATTGTAACAGCCGCCGCTTCACTGGCTGCTAAAGCTCCGTTTCCGTCCAAGAACCGTTTGCCTACCGGGTTCCCTTTTTTCTCATCCAGTATTAGTTCAAAGTCTCGTGGATCATTTTTGTCTCCGCCGTCTTTAAGTTTTAGCGTACCTTCATCGTAGACGGTTCGGTCAAAAGTACTGAAGTCTATGTCAAACTCAAAGGTCCGGCGGTAGTAGTAATCGCAAGTCCCATAGATTAGTCTCTCCCACGATACATCAGAAAGCTTTACGCTTCGCACAGCAAGTCCCCAGAGCGGAGCGTCGTTAAGAGTATCCACCATAGCAGCAAAAGTGTCTAGTCCTAAAGCCGTTACGTTCTGAGAGACACTTACTGTAGGACGGTTCTTGTCAAACTCCATGTTCGGCCCAAGCAATCTTTCATGACTACTAGAGCGAATAGCATTGCCGTCTTTATCCTGAGAAATAAGCTCCGTGCGTTTTGTAAAGCTGCCACTTACTCTTTGCGGCTCTAGGAGAGGGTCTTCAATGCTCTCGTCTTGGCATCGTCGCAAAGGCTTCGTGCTGTAGAAGTTCTTTACGGTCCACTCCTTGGACGGGTCGCCGGGCTTTGCTTTGTAACGTTTTACTTCTAGCTTCGGCGTACACTTCGCCCAAAAGTCAAGGTCGTTTCCGTGCCCCCATACACTTCCCGTCAACGGTAGTCCAGGCGTATTAAAGACTACAAAAGGCCCATCGCGTACATCGTCCGTTTCTACTAGGTGTGTAACCCAAAGCATTCGATGCCCGTCGTCGTCGCGAGTCATGCCCCATTCATGGAGTCCCGCCGCACCATTTCCAACTGGATTAACTAACCGTGCTGTCATGATTATTTCTCTTAGAGTATTCCGTTATCTGAAGCCAGTAGAGCTTCAGAAGCTTCAGCCGTTCTTATTGTAGCTGCTACCATCTCACTTATTTCTTCCGCAGAGATTAGCGGAGGCAAGGGTACAGCATGTTTTCCTTCTGGCATCATAACAGCAGGACGTTGAGGCACTGGAGCAGCCCCGCCTCCTCCTCCCGGTTGTGCTGTCGCTCTTATCTGATGCTCTAATCTCGCTAGTGCTTCCGCGCTTCCAGCTATTGACGCATCTAACAATACAAACCGTACTGGAACTGTTATAGGATCGGGTTGAGGTATCTCGGGAGCATCGGGAACTTTTACGTCTACTACTACGTTCTTAAACTCTTCTAACACTTCGTCTAGTCGCTTCTCTCTTAACCGCTTAGCAGCTTCGTCAGCTTTTACGTCTCGCTGTTTCTTTAGGTCTAAGATTCTCTTTTCCACTTCAACCGCTTTCTTTATTGTCTCTACAGCCGTTTCAATTAAGTCTTTTGTTCTTTGGGCTTTTATTGCTCTTCTTTCAGCGGAACCAACAATCCCAGACACTGTCATTGCTGCGTCAAGAAACTTTTTCGTTCCTTCATCCGCTCCGAATTGTTGAGCAGCTAAAATACCCTTAGCAATGGACTCCCTAAGATGGGACCAAGTTATTTCGATTGTTGCCATTGCGTTTACCCAGACAGATTTCATCCCTCCAACGAAAGCAATCCAAGCTATCTGTATAGGTTCTACCGCTTGGAAAAAAGTAAGCTCCATTTGTGCCCAGGCTACTTCCCAAGCCAACTGAAACTCGCCTGCCTTTATAGCGTCTGCAATTCCTTTAATGCCGGGAGCAATCGAACCAGCGAAGCTAGCCCACTTTTCTTTTATCCAATCTATCGCTACTCCCCCCGCCTCTGTGTAGAAAAGGAGAAGAGTACCGAAAGCTACGATAGCTGCTG